>Ga0302237_1002237_pt1 | contig 12199 bp, 12 predicted proteins | sample AAG_UR_Ala_MG_FD_193530 | JGI IMG/M metagenome (GOLD analysis project Ga0302237, IMG submission 193530) | Enriched activated sludge microbial communities from anaerobic digester in WTTP, New Holstein, Wisconsin, United States - AAG_UR_Ala | ecosystem: Engineered > Bioreactor > Anaerobic >...
TGCTTCAATCCCCTGCAATCCATCAGCAAGCGACAATGCAGCAAAACGCCATGTTGCAATGGATGAGCCAATCATGTACACAGAATTTTTTCTTTTTTTTAAAAATGCTTTATACAAGGCTTTATCAAGCCCGTACAGTATAATCCATTTGGGACCACCCGCAGCGCCAAGCATGCACTTTATTCTTTCTTTTTGTAATCCTTCATCTTTAATAATGGCGTATGCCTTTTCACCAGCCTGAATGGTACATATATTTTTCATAACAACCTCTGTGATAAAATTATTATAAATAACACTGTTATCATATTTTTCCCAATAGGCAAGAAAAAAATTTATAGTACACATCTATGGCCAACGGAAGTTTCTGATAGTTTTCTCATTAGATTGTATCATTATATTGTTATATTGTTTTTTTCGTTGAAAATAATTATAGAATCTACAATAGTCGATATTCATGATAGTATACGTTTATTGAACAACCAAAATAAGGATGATTATACCCCCTCATGTATTAATAACTTAATTATCAAAATACCTTAGGAGCACGGAGAAAAAGATATATGAAAAAATCCATAGTTTTAACAATTATTGTATTATTATGCGTAAGTTGTTCAAATTCCCATAGTATATACGAATTAAAAACATCATCTCACCAACTCATCTCACAACTTGAAAGATTTTCTTATGATAAGTATAATCTTATTGATAATAAAATTTATACATCATGGCAGGTACGTAATAAAAATAATGGTATTGGTGAATGGATTGAAATACGTTTTAATGCAGAACAATCTATCGATAAGCTAAAGCTATATAATGGATTTCAGTACATCGATAATGAATTTGGTGATTTATATTATTTAAACTCAAGAGCTAAAAGAATTAAAGTATGTATTAATGGATTTAAATGTTATGACCAATATATCCCGGATACCAAAGAACCAGTAACAATTAATATCGATGAACCAAATGTAAAACTTATTAAACTAACAATTTTAGAGGTTTACAAAGGAGCACGATGGGATGAGGATTTAGCTATAAGTGAAATAAAGATAGTGTATAATAAACCTTTCTATTTAATTTTTATGTATGGTATAGTATTATTGCTTATAATAGTGCCATGCTATATAAAACGGAAAGAAATTGTAAATGCTATTGCATCAATACTGAAAAAGGATGATTTTAATCACAAAACGTATGAAAAAGGTAAAGAATTTGAATATTTTATAGCCGAAATATTAAATAAAAGTAAAGAATTTGAAATAGAACGATGGACATATGACATTAACAATAAAAGAAAGGGAATCTATATAAAATCTGATGCAAATCCTGATTTTATGATTACCCATAAAAAGAGTAATAAAAAATTCTTTGTTAAATGTAAGTATAGAAGCAAAACACTTAAAAATATAGAAAATCAAGACGTTGTAAATTGGGCATCACAAAAACAAATTCAGAGATATAATGATATTGCAAAACGAGAGAATATTGAAACGTATATTGTTATTGGATTAATGGGAATCCCTTCTAATCCAGAATATGTATTTTGTGTTCCATTGTCCGAAGCTAAGTATACCGATATATATCTAAACAAGTTACAAAAATATGTTAGAATACCAAAAGATAAAGCTTTCACTTTACAATCAGGGAAATTAAAATGATCCATCCATGTAAAAAATTAATAAGATACCTTCGCATTTATTAGGTGCAAGGTATCTTATTAATCTGTTTTTACTCCTTTATCGGTATGAACCCTGTTTCTTTTACTATAGACTGCCCTTCAGGGGAAAGAATAAAATCAATAAAATTTTGAGCTGCAGGTTTAATCTCCGCCTTATTCACATACATGTATAGCTTTCGTGCTATAGGATATATACCATTTTTCCCATTTTCAATGGTTGGCTCAACACTATTTACAAACAAAACTTTTACTGTATCATTAAGATATCCATACCCAACATATCCAATTGCTTTTGGATTTTGTGAAACCGCTTGTATTATTGCACCGTTGGAAGCTTGAAGTAACGCATCCTTGCGCACCTCAACATTTTTCATTACCTTTGATTCCCATACCTCAAAGGTCCCTGAACTTGAATCGCGCGATATAACAACAATATTTTCATCATTACCACCAACATCATTCCAATTTTTTACTGAACCTTCATATATAGCCTTAAGTTGCTGTAAAGTAAGATTTCCAACTGGATTGGATGGATGCACAATGGGAACAATCATATCATAGGCTATTGCCACTTCCTTGATTGTTTCACCTTTTCGTTTAGCCATCTCCAATTCTACTTCATGCATTTCACGTGATGAAGTAGCTATATCACAGCTTCCATCAATCAGCGACTTTATACCATCACCCGAACCCGTACCTGACAGTGAGATGATAACCTTATTCTTCTCATAAAAAAATTCAGCAGCTCTCTGAGCAATAGGGAGCACCGTTGTTGAACCTTTAACGACCACTTTCTCTTTAGCTTCTTTTTTGCACGCCAGCATCGGTAATCCAACCGTAACAATCAACAATACGGCTATTATATAATTTTTAATTGTCACTTTTTAACCTCCTTATAAAATAAAATTAGTAACCTCACCTCAATCCCTTTCCTTAGCAAGGTGAGCAGGGCAGTGTTCCCGGTCTGTATCATTCCCATCCCTTATGAGTCAATGCATCACAAACATCTTCTAACCATTCTGCCAAATTCCATTGACCCGGTTGCCCAAACACTATTTCAACTACGCATAATAGATTACCATAATAACAATCCAATTACTTTGCAAATATTTTTTTAACAAAAAACGCTCTATTACCATTCATCAATAGAGCGTTTATAGGACAATACCCATTATTGTAAAACTATCAATCAATGATTGGAATAAACCCTGCTTCTTTTACTATTATTTGCCCTTCTTTTGAAAGGATAAAATTAATAAACTGCTTTGCCTCAGGTTTAATTTTTACATCATTTACATACATATACAGTTTACGAGCGATGGGGTACTTGCCTGATTTGCCATTTGGGATAGTTGGCTCAACATTGTTTACATAAATACCCTTCACGGTCTTATCAAGATATCCATAGCCAACATAGCCAATGGCTTTTTTATTCCTTGCAACAACCGATAAAACCGCTCCATTTGACGCTTGAAGTAAGGCATCCTTGCGCACCTCAGCTTTTTTCATTACCTTTGATTCCCATACCTCAAAGGTCCCTGAGCTTGAATCACGTGACACTACCACAATCTTTTCATTGTTTCCGCCAACCTGTTTCCAGTTGGTGATAGTTCCTTCATAGATAGCCTTTAGCTGTTCCAGTGAAAGATTCTTTACCGGATTGGATGGATGTACAATGGGAACAATCATATCATAAGCAATTGACACCTCTTTTATCTTTTCACCTTTTTCTTTAGCCATAGCAAGTTCTTCCGGCTTCATCTCTCTTGACGAGTTGGCTATATCACAGCTTCCATCAATCAGCGACTTTATACCATCACCTGAACCCGTACCTGAAAGACTGATAATAATCTTTGTTTTGTCATAAAACACCTCAACTGCCTTCTGAGCAATTGGTAATACCGTTGTTGAACCTTTGATAACAACTTTAGCATCATTGCCTTTAGAAAATCCCATTGATACTGAGAAGACAAATGCTGTTATCATTAACACCAAAAAACTCTTAACCTTCATAAAAGCCTCCCTGTAAACTATTAATTAGAAGATTTTGCAATCTCCATTGGTTGTATAAATAGTCATGCATTGTTAAATTTTTATGAAGAATCAATTAATTTTATGTTTTTTTATGTATTATCGACAAATCTTAAAAAACCACCTTTTCATGTGATTAATCATTGAAAAAAATGGTTGGCAACTATTTTCTGATACGAATGAGGTACACCCCGCCGCCGTAGGCGGCGGGATTATATATTTATTATTATTTGTACATAATTTTCCGTTTTGGAATTAACAGTGAAAAATCTTTACATTTTCTTTACAATTTCATAATATATTATTTATAATAAGGTGGGTTATTATTAACATTAAGTATAATAATGGTGGTATATGTCCGAAAAAGAAATAAAAGTTAAAGCAAAAAATCTTTCATTTTACTATGGCAGCAGTCAGGCGCTTTTTGATATAGACCTCACTGTATTAGCTAATTCGGTAATGGCATTGATTGGCCCTTCAGGCTGTGGTAAATCAACATTTTTACGTTGTATTAACAGGATGAATGATATAATACCGTACACACGCATTGCTGGAGACATGACCATTGATGGTGAATCCATCTATACTATAAAATATGATGTAACCCAGCTCAGGCGCCGTGTTGGCATGGTATTTCAAAAATCAAATCCATTCCCAAAATCTATTTTTGATAACATTGCGTATGGATTAAAGATTAATGGCACAAAAGATCGCTATATCATTGAAAAAACAGTTGAAGATTCTTTAAAACGAACTGCATTGTGGGATGAGGTTAAAGATAGGCTTAATGATTCGGCAATGAGCTTATCCGGCGGGCAGCAGCAGCGGTTATGTATTGCACGCACTATAGCAGTGCAACCTGAGATAATACTGATGGATGAACCTGCATCAGCGCTTGACCCAATTTCAACACAAAAGATTGAAGAGCTTATTCAGGATTTAAAAAAGCAATATACCATAATTATCGTAACACATAACATGCAGCAGGCAGCCCGGGTTAGCGATTACACAGCATTTTTTTATATGGGCAAACTCATAGAAGTTAATAAAACTGAAGTGATGTTTACCAAACCCGATAAGCAGATGACCGAAAATTACATCACCGGAAAATTTGGTTAATTATTGCACACCTAAAGGAGATAACAATGTCTACTCATTTAGAGCAGGAACTTAATGAGCTAATACGGAAGATACTGGAGATGGCAGATATTGCCATTGAAGCAGTTGAAGATTCAGTCCAATCACTAAAAAATATTGATGTCAAATTAGCTGAAAAAGTTATCCAGAAAGATACTGCCCTTGATACATTAGAGATTTTTATTGATGAAGAGTGTGTAAGAATCCTTGTAACAAAGCAGCCAGCAGCAGCAGACTTACGGCTTATTTTAGCACTATTTAAATCAAACACTGATTTAGAAAGAATAGGTGATTTTGCAACCAACATTGCAAAAGAAACAATACGGTTAGAGGGCAAATCATTGCTTAAACCTCTTATTGACATCCCTCGTATGGAAAAAATTTGCATCGATATGATAAAGCTGGCGTTTAGAGCAATCACCGAAAAGAATATTGATTATGCAAAGCGATGTATAGACATGGATAAAGAAGTTGATGAGCTTAATATGCAGATCAACCGTGAGCTGTTTAGCTTTATGGTAGAAAATCCTGCAACCATATCGCCAGCATTTGGGCTTATCACGGTTGCACGAGCATTAGAGCGAATTGGCGACCATGCAACCAATATTGCCGAGCGGGCCGTATACTATATCCAGGGCGAAGACATACGACACCAGGAGTAAACGATGTCAAAAATATATGTTGTGGATGATGAAAAAGATATCCGCGAAATTTTGAAGGTGAATCTGCAAAAAAACGGCTATGATGTCAATACCTTCGCTTCTGCTGAAGAAGTACTGAAACAACTTGCTATTGCAAAACCTGATTTATTTATATTGGATATCATGATGAACGGTATGGATGGACTGGATTTATGCAAACACATCCGTGCATCAAGGGAATTAACCACTATACCCATCCTATTTCTTTCAGCAAAATCTGCCGAACTGGATAAGGTGCTGGGATTGGAACTGGGTGCCGATGATTATCTCACTAAACCTTTCAGCATTCATGAGCTGATTGCCAGAGTAAAAGCAATCATGCGCCGTTCACAAACTAAACAGGAACTATCGCCAAAAGAAATATTAACCTATAACGCGATTTCATTATATCCTGATAAATTTCAGGTAACTATCGACAATCAAAATATTGACCTTACAAAAACCGAATTTTTAATCTTAAAACTTTTTATGCAGTATCCCGGTAAGATTTTTACTCGCGACAATATTATTGACAGCATCCGTGGTGATAACGTTTATGTCATTGACAGAACCATAGATGTCCACATCATGAATTTGCGTAAAAAACTGGGAACATACAAAGATGCTATAAAGACCTATTCGGGCGTTGGTTATGGGCTAAAAGTTTGATGGAGTAAAACTTTTTTGGTAAACAGTAATGAAAAGGCTGAAGACAAAACTTGTAGTAGTATACACCGTCGCCCTGGTAATCTTTATTTCATTTCTTTTGATGTATATCAATCACCACATCCACTCTGCTTTCATAGCATTTCAAGAAGCGGAGTTGCAGCAAAATATTGAAAACATACATATCTATTTACATTCCTATCATAAACCTTTAAATTATGTTCTTTTTCAAAATCCTGATGTTGTTGCTTCATTAAAAAATGTATCATATAAAAGTTCGTTGAGAATTACTATCATTAAGGATGATGGAGCGGTTTATTTTGATTCTTTTGCCAATCCGGAGTTGATGGAAAATCACCTTTACCGCCCGGAAATATTGCAATCCCGTACAAAAGGGGTAGGAAGTGCAATCCGCTATAGCAAAACTGTCAAATCTGACATGCTGTATGTTTCAAAATATTTTGATAACTACTATATACGAACGGCAAAATCACTTGGTGCAATCAATACACTTATTGGAGCCATAACAAAAAATATACTCATCGTGGGATTTGCTGTGCTTGTGCTGACCATTGGTGCAAATTATATTTTTGCTACAATCTTTACAAAGCCCATAGCTGAATCATTACAATTTATTGATCAATTTTTTAATGGCGATCTGAACGCTCGTATCCTCAACTACAAAGACGATGAGATAGGCTATCTACAAAATTCCATGAACAGATTAGCCGACAATATACAGGCACGCATAAACGAGCTCACTGCCCAAAAGAATAAGCTCTTTATGATAATTGAAAGCATTCATGATCCAATAGCGCTCATTGATGACAGTAAAAAAATTACTGTATACAATAAAGCTTTTATAGAACTGTTCCAGTTCCCCGAAACTGTCACCAATACCTATTATTTTTCCATTATACGCCATAGCCAGCTCAATGCAAAGATTCATGTTGCACTATCACAAAGGCAAAATTTTTCTTTTGAAGAAACCATTGGCAGCAATCACTTCCAGATATTTATCTACCCTTTCCCTCAGCCTGATAGTGGCATCTTACTTTTGATGCATGATGTAACCGAGCAAAAACGCATCCAGAAGTTAAAATCTGATCTTGTTGGCAACCTGTCACATGAGCTTAAAACACCTATCAGCATTATCCGAGGTTACCTTGAAACAATAAAGGACATCTCCCTGGACGAAAAAACTGCCGGCCAATTTATTGAAAATGCACTCGTCAATCTTGAACGGCAGAATGCTATCATCAATGATATGCTGAAGCTCAATGAATTGGAAACAACTGCGTATGCAGTTACTGAATATATTGATATCAAAACTATTATTACCCGGTGTATTGAATTGCTAACTCCAAAAATACAAAAGAAAAATCTGGCGATAGTTATGGATATTGATGCAATCCCTGAAACTATTGCCGGCAATGCATTCTTAACTGAAGAGATTTTTTTTAACATTATTGATAATGCCATCAATTACAATAATCCGAATGGAGCAATCACCATTAAAAGCGCTGTTGATACAGCAACTATTTCTATAAGCATCGCTGATACAGGTGTTGGAATACCGCAGGATGAAATACCCCATATCTTTGAGCGATTTTACCGCGTTGATAAAAGCCGTTCACGTGATACTGGCGGTACGGGGCTTGGGCTTTCAATTGTTAAACATGCCGCTCAGATTTTAGGATGGAATGTTAGCGTAACCTCATCAATGAATGGTACGGTGTTTGCCATAACAATACCATGGGCAGGTTAATTCTTTCATGAATTAGTTTATGTCCTGCTTTGCTTCAATAGTATGTTGAGTATGTTGCCCTTACTACATTTACTTTACTATTTCATTTATAAAATCATCTTTTTTTAAACTTTTCTGCCACATTCTATGCCGTTTAACAGATTCGATCCTTTTATCACGAGATATATTCAAAAAGCGCACTGTTTCAACCGGACCTAATGCATCTAACAAAACATCGATTCCTTTCTGTAACATCTCTTTTTCACTTAAATACCTTGATGCTCTCATTTTAATTTCTCCTTCTCGCAAAATATAACAGGATTATATGATGGGATAATATTAATATATTTTTTACATTTATTCAATAATTTGTCATCACATGTAATAAATATAGCATTATAATATTCAGCAAATGCAATATGTGCGGCATCGGCTATACCAAAACGCAATGATATTAATGTTTCAATTCTGTTTTTCAATATATCAGCTTTGAAATTATAAATTTTATTTGCATTTTTCATCACAAACATAATATACTAAGTAAAAATTATGTCAACAATGAATTAGCTTCATTCACTGTTTTGGAATACAGGTATATGCTTACAATAAAAAATATTTTATTTATCCTTTCAATTTCTTTCTATAGCTATAGCGCATGATCATTCCGGCAAGATTAAGTCCAAGTACAAGGACTATCAGCACGATAGCTGTTCCATATTGGATAGGGCGGGTAGCTTCTATGTGGGTACCGGCAGTTGCCAGAACATAGATATGGTATGGCAATGCCATGACCTCACTAAAAAGCGAATCCGGTACAAACGGTGTGTAAAACGTGGCACAGGTAAACATGATGGGAGCTGTTTCTCCCGCTGCACGCCCAAGTGAAAGCATGATGCCGGTCAATATGCCGGGAAGTGCAGTTGGCACAACTATCTTATAAATGGTTTGCCATCTGGTGGCACCCAGCGATAATGATGCCTCCCTGTATGATATGGGAACAGTAAGTAAAGCTTCTTCCGTAGAGCGTATGACAAGCGGAAGATTAAGTATTCCCAGCGTTAGCGAGCCGGCAATAATGGATGAACCAAAATCAAGAAATATAACAAATACACTCATTCCAAAAAGACCAAAGACTACTGACGGAACGCCGGCTAAATTATTAATACCCAGCCGTATAAAGTTGAGTACTGTTACATTTTCAACATACTCGGTTAAATAGATTGCTGTCATAATACCAATGGGAACGGATACAAGCGATGATCCTACCATCAAATACAGTGTACCGATAATAGCAGGAAATATTCCACCTTCACGCATCTCATTTTTTGGAAAGCTTACTATGAAATCCCATGAAAGCGCTTTGTAACCCTGCAAAAAAATATATCCTAATACAAACAGTAAAAAACCAATGATTGCATATGACAGTATTGTAATGATAACAAATGAAGAGGTCTCATAATATTTTGCTTTTTGTTGTAACGTTGCCATTATATTAATTCCATTTAAACTTATATTTCATGGAAAGATAGTTGGCAATAACATTAAACAGCAATGTCAGTAAAAAGAGTATGATACCAATGGCAAACAGCGCAAAATAATGATCGCTGCGATATGACGCCTCTGCCATTTCGGCAGCTATGTTTGCTGTTAAGGGTCGCACCGGATCAAAAAGGGATGTGGGAAAGATAGTAGCTCCACCGGCAACCATCAGCACCACCATTGTTTCACCCAATACACGTGAAATACCCAGAATGATAGCGGTCCATATCCCCGAAAGCGCTGCAGGCATGGTAATATGAACTATCGTTTGCCATCTGTTAGCACCTAATGCATACGATGCCTCTTTTAGTGATGTTGGCACGGACGATAACGCATCCTCAGAAATACTGGCGATAGTTGGTATGGCCATAAAGGCAAGCATAATAGCAGCATTTAATACATTAAGTCCTGTATCAATATCAAAATGATCCTGCAAAAACGGGGCAACAACAACCATGCCAAAAAAACCAATAATGACCGATGGGATGGATGCAATGAGCTCTATTATGGGTTTGACTATTTCACGGAGAGTGGCTGGAGCTAATTCCGAAAGATATATAGCTATTGCCATGCTAAATGGCACAGCAAAAGCTGCTGCAAAAAATGTTACCGTCAATGATGCAACAATCAATGGTAATGTGCCAAACTTTGGTGGCACAGATGTTGGGTACCAGCTTGTACCAAACAAAAACTCCTTCACACTCACACTATTGAATACTGGCAATCCCTCTTTAAAAAGAAATATCATAATTAAAAACAAAAAAGCAACAGAAATAAACCCTACAACAGCAAAGATATATTGTATAATCCTGTCGCTGGCAGTATGGATGTTTAAAGCTATTTTTAATCTTTCTTTGAGCATGATATTATAGTGTAAATGGTATAATCAAAATCAAGATAATCAACTTTAAATTAGTCACTTATATGTAAAGAAATTATAAATATTTTATGAAGATAACGTTAAAAATATTCTAAAATGATATCAGATATAGTATCATTCCCCATAATTTACAGCCTTAAATAGATCATCCTGATATATAGTACATTCTTTAATGATTCTATCTTTTGCTAATGCACAATATGAAGTATCTAAATCAATCCCTATTGCATTTCTTTTTAAGTTATAGGCAGCAATAAGCGTTGTTCCTGACCCCATAAATGGGTCTAAAATTATATCATCGATAAATGAAAATAATTTTATGCACCGTTTGGGTAATTCAATTGGAAATGGTGCAGGATGGCCTATACGTTTCTTGCTTTCACCGGAAAATGTCCATAACCCATTTGTCCATTCCATAAATTCTTCTTTTGTTATATCCGACTTCCCAGAACCTGATGTCTTTTTCCATTTTTTTTTATATAATATAACAATTAGCTCAACAGGTGCAATCACGTACGGTGCAGAAGCAGATAACCATGAACCCCATGCGGTTCGTCGTGAAATATTGCCTTCATTCCAAACAATTGTTGAATGATATTGATATCCAATATCCCTGGCCATTACCGTTAAATCTGCACCCACACTTTGCTGCCCACCTTTATTCTTATCAAGGGGTATATTGAGGCACAACCTTCCATCATCTTTTAACCATGCATAGCAGTGTTGTAGCCACTTTCTGCTAAATGCAAGATACTCATTATACTGTAGCGTATCCCTGTGAGTAGCATACTGTATAGCAACATTATACGGTGGCGAGGTAACAATACAATCAATACTACTGTTATCAATTGATGTTGTTGTCAAAACATCATCATTGATAATTTTTAACCCTTGATGCTGAAAATATACATTATCCATTTATAAAGCCAGCCCTTATTATAGCATTTCTTCAATTATAAAAATAATGAGGCACTTAGTCAAATGAAATATTGGTATAACCATAATGGCAAAAGTATTTTCTTTATTCTTGTGCCTTTCCACACTGTAATGTAATATTGTAACTACACTATAACACTTTTTGTTTTGCCATTGCACAGTACAATCATAAACCTTTGCTCCATGGCAATAACATTATTTCTATGGTTAAGTTAAATAATTTAATTGACGCTAAACAAAAGCATGCAATACTATTTATCATAAGCTTTAGCGCAAACAATACTGACCACATTGACAGGAACTATCGTGCAAACAACAAAGCAATACCCTTTTGTTACCCTTCCAGGATATCCATTACCCTTAGGTGTACATATAGACAGGCATGGTGCTCAATTTTCCATCTTCAGCCGTCATGCAACAGCAATTTCAATACTTTTGTTTGAATCATCTGAAACGGAAGAATACATTGAAATTGAACTTGACCCGGCATTGAACAAAACAGGCGATATATGGCATATCTGGATAGCCGGTATACGCGAAAAACAACTCTACGGTTTAAAGGTTGATGGACCGTATGAACCGGCAAAAGGGCACCGCTTTAACAAACATAAGTTAATCCTTGACCCCTATGCAAATGCAATAAGTGGTAACCATATATGGGATTTTAGCAAGGCATGCGGTTACATTAAAGGACACCCTGATAGGGATTTATCATTTTCAACCGAAAAGAATTACAAAGAATCACCCAAATGTTTAGTTGTTGATACTCAATTTGACTGGTTTGATAGGCCTATCAATATCCCCATGGAGGATACCATTATCTATGAGCTGCATGTAAAAGGATTTACCTGGCATTCATCGTCACACGTTGCCAATCCTGGAACATACAAAGGATTAACCCA
>Ga0302237_1002251_pt1 | contig 12163 bp, 7 predicted proteins | sample AAG_UR_Ala_MG_FD_193530 | JGI IMG/M metagenome (GOLD analysis project Ga0302237, IMG submission 193530) | Enriched activated sludge microbial communities from anaerobic digester in WTTP, New Holstein, Wisconsin, United States - AAG_UR_Ala | ecosystem: Engineered > Bioreactor > Anaerobic >...
GCGCTGTTGTTTTAGAGCCTTTTATCAATGCAGGTTACGCAAAATTTAAAACCGACGGCGACGGCTTCACAGAGTCCATGCCGACCTATGTCGAGGTCAATAAAACGAACTGGCTGGCAGGCGGGGGGTTGTCGGTGAAGTTCTGAAGCTAGACGACATGAGTCTGTGAAAGGGCGGGTGGTTTTACCCCGCCCTTTTTTTGTGGCAGCAGGCGGGCGAAAGGAGAAAGGAGAAAGGACAAAGGCTAAAGGCTAAAGGATGCTTCGACAAGCCGAGCGACCGGAGGGTTAGAAGTTTAGAGGGTTAGAAGATTAGAAGATTAGATGATTTGAGGGTTGGAAGATAAAGGACAGAGGCTAAAGGACAAAGGCTAAAGGCGAAAGGATAAAGGCTAAAGAATAAAGCTCGCGATCGTGCCCATGGCGGGAAAAGAAGCCGTCCGGTCAGATTGCCACGCAGCGGAAGCCCAGAATGTTGGAAGAGGCGTCTTTTTCTACATAGTGGCGGTCGGTAAGGCTGATCTCACCGCGGGCGATCCAGCTTGCGCCCTTGGTGATGCACATCTCCGTGGTTTGCCTGTCGCCCGGCATATCGCCCGTCCACTCCAGGACATTTCCCAGCGCGTCGGCCACACCTGCCTGATTGGCAAATTTAATGTAGCGGTCCACCGGGGTTGTATCTCCGTGCAGACTGGCCTCTGTGTTACAGGCATTTTCCAGCCATTCATTCCCCCAGGGGAAAATATGACCGAGGGCGGAGCGTGCCGCCGCCTCCCATTCGATTTCTGTGGGAAGCCTTTTTCCCGTCCATGAGGCAAAGGCGCGGGCATCCTCCAGACTTACATGGACGACCGGATGTGTTCTTTTCAGATGCAGAGAGCTTTCCGGCCCCAGCGGTCTGTGCCAGCAGGCACCTGTCACCCTCCGGCTGTAGGCGCTTTTATGCAGTGAAAAACGCTCCAGACCCGTGACCGGGTCCCGGCTGTGCTGCATACGCGGATAATAGACGATACTGTAACCGTAGCGCTCCGCGGTAGTGATGTAGCCTGTCTGCTCGACAAATATTTCAAAAATGGCATTGGTGACCGGGAACTTGCCGATGTAGAAATCCGGCAGCGTGGCGATCTGTTCGGGAAGCTCGCTTTTGGCAAGATGCGCCCCTCCCACCAGATAATTGCCCCCTTTGATGAGGACGTGGGCATTGTAGAACTTGTCGCGCAGACTCAAATAGCGATTGAATTCCTCCGCCAGGAAATGAGCCTTCTGGCGTATTTCCTCCTCTGAGTACACGCTGCCCGACAAATCCGGCCCCAGAGCGGCAAGCGCCGCTGCGTCCTCGGCCAACCGTGTCAGTAATTGCGCTTTTTCCCTGAGGTCGGCATCGATAAAGGAACTGGAAGGTGTCACAAGAGGCTCCGTGTCCGCCTCGTCGGTAAGATCCGGCTGTTCCTCAATGGTCAGGTCGTCGTCCGCAATCTCTTCACCGGTCGAGTCTTCCTCGGCATCTGATGAGGTCAGCAAAGTATCATCCGCGAGGACTTCCCCGTCTTCGCCTGTCTCCTGATCAGGCGATAGTTCGGACTCGTCGGCAACGACGTCTTCGTCGGTGAGCAAAACGACTTCTTCAAATTCCTGTTCACCTGACGAGGCAAATTCGTCTTCTTGCCGATCCCCGGAGACTGACTCAGTCTCATCTGCCGGTATGACGATTTCTTCGACGAATTCTTCCGCGGCGGCGGCTTCCTCATCTGTTGGCATCTCCTCAATACCCGGTCGAGCTTCGGCTTTTGCCTCCCCTTCGGCCTCGCGTGTTTCAACAATCTCCCCTTCAGGGAGGTCATCCTCTGCCGCAAGGCCTGATTCAGATTCGCCTTCGGAAACGAGAACTTCTTCGATTATTTCTTCCGCATCGGCTCCCGGTTCATCAAAGGGAGCTTCATCAATACCAGGCCCATCCTCGCCCTGTTCATCGCCGGCAGCCCCTAGTGTTTCAACAATCTCCCCTTCAGAAAGGTTATCCTCTGCCGCAAGGCCTGATTCAGATTCGTCTTCGGAAACGAGAACTTCTTCGATTATTTCTTCCGCGGCGGCGCCCGGCTCATCTGTTGGCATCCCCTCAATACCCGGTCGAGCGTCAGCTATTGCATCTCCTTCGTCCTCGATTGTTTCAACAATCTCCCCTTCAGAAAAGTTATCCTCTGCCGCAAGGCCTGATTCAGGTGCTTCTTCGTGGATGATTATTTCTTCGCGTATTTCCCCCGCATCGGCGACACCTAACTCATCTTGGGAAACCTCCGCGGCTTCAGCCTGATCCTCACGGGCGAGGGCATCCAGATTTTCACTGAGCTTCCCCATCATTTCTTTGATGGCAGAGATCTGATTATCATCAAGGCCCGTGCCACCACCCTCAAGAATCTCGCCCACCAGATCCTCCACAGCGGCCATGATCCTGCCGATTTTGTCGCCGGCGCCAAGCTCCGTATCTGCCACGATATCCGAGACAGCCCAGGCGAGCTTTTGTGCCGCCCCTGTGGCGGAAGATTCCGGCTGGCCGTCCCCGTGGCTTTCCCCAGGAACCATCCGGCGGAAAATTTCTTTGAGCTCAGCGGTCTGCTCGGCGGAAAGCCCGCTTTCCGGATTGTCGATGGCCTCGGCAAGCATCTGCTCGAAGGCGTTCATTATTTTCGCTATTTTTTCGTGCTCGTCTGTTTGAGTGTCAGCCAGCGCCTGTTTGATCTCGGCAAACGCCCGCTGCAATGAAATGCTGAGCTCCTTTTGCTGTGTACTTTCCAACTCATGCGCGAGTCCGGTGAGGCCCTTATCTATTAGGGAAAGCTCGTCATAAATACCGCCGGGTCTGGTTTGGCCTTCGTCCTGATGGCCGAAACCATCGACTTCAGTTCCCGAGAGTGACCCGCCTTCGCCTGCGGAGCCTTGTGCGCCGCGAATGATGTCTTCCAGAGGTATGCCCAGCCTGCCGGTGATTTCACCAAGAGTGCTTTTAATCCGTTCGATTTCCTCCTGTGCATTTAGGGCGTCGGTACCGGATATTGCATGGGAAAGAAGATCGTTTAGCGCGGCGAGGATGTCGCCTATCTTGCTTTGGGTATCGATGCCTTTTTCCCTGAAGACCTCCATAATGCCGGACAGTGCTTTATCTTTGGCCTCATCGGAGATGGTGAAGATATTGGCGGGGCCGATGATCAGCCCCTGCGGGTTTTCTCCTTCCGCGTAGAGTTTTTTCAGATCCGCATTGACGCTTGATTTCAGGCTGCTGAAATTTTTTCGCTTCGCTTTGAGCCGGGCGGGATCATCGCCCGTCTCCCAGATGGTCTTGATCAGCTCTTCTGTGTCGATGGCTTCAAGAGTTTCGACGTCCGCTTCGCCGCCGTAGCAGGAGCGTATTGCCTGCAGCAACCTTGCTTTTTGGGTTGTTTGGCTTTTGTAGCGAAGATTTTCAATCGCCTCGTCTATGTCCTGAAGCTTGATGACGATGGGCAAAGTTCGGACTCCTCACACTTAAGATGACACTTATATCGCAAAAAAGCGCAATTTCTTGAGCTTGGTCTTGCCTTTCCGGGCAATGATGCTTGCAGAATAATCAAAAAAATATTAAAAAAACAGTAATATTTTCGATAATGCAGCCGATATACGCGGAGGATGACGAAAATACAAAGAGAACACCGGCGGGACCAAAAATGCGTGATGAACTGAAACAGCAATTTGAGCAGATATTTGTAAGGCACTATGAGCGACTGGCCAACGCCACTCAGTCGGTCGGCGGACTTCCCCTGACACTGGAAAACATCGTCTGCTTTATACTTTTCGGCGGACGGGAGCTCGACATTGAAGACGTCTACGGTGACGTCAGCGAGCGCTACAATATGGAAACTTTCATGGCTGATGCCCGGGAGGCGGGTGTGGAAACGGAAGAACATCTGAAAAATGCCGTCTCCGGGATGTTGGAGAAGAAGTTTCTTCACCTCCAGCCGGACAATCATTTCTACGCCTATCAGGCAACGCGTGAAACGGCGCGGCTGTTCAACCGTGTTTATCCCAAAATGCAGGGTATAAACATGCTGGCCTATATCGGCCAGACTTTGCAGGAAGTGGAAAGCGGCCGTGTTGATGAGGAGTCCGCCCTTTCGCGTTTCGATCAGACACTGCAAAAACAGGGCGTGCCTCTGCCTAAACCGAAAATTCCCGTGATCAAACCGACGCCTGCTCCACAAAAAGCAGAAGAGTCCAAGCCGGCCAGCCCCAGAATCATCCGCGACTATGTCGTGACCAGTTCTGTCAAAGCAAAGGCTGAAAAAGAAACGATGCCTCAAGAGGCGCCGGCCGCAGAAACCGGGCCGGCGTCGCCCCTGCCGGACGAAGTCGAGTCACTTCCTGCCGGGGAGCGTCAGCGTCACGGAGAGATTCCTGAACCGCCTCCCACAGCGGGAGAGACGGTGTTGAAGGATGAAACAGCCACGCAGGCGGAAGACGAAAAAGAGGCAAGGCGGGACGAAGAGGATTTGAAGTCGCCCCAGGTTCCTGTAGTGCCGGCCGACGATGAGGAAATAGCGGCCAGAATCGCGGCGTTTGAAAAAGAACTCGCACTTGTTTGTCCCCTGTGTAAAACCAGTGCGCTCAAAGAGCAGACAACAGCGGCGGGAAAGATATTTTACACCTGCACCTCGAGTCAGTGTAATTTCATCAGCTGGGGGCGTCCTCATCAGATTCCGTGCCCCAGGTGTAAAAATTCATTTATGGTGGAAGTATCCGATGCCGAAGGACAGGTGTTTCTGAAATGCCCGCGGGCGACCTGCCAGCATCGTCAGCCGCTGGTGGCCGCACCCGCCGCACCGGCCACCGTCAGAAAAGTTGTGCGCAAAAGACTGGTTCGCCGCAAAGCCTGATTTGGGCATTCATCCCCATAGCCTGTTGCAACAAAAACGCAGCCGAACATGGGATCAGGATACATGCACAAAAAACTCCTGCCGCGGCCAGAATCCTATTGCAAGGAGATGCTTTAATCGCTATGACAAACTCCATGCGCCGGATATTCCATTTCATTATTATTCTCATGACCATGTTTGTTCTTCTGGCCTGCAGCCAGTCGCAGCAGGAAGACAACTCTTCCGTGCAGGTGGACAAGCCGCCCGCCGACGGTGATATCCTGGTGCGCGGCGACATCGGTGATGCGAGCAATCTGATACCGCTGCTTGCCTCTGATTCCGCATCTCATTCCATTGCGGGCATGATTTATAACGGCCTGGTCAAGTACGACAAAAACATGAACATCACAGGCGATCTGGCTGAATCATGGGATGTTTCACAAAACGGGCTGGTCATCACCTTTCATTTGCGCCGCGGTGTCAAATGGCATGATGGCTCTGACTTTACCTCCGCAGATGTCCTGTACACCTATCAGGTGACGGTAGATCCCAAAACCCCGACTGCCTATGCGGGCGATTTCATGCTGGTTAAAAAGGCCGAGGCGCCGGATGCCTACACCTTCCGTGTAACTTACGACAAACCCTTTGCACCGGCACTGATCAGCTGGTCGTCCGCGATACTGCCGCGGCATCTACTGGAAGGAAAAGACATCACCCAAAGTCCCCTTTCACGCCATCCGGTCGGCACCGGCCCATATAAATTCAAGGAGTGGGTGGCGGGGCAGAAAATTGTACTGGTGGCCAATGAAGAGTATTTCGGCGGCCGGCCCCGGATTGACGGCCGGATCACCCGCATCATTCCCGATACGGCCACCATGTTTCTGGAGTTGCGCGCCAAGAAGCTCGACATGATGGGCCTTACGCCTCTGCAGTACACACGCCAGACGGACAACAATCTGTTTAAAAACAATTTCAACAAATACCGCTATCTGGCCTTTGCCTACACTTACCTTGGCTATAACCTTAAAAACCCGCTTTTTGCGGACAGGCGAGTACGGCAGGCCATTTCCTACGCCATCAACAAAGAGGAAATTATCAGCGGTGTGCTGCTGGGTCTGGGTAAACCGGCAACCGGTCCCTACAAGCACGGCACCTGGGCCTACAACGACAAGGTGAAAATCTACAACTATGATCCGCGGCGGGCGCGCGAACTCCTTGAGCAGGCGGGCTGGAAAGATACCGATGGCGACGGCATTGTGGAAAAAAACGGCCGGCCGTTTGAGTTTGAAATCCTCACCAATCAGGGAAATGAAACAAGGCAGAAATGCGCCGAAATAATCCAGCGTCAGTTAAAAGAGGTGGGGATTGCCGTGAAAATCCGCATTGTCGAATGGTCCGCGTTTATCACTCACTTCATCAACAAGCGAAACTTCGATGCGGTCATCCTCGGCTGGACCATCCCGCTTGATCCGGATGCCTATGATGTGTGGTATTCCGGCAAAACCGCGCCGGAGGAGCTAAATTTCATTTCCTACAACAATCCCGAAGCGGATGAGATGCTCGAAAAGGGGCGCAGCACTTTTGATCAGGCGGCGCGCAAAAAATACTACGACCGTTTTCAGGAAATCCTGGCCGAGGACCAGCCCTACACTTTTTTGTATGTACCTGATGAGCTGATCATCATCAATAACCGCTTCCGTAACATCGAACCGGCGCCCATCGGCATCGGCCACAACTTCGATAAGTGGTATGTCCCGAAAGACGAGCAAAAATACACCATGACCAGATGAAATTCCCCCTCGCCAGATGACCGCCCGAAAACGACCACTATGGAAGACGATTAACATTCCCGCCTGAAGGTCTCAGCCCGAAGTCAGTGGCCGCCTGCAATAGACGGCCACTGATGGCCAGAGACTTAAAAAACTGCTTGACAATAGAACACACGTTCCATACAAGGAAAGACATGAAAAAGGTGCGCAACACAAAAACACTGGGGCAAAGCCTTGCCGACTTTTACCGTAGGCACAGGCGCATGCCGTCTTATGCCGAGATGATGGAACTGTTCGGCGTCCGCTCCAAAAGCGTCGTTTCCTATTGGATAGACAAACTCATCGAAGGCGGGATTCTGGAGAAGGACGAGCGGGGCTACCTGAGGCTTACGTCTTTGTCTTCGGGAATTCCGCTGGTCGGCACTGTTGCAGCAGGGCTGCCGGTGGCGGCCGAAGAAAGCGCCCGCGATATGGTCTCGATGGATGAATATCTTGTGGAAAAGCCGGAGTCCTCTTTTCTGCTTCGTGTCACGGGCGATTCCATGTCGCAGGCGGGCATTATGGAAGGAGACCTTGTTGTGGTCGATCAAAGCCGCGATCCCCAAAACGGTGACATTGTTCTGGCCGAGGTGGACGGCCAGTGGACGATGAAATACTTTCGCCGCCGGGCCGACAAGGTAAGTCTGGAAGCGGCCAACCCCGCCTACCGCTCCATTCACCCGTCCCACGAGCTCAAAATCGGCGGCGTAGTCATCGCCTCCGTCAGAAAATATAAGGTGTAACTCCGTGCGGAGTAACTCTCTCATTTCAGTGGGGACACTCCCGTCACCCAAATCACGATACAGCCGCGCAGGCGGCTTTCAATGACGGGCATACGGCGGTTACTTTTTGATTTTGTATCCTGATCCGGTTTTTCGTTAAATTTTTTCTTCGGTAGAAGCCCAGCGCTATGTGTTCCGGAAGAAGAGTGAGTTGCCAGGTGGGTATAGGCGACCTTGGCGCGTTTTGAGGTTCGCAATCCGGCCTTTCAATCCGCCTGCAACATTTACGCTCAGCCCACGTGAAAGCTATTGTCATAATTGACATAGTTATACCGGTCGCTTATAGTTCCTGAAGAGAAGAATAATCACAAAGGAGGTTTTTATGGAACAGACGCAGAGTTTGCTCCCCCTGACACCGGAGCGAATCGCGTACCTATACCCCAAGCTATTTTCTGAAAAAAGATTCGACGAGTGGCTTGAGCTTTTCGATGGAAGGGCCATACTCGTAAAGGCGGAAAAAGGCAGACCGGTCTCATGTATGAACATTATGGACGTCATGGACGAGCAGCGCGAGTATGCCGCTGAAAATGCCACCTTTTTGGAGACTTGGCACAAACTGGAAATAAGGATATATGGCAGCGTCGCCATTCTTTCGGCCGATTATGTACTGACGACCGACCATGAGATTCGTAAGGGCGTGGACATTCTGACCCTGTGCAGCGATGAACGTGGCTGGCTGATTTACAATCTTACTTACGAACAAAAGGAATTAATAACGCTTTGATCAATATTTTTATTTCAGCCTTTCATACCTATACTGTTACCCCTTTTTTACGCATATGGGAACACGAGGCGGCCCGATTCATCCGTCTTGTGCCTTATGAAAAAATCCACCGCCTTAGGAAAATACATGCCGGACTGTTTATCTTTTCGGATATCGACCGATTGACCGCTACTCAACGTGAAATGGCTCTGCGGCTTTGCGACGATATTGCCCGGCAATTTGGTGAAAAGGCCATTTATAACCATCCCGCACAAGTCCTTACCCGCTATCAGCTCTTGACTCTCCTTTGGGAAAAAGGGATAAATGAGTACCGCGTCTTTCGTATAAATTACAGATACGACAAGGTACGATACCCGGTGTTCATAAGACGAACAGATGACCATTCCGGATCGTTGACGCCGCTTATCGGTGATGAGGAATCCTTCGGCAAAGAGTTGCACCGGCTCCAGGAGGAAGGTGCGGATTTGTCTGAGTTGATGGTCGCAGAATTTTGTGATACCCGCGCCGGGGACGACTTGTTTTACAAATATGCGGCATTCCGGATAGGTGAGGCAATTGTTCCCGCTCACATAATCCACTCCCGCGATTGGGTTACAAAGGACATGCCTCCTGAGGAGCTGCGTGATGAGGAAAAATATTATCTGGAAAACAATCCGCACCGCGAGGAACTGATGAACATTTTCCGTATGGCGAACATCGGGTATGGCCGAATCGATTACGGCCTTAAAGACGGGAAAATCCAGGTATGGGAAATAAACACCAATCCGGTGCTTATTCAGGGGCGTGATAAATACGCACACGGGAAGCTTCCCCTCAAACAAAAGCTGGCAGACGACCTGTCCTCAGCATTTATTTCCGGGCACATGACTATCCAGCAGGATCAAGGTAAAAAAAAATCAATAAATGTAAACCTGTCCGCCCCGGGTTTCAGAAATCTCCTCCGGGAAATCAGACGCTTCTGTGCGCCCATTGATCTTTGATCAGGACAGGCTGGCTGTGCGCCGTCCGCCAGACTGTAAAAGACAATCTCATCAGGCGATGATGTCGTCTGTCTCCGGTGACGGGTCGCAGATGGTCAGGATTTTGTCCACATTGAAGGTGCGCTTTGACTTGCGCGCCGAACACAGGGCGACCAGGCCCAGGAACGGATGGCCGTTGTATTGCATTTCGCCCATCGTAATAGGCCTGACCACGCGGCGTGATTTTTCGTCTTTGGCCTTGAGGTAACAAATTTCAATATCCCTGTTTTCGGTGATCGCCTCACGGAGCATTTTGATTTTTTCCTCCCTGCTCAAGCTGCGGGCGGCCTGCGCATATTGCAGGCCGGTGAGAAATTTAACGACCTGCCAATCCATCATAATGTGGCTTTTTTTCAGCGGCTGCTTCAAAACGATGCCGCCCAGCGTCGTGCAGCGTGAAAGCGCGACATACATCTGGCCGTGGGCGAAAGTCCCCCTGCCGACATCGATCAGCACATTTTCAAAGGTTTTCCCCTGGCTCTTGTGGATGGTCACCGCAAAGGCCAGCCTCACCGGGTACTGGCGGAAAGAGCCGACCTCTTCGGAGCGGATCTCGTCTTTATTGAGGAAGTAGCGATAGATCTTCCATGTATAGGGGAGGATGTGCGCTCTTTCGCCGTTGTCCAGATCGGCCACAATTGCATCTTCCCCGTTGCCGGTGGTTTCAAATTTCCGTATTTTGCCGATCGTACCGTTAATCCAGCCGCCGGCCTGGTCATTGTTGAGAAGCATGATCTGCGCACCCTTTTTCAACTTCAACTCCAGGGCCGTCGGCAAAGCTTCGTTACCGAAATCTCCCTCGATTGCGCCGGTTGCCTTCCAGACGCGCCCCGGCAGTTGGGCCAGCCGCCTCTCATTTACGTCATCGGCCAGCCGGTTGGTCGAGGTAAGCCGGATATAGAACTTCCCTTCCGGTTCCTCAAAATCAGGGTCGCAGCGCGTATTGAACAGAGCCAGATCATCTTCGGTCGCGGAGCGGTTACGGATGCCGTTCAGCAGGCGGACGAATTCGTCATCTTTTTGCCGGTAGACCTTTTCCAGCTCGACGTACTCCATATTGAGTTTGTCAAAACATTTCGCTCCGAAAAAATAAGGTGCGGCGTAGTGGGTTTTAAAAATGTCGCGCTCGGCGGAGGTAACCACCGGCGGCAACTGGTACAGATCTCCGATAAAGATCATCTGGACGCCGCCGCAGGGCTTTGTCTCGTCCGGGCCGTTGAAACGCAGGAATTTGTCGATGCAGTCCAACAGATCCGCGCGCACCATGGATATTTCATCGATCACGATGGTGTCGAGTTTCTTGTATATCGTGGGCGCGGCGCTTTGTGTTTTCTTTTTTCTTTTGATGGCGGCGGGTGTCACATTGGGCTTGAAGCGGAAAAAAGAGTGGATGGTCTGGCCTTCGACATTCACGGCAGCAACGCCCGTCGGTGCCAGCACCACCGTGTTTTTTTTCGTGTGATCCCGGAAATAGGATAGCAATGTTGATTTTCCCGTACCGGCACGCCCCGTGACCAAAAGATTGGTGGAGGTTTTCTCCATCAATTCCCACGCGCGGCGGAACCCTTCATTGAAGTCAAGAACCTTGGTTTTGGAGTTTTGTTTCATGCGGGGTGTCCTTCGGGATTTTTGGGTAAATAATCACAGTTTGTCCCCCTATTCAATGAAGAATTTCACCCCGCCGGGGCTGTAGTTTAGTGATGACAGCCTGAGAAAAAAGTTGCAAAACAGAGGTAAGGTTAACGCACAAGTCGGTCAGTCGCGGATTTGGCGTGGCAATCCGGCACTCAAGTATGCTACAAATATTTACCAGAAAGTTGGTAGCCTATGAAAGAGTATCAGGTCATCATTATCGGATCCGGCCCGGCCGGGCTCTTTGCCGCCCGGGAGCTCGAACGCCTCGGCGTGGAGGGAATTGCCGTTATCGACCGGCACCCATATCCGGCAGGCGGTCTCCTCAATGACGGGAAGCTTAATTTCGACTGCCGAGTGGGGATTGACCCGGCGGAGCTTAAGCTCAGCCTGGAGGCAGCCGCACGTCTGATGGCGGAGATAAGAGAGGTCTTCATTGGTTTTCCCGGTTGCCGCCAGGTCACTTTCACCGACCGCCACGAAAAAATCGAGGAGCTCGACAGTGTCGCCCGCGAACACGAGGCGGAATTTCTCGCGCCGGAGCAGTGGCACTGGGGCACGGACAACGGCCGGGCGGTGGTGGATTATCTGCGCGACGCTCTGACAAAGACAAAATTACTGCTGGGGACGGAAGTTGTATCCCTTGCCGCACGCGATGACCGAACCTGGAGCGTTTCGTGCCTCCGGGACAAACAAACACTTGACCTTGCCGCCCGTGTGGTGCTGGCTGCGCCGGGCCGCAGCGGCGCCTACTGGTTTCGTGATGTCGCCCACACCATCGGCGTTACTCATAATTTCGGCCCCATCGACGTCGGCATCCGTATTGAATTGAACCGGAAATTCTATGACGAAGTGACGGACATCGTCTATGACCCGAAGTTCATTTTCCGTACGGCGCGCCACGGCGACCGGGTGCGCACCTTCTGCACCAATCCGGGCGGCCGCGTGCGCACGGAAGACTACAACAGCTTCAAGCTGGTTAACGGTGATGCGCTGGCCGGAAAGAAAACAGACAACACGAATTTCGCGCTCCTGAACACCATCGCCCTGACCGAACCTTTTTCCGATACCACGGAATTCGGCCAGATGATCGCCAAACAGTTTTTCCTGCTTGGAGGCGGCAGACCGATCGTGCAGCGGGTGGGGGATTTCCGGGAAGGGCGCAGAAGTTCCGCAGCCACTTTCATGAGCAAGACCCGCCATTTCGGCATGTGCCGGGCCACCTGCCGCGCCACACCGGGAGACATAGCGCTGGGCATGCCCGCACGTATCATCGACAACCTGTGGGAGTCGCTAAAGAAAATGGATAAGATCGT
>Ga0302237_1002254_pt1 | contig 12158 bp, 10 predicted proteins | sample AAG_UR_Ala_MG_FD_193530 | JGI IMG/M metagenome (GOLD analysis project Ga0302237, IMG submission 193530) | Enriched activated sludge microbial communities from anaerobic digester in WTTP, New Holstein, Wisconsin, United States - AAG_UR_Ala | ecosystem: Engineered > Bioreactor > Anaerobic >...
CGAGGCGACGTGGGACGAGGCCCTGGGCTACATCGCGGATCGGATCAAGGAGATCCGGGCGCGTTACGGGCCGGACGCGCTTGCGTTCTTCAACATGCCGCGCTGTTCGAACGAGGAGAGTTATCTGTTGCAGAAGCTCGCGCGGGCGGTGGTGGGCACCAACAACGTCGATCACGGTTCCGGTCCCTACTGCAACAACAGCATCAGCGTCCTGCGCGACATGCTCGGCGTCTCGGCAACCACCAACTCGATCGGTGAGCTGTTCCGCAGCGATGCGATCGTCGTGGACGGGGTGGACCTGGGCATGCAGTTGCCGACCATTGGCGGCATCGTCATCCGCGCCAAACTCGACGGGGCGAAGCTGATCGTGATCGATCCGCGGCGCCATCGCCTGGCCGAGCATGCGGACTACTTTCTGCAGGTGCGTCCGGGCACGGAGGTGTTGGTCTACGGGGCGATGGCCAAGGTGATTGTGGACCGCGGGCTGATGAACCAGTCCTTTGTCAAGGCGCATTGTGAGGACTACGACGCCTTCGTCGCGGCGGTGGGCCGCTTCGATCTGCTGGCGGCGGCCGAGGCTTCGGGTGTCGCGCCCGAGTTGATCGAGGGGGCGGCTCTGGCCTACGGGCGGGCGCGCGCCGCGGCGTGGCTCTATTCGACCGGCGCCGAGGCGCGCAGCGAGGACAGCATCCGGTCGGTGGTGAACCTGGTCCTGCTGACCGGCAATGTCGGGCGGCCGGGGGCCGGGGTCTACGCGTTGACCGAGCACAACAACTTGCAGGGGGTGTGCGACATGGGGGTCTCGCCCCAATGGCTGCCGGGCTACCGGGATGTGGCCGACGCCGCGGCGCGGCGGACGTTCGAGCAGGCTTGGAACACGCCGCTGTCGGCCCAGCCCGGTCTGGGGGCGCGCGATATGTTCGAGAACGGGAAGGGCTCGACGGTCAAGGCGCTTTGGCTCAGCCGGTACGATCCGGTGACATCGGCCGCTTCGAACAATGTGGCGGACACCCTGGCGCGAATGGAGTTGGTGGTCGTGCAGCATCTCTTCCCGGTCGCGGCGGCGGCGCAGGCCCATGTCGTCCTGCCGGTGGTGGCCTATGGCGAGGAGGAGGTCTCCTTTACCAGCACCGATCGCCGCATCCAACTCGCCCGCCAGGTGCTGCCTTCTCCCGACGGGCCGATGCCGGTTTGGCGGCAGTTGATGCTCCTGGCGCGGAGTCTGGGCGCCGACTGGGCCTACGAGTCGAGTGCGTGCGTCATGGACGAGATCAGCACGGTGGTGCCCGAGTACGGCGGCGTGAGCCATGAGAATCTCGGGCGCGATTACGGGCGCCAGTGGCCCTGCACCAAGGACCGTCCGCTCGGCACGCCTTATCTCTTCGACACGGGCATTCCCGGCCAGTGCTTCCGGTTCCGCTCCATCGCGCCGCCGGCCGAGGTGGCTCGGCAGCCGGCGGCTTACCCCTTTGCGTTGATTTTCGGGCATTCGTTGTATTACTGGCACCAAAACGTGCTGGTGAAACACAGCGAAACGCTGCGTCGCGAACTGCGGGTGCTGCTGCTCGATTATCCGGAAGGATTCGTCGAAATCAGCGATGAAGATGCCGCCGCCCTGAAGATACGGGATGGCGGTCGCATCCGGCTGGTGGCCGAGGAAGGAACGGCTCTGACGACGGCCCGGGTGACGCGGGAAGTGCGGAGCGGGACGATTTACGTCCCCTTTTTCGTGCGGGAGGTCGAGCGGGATCTGACGGGGCGGGCGCGCAGCGGTTTGGGCGACCTCGACGAGCCTGTTTTCGTGCGGTTGGAACGGGTGGATTCGCTATGAGAGCGCGTGTGATCGGCGAGGCGGACGTCTTGAGGCTGGTGGACCTGCTGCGTCAGGACCGCCAGGTGATCGCCCCGTTCTGCGGGCGGGGCCGGGACAGCTATTTCGATGTCGTCACGGACGTCAATCGGGACCGGATCCGCCTGCACGTGCCCAATCCGCTCTATCCGCCCAAGCGCTATGTCCTCCCGCACATCGAGCGCCTGATGCGGATGCGGCGGTCGGCGGCCGGCCTTTGGAATTTCCAGCCGGACTATGCGGAGACGCCTCTGGCGCTCTTTGGCGTCCGGTCCTGCGACGTGGCGGGCGTCCGGCATCTGGACCGCTTCTATCTGGGGCGGGAGTATGTGGATGCTTATTACGAACGGCGGCGGCGGAATCTGTTCGTCGTGAACATGGTTTGCACCGATCCGGAGGTCGACATCGACGACAACTGTTTCTGTGTCTGTGCGGATACCGGGCCCGCGGCGCGCGACGCGTTTGATCTGCAACTGATGGATCTGGGGGGCGGAGAGTATCTGGCGGTGGCCGGGACCGCGGCGGGCGAGGATCTCTTCAGCGCTCCGTTCTTCCGTCCGGCCACGGCGGCGCATGTCGAGCGGCGGCGGGCGATTCTGACGGAGGTCCGCGGGCGGTTCCGGAGCACGACCAGTTGGTTCGCGGCGACGGTGCGGTACATCTCGCGCGGCGACGTGCTCGACAAGACGTGGGAGGAGATTGGGAACCGCTGTCTCGAGTGCGGGGCGTGCACGTTTGTCTGCCCCGCCTGCACCTGCTTCACCGTGAGCGACCGGCGCACCGGCAAAGAGGAATACGAGCGGGTGCGGATGTGGGATTCATGCGCCCTGAAGGGCTTCACGCGGATGGCGGGCGGATTCAATCCGCGGCGGGCGGTGCATGACCGGCGCAATCGACGGTTTTTCCGCAAGCTGGCGCATTATTTCATCCAGCGGGAGCTGTCGATGGCCTGTGTGGGTTGCGGGCGCTGCGCGGCGGTGTGTCATGGCGATGTGGGCATGCCCAGCGTTGTCGAGATGATCCGCCGGGCCACGGCGATCGCCGCGCCGCCCCTCGACGAGTCTTCGACGGTTCCGAGTGCAAAGGTCACCGCGTGAGTTCGACCGAGAACATCTATTTGCCCAAAGTGGTCCAACTGGACCGTGTCGTGGACGAGATCCACGAAGTGCGGACGTTTGTCTGGCACTTCGAGGATCCCGCGGACCAGGCGGCGTTCAAGAAATTCCGTCCGGGCCAGTTCGCGCAGGTGTCAATCTTCGGCGCGGGCGAATTCCCGGCCTCGCTGCCTCCGAGTCCGACCGAGAACGAGATGTTCTTCACCATCCGGACGGTCGGGGGCTGCACGGCTGCGCTCCATCGCTTGCAGCCCGGCGACCGCTTCGCGGTGCGGGGTCCGTACGGCAACGGTTTCCCGATGGACGATTATGCGGGGAAGAACCTGGTGTTTGTGGCCGGCGGGATAGGGCTGATTCCGCTCCGCTCGTGCATCGTCTATGCGCTGGCGCATCGCGAGCGCTACGAGCGCATTCAGATCTATTACGGCGCCAAGACGCCGCGCGAGCTGATGTACCTCCCCAACCTGCGGGCCTGGGAACAGGCCGCCGGGATCGAGTGTCAACTGACGGTCGATCGCGCGTCCGACGGCTGGACGGGCAATGTGGGTGTGGTCGGGAGCCTGTTCAAGCGTCCAGGCGTCCATGTGCCGGTCGAGAACACGGTCGCCTTCGTGTGCGGACCGCCGGTCATGTTCCGGTTCGTCATTCGCGATCTGCTGGACATGGGGTTTCGGGAGGACCAGATCATGTCGACGCTCGAACGCTACATGAAGTGCGGCGTGGGCAAGTGCGGCCATTGCTGCATCGGCGTCGCGTACGTCTGCGTGGACGGCCCGGTATTCACTTACGAACAAATCAAGAAACTCGGCGAGGATATCTGATGCCTGATCTGCGCGCCCAACTCGAACCCTGCCTGAGCGGACGCGTTTGTTTCGTCGGCCTGGGCAATGCCGACCAGGGCGACGACGGGGCGGGGATGCGCCTGGCGGAGGCCTTGCGGACCGGGCTGCATCCGGGGGCGGCGCGGCGCGGGGAGGACGAGGTGTTTGACGCCGGGACGCACAGCGTGGTGCTTGCGGGGACCGCGCTCGAGCGGTGGGGGGCGGCGCTGGGGCGCCTGGACGTCGACCGATTTGTGTTTCTGGATGCCGTTGACTTCGGCGGGCACCCGGGATCGGCGGTATGGCTCGAAGGCGACGAGATCCGGGCCCGTTTCCCCCAGGTGTCGACTCATCGTATGTCTTTGGGCGCCTGGGCACGCTGGCTCGAGGCGGATGGCTCGAAACGGGTTTGGCTGCTGGGTGTGCAGCCCGAATCGTTGCGGGCGGGCCGCGGCCTTTCGGCGCCGGTGGCTGCCGCCGTGTCGGCGTTGGCGCAAATCCTTCTCGACGCCGCCTCGCCAAGGCAATCCGGGTTGTCCGACTCGAAGGCCGCAACGGCGCCTCTCATTCCAGAATTGTCAAACATGCCATGGTAGCACGCGACCTTTTAAATCGGTTGAAGGAGATGCTGGGCCCGGCGTTGCTGCGCGTGGACACCCCGGCGGACGACCGGATCTTCATCCACGTCGAACGCGATGCGATTCGCGCCGTGTGCCGTCATGTGTTTCGGGACTTGGGGGCGCGGTACGTGATCAGCATAGGTGCGGATGATCGTCCTTTCTCAGGGCAGTATCTCGTGGCGCACGACTTCGCCTTCGACGCCGCGCATTTGCTGGGCAGCGTGGTCACCCACGTGCCGGAGGGCGATCCGCGACTGGACAGCATCACCCCGGACGTGCCGGCGGCGAACTGGGCGGAGCGCGAGCTTCGCGATTTGGTGGGGATCGAACCGGTGGGCCATGTCGAGCCGAAGCGCCTGATCCTGCCCGACGGATGGCCTGAGGGGGCGCATCCGTTGCGCAAGGATGTGGCATGGAACTTCGTGCCCGAGGGGTACGATCCGGAGCGCGCGTTCAAGTTTGGCGAGCCGCCGCCGGGATGCACGGTGGTGCCGTTCGGACCGTTTCATCCGACGTTGGACGAGCCGGCGCATTTCCGGCTCTATGTCGAGGGCGAGGTGGTTCGCGGGTGCGAATACCGGGGGTTCATGGTCCATCGCGGAATCGAGAAGCTCGCCGAGTCTGTTCTGAGCTACAACGACATTCCGATGGCGGCGGAGCGGATTTGCGGGATCTGCGGCTGCGTGCACAACGTGGCCTACGCTCAGGCGGTCGAGGAGGCGGCGGTGCTGCGGGCGCCGCCGCGGGCCGAGTACATCCGGACGATCATGCTCGAGATCGAGCGGTTGCACAGCCACTTGTTGTGGGTGGGGCTGGCGTGTCACATCCTGGGCTTCGACACGCTGTTCATGCAGAGCTTCCGCATCCGCGAACCGGTCATGTGGATTGCCGAGAAGATCAGCGGCAACCGGAAGACCTACGCCCTCTGCCTCATCGGGGGGGTGCGGTGGGATCTGACCCTCGAACTGATCGCCGAGTTGCGCCGCGTCCTCGATACGCTCGAAGCCGAATGGCGCGCCGTGATCAAGGCGGTGCTCGGGGACAAGAACGTGCAGCAGCGCGCGCGCGGCGTGGGCGTGGCGGACCGGAGCCTGGTCCAGGAACTGTCGTTGATCGGGCCGGTGGCGCGGGCCGCGGGCGTGCCTCTGGATTGCCGGCGGGATCATCCATACGCGGCCTATGACCGGGTCGAGTTCGAGGTTGTGACGCACGAGGGCGGGGATGTCTGGGCGCGCATCGTGGTGCGGATGAAGGAAGTGCTCCAGTCCATCGAGATCATTCGCCAGTGCCTCGACAAGATGGAGCCGGGTCCGATCCAGTTGGCGATCACGGACGAATTGCCCGTGGGGCGCTACGGGTTGTCATCGGTCGAGGCGCCGCGGGGCGAGAGCCATCATTTCGTGATCACGGGCGAGAACCATCGTCCGCGCCGGTGGCGTGTGCGGGCGCCGACCTACCAGAACCTGCAGGCTGTGCCGGCCATGATCAAGGACCAGCAACTGGCTGACATGACGATCACGCTGGGAAGCATCGATCCCTGCTTTTCCTGCACGGACCGCTTCGAGATTGTGGATCTGGCGACCTCGACGACGCGCGTCTGGTCGGCGGAGGAGCTGGCGCGCCTGGCGCGCGCGGGACGCCGTTGAAGGAGAGGCCATGGAGTTACTGAGCATACTCGGATGCGTGGCGAACGCGGGCCTGGTGTTGGCGCTGGCGCCGCTGGGCGAAGGCGTGTTGCGCAAGGTGACTGCCCGGCTTCAGTCGCGCCAGGGGCCGCCGCTGCTCCAGCCCTATTTCGATCTGCTCAAGCTTTTGGGCAAGGAAGACATCGAATCGGGCGAGACCCCGCACGTCCAGCGGGGCGCGGGTTACCTGGCCTTGGCGACGGTGCTGACGGTGGCGTGTCTGCTGCCTCTGGGTTTTCGGACGCCGCTGACGGGGGCGGGGGACGTGATTCTCCTGGTTTACCTGATCACGCTGGCGGGCATATGCACATTGCTCGCCGGGTGGGGGGCGGGATCGACGTACGCGCTGCTGGGTTCGAGCCGGGAGATGATGACGATGATGGCCCTCGAACCGCTGTTTGCGGTGAGCCTGGTGGCTGGAGCGGTCCAGACCGGGTCCTGCCAGGTGGACCGGGTGCTTGACGGATCGGTGTACGGCGCGGGCGGCATCCCGTGGTCGGGGCTGATCCTTCTGGCGACGATGGCGCTGGCATTTCCGGCCTTTGTCCAGCGGCTGCCCTTTGACGTTGCCGAGGCGGAAACGGAGATCATGGAAGGGGCCTTGATCGAGTACTCGGGACCCAAGCTCGCGCTGTTCAAGTATGCGCAGATGGTCAAGCTGTTGGTCTACAGCGCGCTGTTTGTGGCGCTTTTTGTGCCTTGGGGAAGCGGCTGGGCATTTCCATTCGGCTGGCTTGTGTTTTGGGGGAAAGTGTTGGCGATGGTGCTGCTGGTGACTGCCGTGGCGGCCAGTCACGCACGATACCGAATCGACCAGGCGCTGCGGCACTTCGCGCGTCTGCTGGTGTTGGCCGTGGGGGCGCTGGTCCTCGCCTGTTACGGCCTATGAAACCGCAGCTCCCACCGTGCGGGAAAGGAACATGCCGATGACCTCGTTGCTCAGCAAGATCCGGGAAGTCATGGTCGGTTGGAACGCCGGGCGCGTGACGCTGCCCTATCCGGCCGCGCCCGCGCCGCCTCCGCCCCGGTTCCGGGGCCGTCCAATCTTCGATGCCACCAAGTGCATTGGCTGTGCGGGCTGCGCAAACAACTGTCCGGCGCGGGAGATTCTGGTCTACGACGTCTGCCAGGAGATCCGCATACTCAAGTATCTGGGGCGCCGGTGCACGTATTGCGGGCGCTGCGCGGATGTGTGTCCGGAGGGCGCGATCACGATGAGCGGCGAGTTCGAGAATGCGACTCCGGCGATCGGCGACATCGAGCAGCGGCTCGAACTGTTCATGAGCACGTGTCAGCGCTGCGGGCGCTGCTTCACCGAGCCGAGCCCGCTCGAACAGTTGAAGCTCAAGGGCTATCGGTTCGACGATCTCGAGCACGATCGCTGGGTGTTCCGGTCGCAGGGGTATCTCGAGAATTCGCCCGTCGTGGACGATCTCACGATCGAACTCGATTGAGTCAGGAAGGCTATGCTCAAGAAGATCTGCCAGAAGATGCTCCGCCGCTCCCTCTGGGTCTACCACGCCAACAGCGGCGGCTGCAACGGATGCGACATCGAGGTCCTGAACGTTCTCACCCCGTATTATGACGCCGAGCGTTTCGGAATCAAACTGGTGGGATCGCCCCGTCACGCCGATGTGATGCTGTGCCAGGGGCCGGCGATGCGTTCGACGGCGTGCGCCTTGCGTCGCGCCTACGAGGCCATGCCGGCGCCGAAGCTGGTTTTTGCCATCGGCTCGTGCGCCTGCGGCGGAGGCCTGTGGCACGACAGCTACAGCGTCCTGGGGCCCGTCGAGAAGCTGTTGCCCGTGGATTTCTACATCCCCGGATGCCCCCCCCGGCCCGAGGCGATCCTCTATGGCGTCGCGGCGGCGGCGGGGTTGGTGGACAAGAAAGTCGCCCCGGTCCGCTTCAAGCAGGCCGAGTTCCCGATCCCGCGCTATCACCCCGAACACCTCCGCGGGCGGGGCGAGCTGGTGGTCTACGAAAAGGCGGAACGCGTTTAGCCCGGTTCTTTGACACGCTAAGCGAGGAACCGTAACCGGGCTATGGACTGCCCGCCACGGTCAGTACTTCTTGACGAACTTCTTGCGCGGATCGTCCTCGGGCGCTGTGTCGGACGGGGCCGCACTCGGAGTGGAGGCCGGGGAAGAGGCTTTCGGCGCGTCGGCCCCTGCGGGCGAGGGGGGACTCGGTTTTGACGGGGCGGCGTCGGCGGCCTCGACGAAGGCCATGCGCAAGTTGGTCAGGCTTTGTTGCAGGAGGTCGTTCTCGCTCTTGGACAGGTTGCCTTTGGTCTTTGCGGCCAGCATATCGAGGGTGTCGATAAAGACGCTGGCGGCCTCGACATCGGTTTCGGTGGTCCCGGTTTGGGGGTGAGGCGCCTGGCCCAGGAAGATGAGGGCCATGTTTGTCTGCTGGATGACAAGATTGGCGAAGAGGGCCGTGTGATGGCGGGAGGCATCCGGCGTCGAGGCGGATGGTGCGGATGTTGCGGATTGGTCAGTCATGGTCTTCGGAGGCCTTGCGGCGCTCGATGTCGTGATAGAGGAAGCTCACCAAATGGCGCAACCGATCCTCGAGGTGAGCGGTTTCGAGGATGACCTGGCGCTCGCGGGGCGAGGGCAGCAGGGTTGCTGAGATCAGGTCAACCAGTTGCTCGGGATCGTCGACCTGGCTCAGGTGCCGCAGCACTTCGCGAAAGGCCTCCGTCGCCGTTTCGTCCGGAGCAGTCGGCTCCGCGCCGAGTCCGACATCGGCGGTCAATTCAGCCAGTGTCTTGAACGGCGGTTCGAAGCCGAGCTTGAGGCGCTCGGTCACCAGGTCGAGCAAGCGGACAGCCAGCGCCTGAACCGCCTGCGCTGACGCGGCCAGGCGCGGCAGGTACCGGACGCCATGGATGCGATATGGGCGGTGTGGGACACGGCGCGTGAGTTCGACCCGGGCGATGCCCTGGAGCACGAGGTTCGATGTCCCGTCCCGCTTCTTCACCGAGGCCCGGACCAGCCCGAGCCCCGCCACGTTCGCCGGGCATTCCCGGACGCGCCCGGGTTTCTGCATGGCCACGGCGATCATGCGATGGGTTTCGAGCGTGTCGGACAGCATCCGGCGGTACCGCGGCTCGAATATATAGAGCGGCAGCATCGCCTGCGGGAACAGGATCACGTTGGGCAAGGTCATCACCGGGACCTCGGTCGGCAGTTCCATGTGTGGATATTAGTCTCGAGTGCGTGTAATGCAAGGGGGGTGCGAGGAGGCCAAGCGCGAATCGCAGGTTTGCGCCCGGCGGACCGATGCATCATTCTTCGAGAGCCGACATGAACGTCTCGCGACACTCAGTCCCCGTCGACAGCAAGGGCTTCCTCCCGATGACCCGGGCGGAGATGTCTGCGCGGGGATGGGAGGCGCTGGATGTTTTGATCATCACCGGTGACGCCTATGTGGATCATCCGTCCTTTGGGGCGGCCATGATCGGGCGCGTTCTCGAAGCCGGGGGTTGCCGCGTGGGCATCGTGGCGCAGCCGGACTGGAAAAGGCTTGAAGCGATCCAGGTCATGGGCCGGCCCCGTCTCTTCTGCGGCGTGACGGCGGGGAACCTGGACTCGATGCTCGCCAACTACACGGCCGCGCGCCACAGGCGCAAGGAGGACGTCTACAGCGAGGATGGCCTGCCCGGGAGACGCCCGAACCATGCGGCGATCGTCTATGCGCAGATGTGCCGGCAGGCGTTTCCAGGTCTGCCGGTTGTTCTGGGGGGGCTCGAGGCCGGGATGCGGCGGTTCGCGCATTACGACTACTGGGAGGACAAGCTGCGTCCGGCCCTGCTGGCCGACGCGAAGGCGGACATCCTGGTTTACGGCATGGGGGAAGTCGCCGTGCGGGAAATCGCGCGCCGGCTGCGCGCGGACGTGACGGATCTTGGCGGCATTCGCGGGACGGCGCGCCTGCTTGGCGGGCGGGAGACCTCGACGAACGATTTCGGAGACTGCATCCGGCTGGCGTCGTGGGAGGAATTGCGGCGCGATCCCAAGCTTCTCCTTCGCCTGACGAAGGTGATTGAAGCGCAGCAGACGCCTTACTGCGGGAAGCGGTTGGTCCAGGTGCACGGGAATCGTGCGTTGCTCCAGGAACCGCCCGCTTGGCCGCTGGACGGGCCCGATCTGGACGCGGTTTATGAGTTGCCGTTCATGCGGGCGCCGCATCCGGCGTATCGGGGCAGGATCCCGGCCTTCGCCGCGATTCAGGACTCGATTGTCGTCTCGCGGGGTTGTCCCGGCGGATGCACCTTCTGCGGCCTCGGTTTTCATCAGGGGAAATTCGTGTCGAGCCGCAGTGTGGACTCGGTGGTTGGGGAGATTCGGAGAGTGGCGGCGGGCGGGACATTTCGGGGCACGGTGTCCGATCTGGGCGGTCCGACGGCTAATCTCTTCGGCGCGCGGAACGGGCATGTCGAGGCGTGCCGGCGCTGTCATCGGCCCAGTTGCCTCTGGCCGCGACTGTGTCCGCACTTCAGGATTGACGAGGGCAAGGGGATCGAGTTGCTGCGCCGGGCTCGCGAGCAGGCGGGAGTCAAGCATGTGTTTGTCCAATCGGGCATTCGGATGGACATCGCGCTGCGGACGCCGGCGTACCTCGAAGAACTTGTCCGCCATCATGTCTCCGGGCACCTGAAGGTCGCCCCCGAGCACCTGCATCCGGAGGTGCTGCGTCGGATGCGCAAACCCGCCGTCGATTTCGAGGCGTTTCTGAAGCAGTTCCATCGCTTGAGCGAGGCGGCGGGCAAGGAGCAGTACCTGGTGCCGTATTTCATTTCGAGCTTTCCGGGCTGCACCGACAGGGAGATGGCCGTGATCGAGCGCTTTCTCAAGCGCCAGAGCTGGAATTTGCAGCAGGTGCAGGATTTCATCCCACTCCCCATGACGGGCGCGGCGGCGATGTACGTGACCGGTTTGGATCTCGACACGGAGCAGCCGATTCCGGTGGTGCGCAACGCCGGCGATCGGGCGCGGCAGCGGCGGATGTTGCATCCGAATCGGCCGCGGGCCACCCCGCATGGCGCATCGGGCCTTGACGACTACGACGTCGGCGTCAGCCCATGATTCTCTTGAGCGTGTTGGGGGGGACGGGGGCGTAGGTGAGCGGTTCCATCGAGCATGAGGCGCGGCCCTGGCTGAGGCTCCGCATCGCACTCGCGTAGCCGAACAACTCGTGCAATGGAGCGTGGGCCTCGATGGCCGTGAGGCCGTCCCGGTGCTCGGTGCGGACGATGAGTGCGCGGCGCTGTTGGAGGTCGCCCAGAAAGTCGCCCAGGTAGGTCTCGGGCGTCAGGATGTCGAGCTTCATGATGGGCTCGAGCAGGACCGGTCCGGCCTGCTCCAGCCCCCTGTGAAACGCCTCGTTGGCGGCAATGCGAAAGGCCATTTCGTTCGAATGCTCCGGGCTCATCTGGCCCCCCAGGATCGACACCCGAAGCTTCGTCAAAGGGTAGCCGGAGATTCGGCCGCCGCCGTCGCCACAGGCCTTGAGTTCCTCGACGGCGGCCGCCACGAAGGACGCGGGCAAGGACTCGGGCGGGCAGAGGTTGACGACGGTCACGGGCTGCGCGTCAGAGTCCACGGGTTCAATGCGGATTCGCAGTTCGGCGAACAGCGGTTGGCCGGCGATTTGGCGCTGGCAGACGCCGGTGACATCGACGCCGTGGGCGACGGTTTCGCGATAGCTGACCTGGGGTGTGTGGAACCGCACATTGAGGGCAAAGTCGCGCAGGAGGCGGTTCTTGATCACTTCGAGGTGCAACTCGCCCATGCCGTTGATGAGCGTCTGTCCGGTCTCGCCGTTGCCGACCCGCAGGGTGGGATCCTGTCGCTGGAGCAATTCGAGCGCGTCGGCGAGTTTCTCGCGTTCGGTGGCGCTCTCGGGCTCGATGGCCATCGAGATGACGGTTTGCGGGAACTGGATGGATTCGAGGAGAATCGGGTGCCGCGGGTCGCAGAGGGTGTCGCCAGTGATCGAATGCCGCAGGCCGATCAGGCCCACGATGTCGCCGGCCGCGGCCTTCTGGACCTGCTGTT
>Ga0302237_1002258_pt1 | contig 12146 bp, 9 predicted proteins | sample AAG_UR_Ala_MG_FD_193530 | JGI IMG/M metagenome (GOLD analysis project Ga0302237, IMG submission 193530) | Enriched activated sludge microbial communities from anaerobic digester in WTTP, New Holstein, Wisconsin, United States - AAG_UR_Ala | ecosystem: Engineered > Bioreactor > Anaerobic >...
CAGGATGGCTTCCAGATAGGCGTCCAAACCGCCGCGGGTCAGCCGTTGCGAGGGCTGGTCGTTCAACTTGTCCGTGTTGTCGGAGCCGGGCAGCGAAACGGCATCGATCGACAACGCCAAGTCCAGCTGCTTGGTGCCCGGCACTCGCTTGGCGTACAGCCGACGCACGCGGTGCAGCAAGTCCGCCGAATAGAAGCGGTGCAGGAACGTGACCAGCTTGCGCAGATCTCCCCGGCCACTGACCGAAAACGCCAGCGCGTCGTAGATGCCCTTCTCGCTTCGCGCCGGCAGCACGCTCACCTGCGCGTCCTGAATGCCGGCGTCCTGGACCAGGCCCAGCAGCCAGGTCTGGTACAGCGAGCGGGCCTTCTCCAGGTCGCCGGGAAGCGCGCGCCGCTGGTAGTCCTGCATGCGGTCGGCCTGCTCTTGGCTCAACCGCACGGTCCGGCTCTTGTCGCGGACTTGCTTTTCCAGACCTGCGATCTGCGCGCGCCGACTGCGGAGGGCGTCGGTCACCTTCTTGCCCGCGTACAACGCAACGAGGACCAGCAGGGAGACGCCCACCAACATTGCCAGGGTTCGTTCGCGTTTAGTCATGGGCGACCTCCTCACGCTGCGGCGGCAGAACCACAATCTTCTCTTTGAACTGCCAGCGAAGTTCCGGCTGCCGTTCGTCGAACTGGGTGCCGCCGCCCGTCACTTGATGCCGAGCGTCGCGCAGCCGAGACTCCATGCTTTCGATCACGGTTGGATCTCGCACGTAACCTTCCAGGAACATCTGGCCTCCGCCGTCGATCAGGGAGCTGAACGTGGCCGTATCCACGGTCGCATCTTCCGGACCGGGGGACTTCTCCGAGAGATCGACCAGTTGCTCCAGCCAGTTGACATCGGCGGCCGCAAACGCGTCGATGACCGCCACATCGGCACGCAGCTTTTCCGCCGACTTGACCGGCTGTTCCAAGTCTTTGCTTTGCGCCCGCAAGTCCTCCAGCCGGTGGTTGTATTGCCGGATCTGCCAGCTGATCAGGCCGCCCAGCACCAGCAGCAGGCCGGCCGCGGCGGCCGCCAGCCAGGCGTAGCGGCGGCGGCGATCCGGGGGTTTGGGCCGCTGCCGGGGATTTAAAAAGTCGATCCCGTGCGGCCGGCCCTCCGCGTCGTCGTAGATCATGCCCAGCAGCGCCGCGAAACGGCCGCTGCAATCCGCCAGTCCGCTCCGCGCGCCGGCCGGCAAGATCACGCGGTCCAGCGGGTCGAAGGACTCGATCTCCAGGCCCAACTGCCCTGGCAAGTCGTTCGGCAATTCGCCCAATTCCGCCGGACTGCCCAGCAGCGCCACGACCTCCACGGGTTGGTCGCTCAACTGGTTCCGCGCGGCGGCCAGCGTGCGGCGAATTTCCCCCAGCAGCGCCGCCTCGCGATCGTACGCAGGCAAGCGGACCGATCGCAGCAGCAGGACTTGCCCCCCGGCGACCACGTTCAGGTCCGCCTCCTCCGCGAACAGTTCGACCAACAAGCGACAGCGGCCATCCGCCGCGTAGCGGTTGAACAGCGAGGCCGACGCGAACGGGCGAAGCACGATGCTGGAGGCCGGCGACTCCAGAGCCGCGCAGATTTGGTGAATCTCGGCTACGACCGCAGGCGAGACCGTCGCCGCCAACACGCGCGTCTGCTGAGGATCGGCCGACTGCAGACTCACGAAATCAAGCGCCCAGTCCTCGCCCAACGACGTGAACTGCCGCAAGGCTTGAAAACGGACCAACTCGGGCAGTTCCTCATCCGGAGCCGGCGGCACCTGCAGGACGCGCAATTCGATCTTGCCCCGAGGCACGGCGACCAGCGCCTGACAGCGCCCCACGTTCCGTTGGCGGCAAGCGGCGGCCAGTCGTGGCCCGAGATCGGAGCTGCCGCCCTCGCCGCCCCCCGGTTCCGCGCCCGCCGGTTCCGCGTGCGTTGTTTCCTCGCCGACACCCAGCGGCACCGTGAAGGCTTGTTCCACGTCCACGGTCTTCCCAGTCGTGCGAGCAACGACCAACCGGGCTTCGCGAGCATCCCATTCCAGAGCTAAAAGTCTTGCCATGATTGTCACTATGGGTTTCGTGTCTGGGCGCCGGCGGTGCGATGCGGGTCACGGCAACGCCGTTTCCCCCGCAGCGCTCACCCCCAGCGTTTCCAAGGCGTAGCCGCGTCCGAGGTGGCTGATGTCTCTCCACAGTAATACGCGGGCGGGCTGCTGAGTAGCGTCCAAAACGACTTCCAGCCGCGAAGCGGCCCTGCCGTCGTCGTAATATCCGATCACTTGAGCACGATACGCGTCGCCGCCGGCGCAGACGAAAGGCATCAGGGACCGCATTTCATCCAACGTAACCAACCCCTGCGTCAGGAGCCAGGTTTCGTGCCCGTACGCGGGATCCGCGGCGGACGGGTCCCGCTGGCCGATGATCTGCTCGGCGATCTCCTCGGTCATGCCGGGGATTCCCAGCAGGATGTCCCGCGGCGCCTGGTTGATGTTGATCCGGCCATGAATCACAGGGTCGGTGACGATGGTCACCAGATCCATCAAGGTGGACATGTACGTGCCCATCGACACCAAATCTTCGCCGAACGGCGACTGGAGGATGGTCGCGTTCTCGGCGCCGCTGAACTTGACCTGCACCTTCTTGCCGACCAGATCTAGCACCTGAGTGAACTTGGTCTTGCTTGCCTGGCTCAAATCCAACTCGCCGCTGCTGTAGGTTTCCCCCGTCTCGCTGCCTTCGTAAGCGCCGTTCTGCCGATAGGCCACGATAAAAATGGCCCACTCCTCCGGCACGACATCCTGCAGCGACTCGTACAACGTCTGCAAATTGTCCTCGTTCAGGTTAATCCTCGACGCGCCCATCGAGTTGACGTTGTTTTCCCTGCTGTACAGCGTCAAGCGGCTGGCCCAGCCGGTGGACAGCGTCTGGGTGTCCGTGGCCATCGCCGCGCCGGACTGGTCCATCTCGCCGGCATCGATCGTGCCGTTGCGGTTGACGTCCGCGCCGAACAGCAGTTGCGGCGTGACGCCGCGGACCAGCAGCAACTCTTCGACGGTTTCGATCTGGCCGTTCCGCGGCGAATAGGCGGGGGACAGGCCGTTGTAGTACTCGGCTTCCGCGCCGAACTCCCGCGGTTCGCTGTCCTCGTCCAGCCAGTCCAGGATGGCGTCCGCCACGTCCTCCGTCATGCCGGGCAGGGCCATCAGCAGGTTACGGGCGGAGGTGTCCGCGCTCGATGAGCCGTTCGCTTCGTCGGCCGGCGTCTGCGATCCAGCCGGTGCCGCCGTCGGTACGGCTATACCAGCCGCCGACAGCGCCTTCACGTCTTTTTCGAGTTGCGTCAGCGCATTCAAGTTGATGCGCGCCGATTCATCCTCCAACCCGTAACGGATGCCGGACGCGTTGCCTTCGGTGTCCAACGCCGGGGCAACCACGGTAAAGCGTCCGACGTCGGTTTCCCCTTCTTCCTGGACCACCGTCATCGCCTGGAACTGGGTCGAATTGTCGTACAGCCCGCCGGCATCGGTTTGAGTCGCCGGGTCCTGCATCAGGAAAGCCTGCGTGTGGGCGACGCCCGAGGCCGCCAGCGAGTAGGCCTGAATCTGCCGGCCCACCATTTGTGTGACTTCGTTTTCGGCCAGCATCACGTCCTGAAAAGCGTAGGCTGCCAGGGCCAGCACCGCAACCACGACCAGGACAACGACCAACACCATCCCCCGCCGCTGGCACGTAGACGCGGCTCTCCGAGCCGCGATTCCCGGTCTCGGAGAGACCGGACTACGTGGGACTGCGACGCCTTGCCGATCAAGGTTTCTCATGGCCCCATTGCTCCTTGTGCGGCTTGCTCTGTGGAGCTGCTCGAATCGCCCGCTGCATCGCGACTGGTTTCCGATGCCCCGTCCGTGGTCTCCAACGTGTACTCCGCCGTCAGCGGCTGCGCGATCGGCAGATGCACGACCAAGCGGTACAGTTGCTTGTTCAGGTTCGCAACGCCGGCGGCTAGTTCGTTCGCGGTACGGACATCCATGTCTGCCTCGTTCTGCCCGAAAGCGGGATCGATGCTGATCGTGATCTCGATGGCCGTCGGCAGCCCGCCCATCTGCTCCGAGTCCCATTCGGTATACCACGTCGTGCCGTCGAAGTAGCGGAATTCCAGGTACGTGACCTCCGGGGCCAAGACGCCCCCGGGTTGTTGCGAGGGGTCCAGACTGCCGTCCTGGGACGCCCAACTGGCCGCGGCACGGTCCATCTCCCGGCGCACCAGGCCGTTGGAACTGCTGCCGTCGGCGGCCAGCGTGCCGGTCGCCGCGCTGTCTTCCGTCCGCAGGAAATAGGACACGGTCTTGACGTCGCTGGGAATGCTCACGGCCCCCGTCGTTGCATCCGTCATGCCAGCGTACTGATCCACGCGCGGCAGGCGGCTGCAATCGATGGACAACTCGTACTGGTTGCCGTACAACCCCGGCACGCTGGCCGGAGCCACCGTGCCGGCAATGTCGCCGGTGTTCTGGGACGCCATGCTGCCCGGATCCAAATCGCTCGAAAAGTCGAGACTGCTCGCGTCGCCGGCTCCGCTGCCACTGGTGTTGCCAGAGTTACTACCGCTGGCCCTGCCGCCGGTGCTGCCGGAGTCCCTGCCGCCGGTGTTGCCAGAGCCGCTGCCGCCGGTGCCGTCCGTCGCGTCCCCGCCCGCCACGCTGCCAGCGCTCGTCGCCGCCGGGCCGACCAGGCTGGACATCTCCAGCGGCTCGTACCAGACGGCGTTGCGAATGTCGGCCGCCATGCGCCGCAGCACCGAGCGGGCGAGCAGTGCCTGCTCGACGTCGGCCCGCCGCGTGCCCAATGTGAACAAGTGCAGGTGAATGGCCATGCTGATCACGACCATGACCACGCCGGTCAACGCCAGCGACAGCAGCAGTTCCAGGAGCGTCATGCCGGCGCAGTCGCCCAACAAGACCCCCGTCCCCTTTCTGCATACCTGAGATCGCTCAGTTCGAGCCGTCACTGCTGGCGCCGGACGTTGCCGCCTGGCCCTCCGTTGTCGTTTGGGTCGAGGTTGCGTCGGTTGTGGGCGTGGAGTTCAGAATCCAACGAGACAGCGTGAATGTGATCGGATACAAACGGTTCGACTCCAGCTCCTGGACCGTCACGCGGACCAGCGTCAAGAGCTGCTGATCCAGCGGGCTGACCTCGACGGTATAGGTCCACTCGGGGTCGGTCTCGAAGGGGACCATCGAGGCGGATTCGAGGGCCGTGACGCCGGCGGCGATTTCCTCCATTTTGCTCTCGCACAACAGTTGCGCCCTGGTCAGTTCGCGGGCCTCCTCCGCATGCCGCACGCCCATCCGCACCAGCTCGCCGGTGACGGCCAGGCAGCCGCCGAGAATGGCGACCGCCAGGATGACTTCCAGCAGCGAGAGCCCGCGCCGCGGGCACGCTCGGAGCAGGTCTCCCGACCTCGCCGAAACACCCGACCGCAGGTCTCCCGGATTCTGGAGACCTTTCGGTCGCTGCCGGCGCGAGGGTGGTGGAAGCGAATCGCTCGCTCGCCGTCCGGGGCGGAAGTCACGGACTGGAAAAGGCCCTTTCACTGGACGAATCCTCCCGCCGTCGACAACTCCTCGCTGCTCATCAGTTCGCTGACACGGACCATCCCGGTCAGGCCGCGCAAAGTGACCTGGACGAAGAGCCGTTCGTTCGTCAGCAGCACCCGCGCGTCCGACGTGGATCCGTCCGGATAGAACACGATCGGCGGCGGTCCGCCCGCGGTCGACGAGGCAGTCGAACTGTCCGCCGCGACCTCCGCCGTCCGGGCGTCCATCTGGGTCTCGCCCGAAAAGAACTGGATGCCTTCCGGCAGTCGTTGCCCGGCCACTCCCAGGGGATGTCTCTTTTCGTCGGTCGATCTGGGCATCGCCGCGGACTGGTCCGTCGCGATCGCGGTGCTGGAAACCTCGACGGAGTTCGCTTCGCCGGACCACGGCTCGATGGCATACTCGTCACTGGCGGTGATGTAACGGAAGACGTACAGTTGCCCTTCCTTCATCGCCTTGACCCGCGTCTTGGTCCACTGAGCGCGAATCAGGTCGGCCGATTTCAGTAGCCGCTGATCGTCCAGCGGGCCTTGCAGGGCGGGCCAGACCAGGGCCGCGACCCCGACCAGCACGGCCAGCACCAGCATCATTTCCATCAGCGTCAAGGCGCGGCGGCCGTGCCGCCTGCAAGACGCGACGCGCGAGTTCCTGGACAGCGGGTGGGAACAGACCCAGAAGCCCGGCTTTCTTGAAAGAGCCGGGCTTCTAGTCCGCCGGGAATCGACGAGCGCACGCTCATTGCGTGTTGGAGATGTCATCTTCGGTCCCGTCCGCGTTGTCGGCGCCCCAGGACCAAATCCGGACCTGTTCCGGGCCGACCAGTTCGTATTGATAGGGGTTTCCCCAAGGGTCCATGGGGATTTCTTTCTGGGCGTAGGGGCCTCGCCACTTGTTCGGATTCCTCAGATCGGCCGGGGGCGCCCGCAGCGCCTGCAGTCCCTGGTTCGTCGTGGGGTACGAACCGACGTGCAGGCGGTAGGCGTCCAACTGGCCCTCGAACATGCCGATCTGCGACCGCGCCAGGTCCTCGAAAGCGCTCTTCTGCATGCCCGCGATGAAGAACCCCACCATCGATCCCAGGATCACCAGGATCGCCAACACCAGAAGGACTTCCATCAAAGTGAAGCCGGCGCGATGCGCCCGGCGGTTTGGGCGTCTGTTCATCCACATGCTCCTTGAGTTCTATCCACCAATAGTACTGCTCATCTTAATCACCGGCATCAACAGCGCGATCACGACGCACAACACCACGATGGCTAAGATCAGCAGCATCATGGGTTCCAGCAAGCGCACCACCAAATCGAGACGCCGGGTGGTGCGCCGTTCGAGTCCGTCCGCGATCTCGACCAAGACCTGATCCAAGGTGTTCGATTCCTCCGCCACCGAAATCATCTCGACCACGGTGATGGGAAAGTGTTCGCAGCGGGCCAGCGGCTTGGCCAGCGATTGGCCCGACGAGATGTTCTCCGATGCCTTGGCCACGGCCTCCGACAAGATGCGGTTGCCCGCCGCCTCGCGGCTGATCTGCAGCGAGCGCAGGATCGGCACGCCGTTCTTCAGGAGCGTCCCCAGCACGCGGCAAAAGCGGGCCACGGCCAGACTGGTGAACACGGGCCCCAGCATCGGCACGCGGAGCTTGAAGTAATCCCGCCAGCGTTTGCCTTTCTCGGTCTCCAGTTGCTGCCGGATCATGAGAAACAGCACCACGCCCGCGGCGACGACCACGATGCCGTACCGCCGCAGCACGGCGCTGAGCGTCAGCAGCCAGTCGGTGAAGACCGGCAACTCGCCGCGCTGCCGCAGCGTGTCAAACATGACCGCGAAGCGTGGCACAAAGAAGATCACCAAGCCGCCGACGACCAGCGTGCCGACGATGGCCAAGAACACCGGATAGGCCAGCGCCCCCGCGGTGCGGCTCTTCAGGTCTTCCTGTTGCTCGGTGAACTGCGCCACCCGCTCCAGGGCGTCCTCCAGAAAGCCGCCTTCGCCGCCGGCACGGACCATGTTGATCGCCATCTCGCTGAACACGCGGGGATAACGGCCCATCGCCTCGCCCAGCGTGGCCCCGTCCTCGACGCGGCGGTAGATGTCGTCCAGCACCTCGCGCAAGCGCACGCTGGAGGTCTGTTGACGAAGGACGTGAATCGACCGCAGCAAGGGCACGCCGCTGCGGATCAGGGAAGCCAACTGGCTGTAGGTAGTGGCCATCAACTGGCCGCTGACTCGCTTGCGGCTGTGCGTGCTGCTCTGGGCCTTTTCCACCGCCACCGTGATCGGAAACAGGGACTTGCCCGACAGGATCGACAGCACTTCGCGCTCCGATCCGGCGGCGACCGAGCCGGTCACCCGCTGGCCGGCGGCGTCACGTGCGATGTAGGCGTACTCGGGCATAGTTCACTAATTCCCGTGGCACGGCTCTCCGCGCCGTGCGCAGACTCCCCGACAACAAACACCCCTGCACGGCTCGGAGAGCCGTGCTACGAACGAACCCAATCACACTTTCGCCGGCCCGAAATCGGCCAGCGAGATCTCCCGGTCCATCTTGGTCACCCGCAGGACTTCGTCCACGCTGGTCACCCCGCGGAGCGTCTTGTCCCAACCGTCCATCCGCAGCGTGGTCATGCCGTCGCGGAGGGCCGCTTTCTTGATTTCCCACGAGCTGGCGTTGTCGTGAGCGAGGTGGCGGACCTCTTCCCCAGTCACCAACAATTCGTAAAGGCCGATCCGGCCCGCGTAACCCAGGTTCCGGCAATGGCGGCAACCGACCGGCCGATAGAGCTTTCCGTCCTCCAACCGCTCCCACGGGAAATCCACCGGCAGATCGTCGCGTTGGGGGCGGAACGTCTCGCGGCAGTGCGGGCACAGCCGCCGCACCAGGCGCTGGGCCATCACCGCTTCGACTGTACTGGACACCAAAAACGGCTCCACGCCCATATCCACCAACCGCGTGTACGAGCCGGCCGCGTCGTTGGTGTGCAGGGTACTGAAGACCAGATGGCCGGTCAGCGACGCCTGGATCGCGTTCTCCGCCGTCTCCAAGTCGCGGATTTCGCCCACCAGCACCACGTCGGGGTCGTGACGCAAGATGCTCCGCAGCGAATGGGCGAACGTCAACCCGATCTTGGCGTGTACCTGGATCTGGTTGATGCCCTCCAACTGGTACTCGACCGGATCCTCGGTCGTGATGATCTTGACGTCGGGACGGTTGATTTCCAACAGCGAACTGTACAGCGTCGTCGTCTTGCCGGAGCCCGTGGGGCCGGTCACCAGCACGATCCCGTGCGGCAGATCGATCAACTGGCGATAGACCTGATAGGTCCGCTCGTCCATCCCCAGCGAGCGCAGATCGAAGACCATGGCGCCCTTGTCCAGGATGCGGAGCACGATGCCCTCGCCGTGAATCATGGGGATCACGGACACGCGGACGTCGATTTCCCGGCCCCGCACTTTCAACTTGATGCGGCCGTCCTGCGGCAGGCGTTTTTCGGCGATGTTCAGGCGGGCCATGATCTTCAGCCGGCTGACGATCGCGGCTTCGAAACGATGGATCTCCGGCGGCATCGGTTGCGGGTGCAGCATCCCGTCCAGGCGATAGCGGACGGCCAGCCCCGACGGCTGGGACTCGATGTGTACGTCGCTGGCCTTCAGTTCGATCGCTTCCAGCAGGATCTCGTTTACCAGCCGGACGACCGAGGCCTCTTGGGCCATCTCGGAGAGTTCCGATCCGTCGGTCTCGATGCTCTCCAGCAGCAGCACGCCGTCGTCGTCGACCGTCTGGGCGATCAGTCCCTCGACGGTCTCGCCGCCGACGCCCAAGTACTTCTTGACCAGTTTGGCGATCTCCTTGCGCCCCGCCAGCACGGGCGTGACGAACAGCCCCGTCGCGGCGCTGACTTCGTCCAGCGGGTACAGATCGAAGGGATCGCAGGTGGCCACGACCAGCGAGCCGTTGTTGCGGCGGATCGGGAACAGCGACTGGCGGTAGATCAGCTTCTGGGGGAAATCCTTCAGCAGTTCGCGCAACTCCTGCTCGTCTTCCACGGCCGCCAGATCGACGTACTCCAGCCCCACCGCCTCGCCGACCGCGCGCAGAGCCACCTCTTCGCCGACGAAACCCAACTCGATGGCGGCATCCAGCACGGACGCGCCGTCCGCCTGGCGGGCCTGGTCCAGTTGCCGTTGATCGAGCAAACCGCGTTGTAGGAGTATTTCGCCTGCGTCCATGAATTCAAGTCACCGCTTCTTTCCCGTGGCCATCTTTCCTGCTCGCGGGCAAGAGAAAAAGCAGGCCGGAACAAGTCCCCGCAGTTCCGGCAGCAATTTCTGCAGTCTTCGAGAAGTTGGCTGTGCCGGAACGGCGCGGACTTGTTCCGGCCTACCCGACTGATTTCGGCCACAACTATTGGCGCCCGCCGCCGCGGCGAGCGCGACCGCCGGGAGCGTTGCCCTGCGGTGCGGGGGCCGGCCTGGGGGGCTCCTCCCGCTGAAACTCGAACGGCTCGCCTACCATCTCTTTCCATTTCGCCTGTTGCGCGGGAGTCAGCAACTGGAGCAGTTCGTTTTGCGCCTGCGTGCGCAGTTCGGCCAACTTCTTGCGAAGCTGTTCTTCCAGTTGTTCCGATTTCGCGCGCAGTTTTTCCTTCTGGTCATCCGTCAGTCCCAGATCCTGCACGACTTGGTCGCCAAGCATGCTTCGCACCCCGCCTCGCAGACGCGATTGCACGACCAGCTGTTTGGCTCGCTTCATTTGGTGAGGCAGCAGGATCTTGCCGATCTCCGCTTCCAGATCCTGCTGGGACTTTTGGATCAGTTCCCGCATCTTGACGCCGCGCTCCTCTTGCGGTACGTCCCGCAGGCCGGAGAACAAGTCCCGCATCTTCTCTCGACGATCCTCACCCAGCTTCTGCAGTTGCGCGACTTGGTCATCGAGCAACTCCAATTCCTTCCGGACGTCCTCGCGGCGAAGCGCGTCGGCGAGACCACCGCCGCCAAAGACACCGCCAAAACCTCCCGGACCACCAAACGCTCCCGGCACGCCGCCGGGACCTCGCTGCGGTTGGGCCTGCGCATAAGAACAGGCCAACACCGCACAACAACCTACGGCCAGTACCACCAGCAACCCCCTTCGCATCTTCATCATCCCTTGCTCCTGTTCGTCGTTCAGGCCTTGGCACACGGCCTAGATCATCTCCGATTACACGAGTGCATTCGCCAGCGGACTGCGTGCCTCAGCTTGTTGCCGGCGGATGAACCTGACACGGCCCGACGGCCGCAACCAAAGTAGCATGGCTCTAATGCTTTGTCTGCCAAATCGCATACTCCTCGATGGTGATTCGCCCATTCCCGTCGGTATCCGCAGCCTCCGGGTTCTTGGACATGTTGGACCACTCATCCGGCGTCAATTCGCCGTCATTGTTGGTGTCATACTTGATGACGACTTTCTTGAAGTAGTCATAATACCGGGGATCGACCTTGACCGGGCCGGCGCTGGTGGAAGCCGGCGGCGCGGCGGCACTTGCGGCGGGCTCAGAGGTCGCAGGTCCCGTGGCCGGCGCCGGCGTCGTCGCCGGGGCCGGCGCGCTGCTGCTCGCCGGGCCGATGCTGCCTCCACGAACAGCGCCGTTGTTTTTGGCCACCATGCACTCCGACGGCGTGATCAGTCCGTCGCGGTTCAGATCGAACTGATTGAACTCGGCCAACACCCCATCCGTCCAGGACGCGGAAAACTCGTTCATCGCAATCTGACCGTCGCCGTCCACGTCATCTCGGGCGAACCAATCCGGAATCCCGTCCGGCAGTCGCTCGACCGGCAACTTGCGGCGGTACGACCTGAGAGCGGCATTGCTGCCGTCCGCCGAGTTCGCTTCCCTGTTTTCGCCTCCGCCATCGCGGGAGCCGCGGCGGCGGTCATCTTCGCGCCGGTCACCGCCCGACGTTCCGGAACGGCTGCGGTTGTCTTGCGTGTTCTCCATCCGCCGCCGGGCGTACCGGTACTCCATCTCGTTCATCGTGATCACGCCGTCGCGATTCCGGTCGTACATCGGCAAATCCGACCCGTAACGGCTGCGGCTCATCTCCTCCGCATCGATCTTGCCGTCCTGGTTACGGTCATAGTAGCGGAACGACCGTTCCGCCTCGCGCCGGTCCTCTTCGGTGATTTTGATCGTGAACAGCTGAGATTCGGCCCCAAATCCTGGCGGCGGCGTCGATACGCTAGGCACGCCGAAGCCCGGCACCAAGGGCTCGACTTTGGTGACGCGTTCACTGTACGGAGACGACTCGTTGCCGCCCGGCGCACCGCGGCCAGCGTCTCGGCCGCGCCCGTCGCCACCAAACGGAGACCCGCCGCCGAACGGAGGTCCGCCGCCGCCGAACGGAGGTCCGCCGCCGCCAAACGGAGGCCCGCCGCCGCCAAACGGAGGCCCGCCGCCGCTCCGCATCCGTTCCTCCCGCGCGCGTTCAAACTCGGAGGCCAGCCGGTCGATCGGGATGGGCCGCGACAGGTCAATCCGAGGGTTGTTTTCGGCCATCCGCC
>Ga0302237_1002259_pt1 | contig 12146 bp, 10 predicted proteins | sample AAG_UR_Ala_MG_FD_193530 | JGI IMG/M metagenome (GOLD analysis project Ga0302237, IMG submission 193530) | Enriched activated sludge microbial communities from anaerobic digester in WTTP, New Holstein, Wisconsin, United States - AAG_UR_Ala | ecosystem: Engineered > Bioreactor > Anaerobic >...
CAAGATCAAACCTGTTAAAAGCATCTTTAGGTCCGTCAAATTCACTCCTCGATATTTTTCCGTCTCCGTCCTTGTCGAGACGCTGGAAATGGGTTTTCTGACCCGATGGAACGGCTGAAATTCCAGTTAAGGAGGGGCCTTCAGTCTTGATGATGGGATTGCCGCCTCTGACACATCTGACGAAATTCAGAATCCTTATCTCGTCTCCCTGGGGGCCGTGTCCCTGTGGATATGCTGCAGGATCGCCGGATTTGGGATCGCTTCGCTGGGCGCCGGCGCCGTGTACGTCCATCCATCTTCCGTGCATGCAACCCATGGCTCGGCCAAAAGAAACATAGACTGCGGTTTCAGATGTGCCTTTTGAAGAGCAATGGCTGGTTCCTGTCCAGTAGTTGGGATAATCCTTCTGTCGGGCTGCGTTGGTGATGGATGTCACTGAAAAAATTGGATCGATAGCGGCGGAATCAGTTGTATCCGGACAACGCTGGTAGTCTACAATGCTTTGCAGTTCCTTGGCGTTTGGAAGGCGCCAGTCACTGTGACCGAGATACTTTTCCGCATTCTTCTTCTGGACCCAAGCAAGAGCATCATGCCAGTTCATTCCTTTTCCGCTGTCGGATTTTGACCACATAAGTCCAGTTGCCTGATCAGTTATTATTCCATCTCCGTTATCGACGAATTTGTTCTTGCCGTATTCCGGATTGCCCCTGACATAAAGCACATAATATTTTTTTTCTCCACGACCTGGAATATTATCAATGGGATAGCCCTTGATGCGGCCGTCAGCAAAATTTAAACCGAACATTGTCTTGTTACCGCCCATGGTAGTCCCTTTGTAGACTGTGCAGGTGGCGAACTGGGAGTCTATGATGCGGTCGCCATCTTCCTCCTTCCCATACTGGAATTTGAAAATCTTCGAGTCTATGAAAGGATGCAGCGATGAAGTGTCACGGCTCATGGGATTTGGATCCGTCCCTCGTAAGTCGATCAGGGAGTAGAGTTCCTTTATCGTCGGTAGGCGCCAATCATTATGACCGCCAGCTTTGCAGCTTTTGGCATCGGCGACCGCTTGGGCGAAAGTCTTTTTAGCTCCAGGATCCTGGATCCACATTAGTCCAGTATTGAGGTCCGAGACAGTACCGTTTCCATTATCCTTATATGCAGGAACAAGGCCTTGGAACTGTGCATCCTGTCCATAAAAATCCTCTCCCTGTCTTGGATATGCAATCTCGCTTGTGGCATTGTAACACCGTTCCTGTCCGGTATCGACGACAGGATACGGGAATTCAGCTGAATAGGCGCTGTTCATATATGTGTTAATCCAGAACAACAATGATATTGCAAGACTAGACTGGAGATATTTTATTTTCATATTGAACATATTACTCCTTTATCAATGAGAATGACGGTGGTGAGTGTCCGGCATATGGTCGTGGAAATGGACAACAACTTCATGCCTGTGCCGGTGCGTGTGCCCTGGGTCGTCCATGAAATCCTCTGCATGCTCATGGTCATGGTGTCCATCGGCATGCGTATGAGAGTGGTCATGTTCCACAGCCTCGTGTTTATGGGAATGCAGGTGTGATTCCCTTAGAAGCAGCCAGGTTCCCGCGATCACGAAGGGAATTGCCAACAGAAACTGAATGTTAAGAGTATCCTTGCATACGATGAATGATATTCCTGCGCCGATGAACGGGGCTGATGCGAAAAGTGCACCGACCCTCGCAGAACCAAGATGACGGAGAGCAATTATAAATAGCATCAGGCTTGCCCCATAGCATAGACCGCCGACTGCAAGCGCAGGCAATGCATGTGCGGAAGATGGCAGGTGGTCTCCGATGATCAGTGAAAGCACAAATGAAAAGGAACCGGCTCCAATTCCCTTGATTATAACTATGATGACAGGATCCTTTGATGAAATGTTCCTGGTGAAATTGTTGTCAATTCCCCAGAACAGACATGCTAACAATACGAAAAGAGCACCAATTGAAAATCCGAAAGAACCGGATGGATCAAACGAAAGAACCAGGCTGGCAAATGTCAGCAGAGATATGGATATGGCAACTTGTTTCCCGATATGCTCCCTGAAGAGTACTGCTGCCAGGAAAGCTGTTGATGCAGATTCGAAATTCAAAAGCAGTGATGCAGTTGCCGCCGGAGTTCCAGACAGACCATACATTAATGCGGCCGGTGCAAGTATTCCCCCCGATATCACAGCTCCTGCAAGCCATGGCAGATCAGATCTGTGCAATCCTGCTTCCGATATCTTTTTCGATGATGCTTTCTGAAATAATTTTATGATTAAAAGAAAGATGCCACTTCCAAGATACAATAGTCCCGCCATCTGCAAAGGGGGGATTTCACCAAGAAGCAGTTTTGAGAACGGTGCACTCGCTCCGAAGAGGGCGGCAGCTATCAGTGCATATACCCGTGGATCCAGTTTCATGATTAGTAGTCTGTTCTTAATAGTTTCAACTTGTCTTGTATTGAAAAAGGGAGCGCGGGTTTTCCAACCCGCGAAGAAGCGGACTGGAAAGTCCGCCCTCCGTTATAAGATCCATAATAGCGTCATGCCTCCCGCTTCAGCACGATGAGCCATTCCATGAGATATGGCGTATTCGGAGCCTGCCAGTCTCCTTTTGAATCAGGTTTCACTATACCAAGATCATATCGTGTGAAACGATCCGGATCGACATAGAACGCACGGTAGCGGACACCTTTCTCTATGCCGTGAATGATTGCTCCATCCCAATGCCAGTAGCGTCTCGGGACATATACGACTCTGCAGACCTTCGGGACACCGGCACAATATGTCCTCAGAGGAGGATCATAAGCCTCAATGCCCCATTTGACCGAAGTTGTCGCCCATTCCGGATGCGGTTCAAATTTGTGCCACGGCATTTCCATGAGCAGGGATTTGCCTTTTCCAAGATCCTCGGCTCCAGGAAAACTGATTGCCTCATCCCAGGTGGTTACGTCGAATGCTCCTCCGCCAGGCCTGTCGCCGGTAGGCCTTTCACGGTCGTTTGCTTGGAAAATTCCCGCGGCCCCATAGGTGAAACCTGCGGCTCCAGAAAGAATACTTGACCAGAACGTGAAGCGCTGGATTTCCGGTCCGTTGGTGCCCATATGCCCTTCGTATGGAGGTTCGGCGTTGACCACTGGTTTCTGCGGGAATTTTGAACGGCCATCCTCAATACAGGACACTCCGAGAGAGAGGGCACTTCTCATATGCCCCGGCTGGAGCATATTGTAGTCGAGAGAGGATGAATCTTCGAGATCATCCCATGAAGTGCGCCGCGGATGAATGCTGAGAGGACGTTTATATGGATCAAAATTGCGCACGATCTTCGATATCCTCGACCAGGCAGCTCTCTGTTTTTCGGTATCACCATCACGGTCTTTGGATAAGTAATAGCACATTGCTCCTTCACCTGCCAGAGACCATACGACAGGCCATGCCGAGTAGCGGGCCACAAGATATCGCCAATGCTTCACCATGCGATCCTCACCGATTTTCAATAAATGGTATCCCCAGCTTCCCAGGATGCATGGCATCAGTCCTTCTCGGATCATTGTCTGAATACGTTGATCACAGACATCAAAATATCTCGGATTTATCCTTCTCATATCTGGTTCCCAGGGAACTCCACCTTCATTTCCATTGCGTGGATCATCTGTGGCAAGATCTGGTGCGAAGCCAAGGACGACCTGTGCGACCGTAAAACCGCGACTGACACGGTTCCTTGTCAATGTTGTGAAGTCATCCGGCCAGCGGACGCGGTTTGACATCATCATCCACCAGGTGTCGCCTAACCAGAAGAACGGCGTACCGTCCTCATGTGCGAATTTCGCATCTTTTGTCACCCGTACAGGACCATGTTTGAACAAGGGATTTGATTCATCTGGATTTCCGGTTACTACAAGAGTTGCCTCTTTTCCGTGGAGCCCTTTGTCGGACTTGTCCGAGCATTCTGTTTTCAATTTATATTTTCCAGGAACGGACACGCTGACTCGTAGGCGCCACTCGCTTCCCCCGGCCCAGAACAGAGGGAGTTTCCGTTTGAATCCATTTGTTCCGGTAATTAATGCAGAAACTTCAATCTCCCCCCATGGATCCTTATGCTTCCTGCATCCATTCAAGCTCCATTCCGTGGCGACGTTGCCATTAGAGTGTAACACATTCATTATAAAGCCTTTCGCTAGAGAGCAGTTTGGTTAATCAACATATAAAATGCTTTCATGATTAATGATTACTTTTCCGGTGGGATCAATGATGAGCATTGTCCCGAGAAGACGTGCGCCCAGGTTTGGTTTACGATCGGGAATGCTGAAATCTATGAATACGCGGTGTATGCGGACCTTTTCCGATGAAATTTCCAGTTTGCCAACATCCTTCCAGTTTTCACTGCGACTTAATCTTTCCGGAATTACATGATTACCTATCGCATCTCTTGCATCGGAGCTTCGGACGTTTTTTGAATCCGACAAAGACAAGGTCTTCAAGGCGTTGTATTCGTTATCGGTTGCCGTTCTGGTATAAGATGGCCTGCTGGCATCTCCAAGATCATAGGTCTCAATCCTATTCCACTTATTTAAGGGCTGAGGTATGCCATTGCTGGTTGGTATTGCTATGTCGACAAAAACTAGAAAAGTATGGATATCTCTTGAGTTCTCAGGCCCTGCGGTAATAAGCATGCCATCCTGATGCTCAATTGATTTTATCCTGATTACATCTTCATTGAAGCTGTAATTAGACTTGATGAACTTCAGGGAAATCTCCTTGAGTTTCTGGTCTGAGAGCATTGTTTCATGCATTGAGCATGAGGCAGTTATGAATATCACGAGGAGTGATGACAAGATCATTTTAGAATTCATCGAAATCCCTTCCTAAGAGATAAAATACGACCAATGGATGCATATTGCAATAAAAAGAGGAACGACAATCTGTTCATCCATCAATCCTTTCATTCAAGCTTTTTTCCCGGAGATGCTTGCCATTCGGGTAATCTGATGTAAATTTCCCCCCTTTTGCGTATATAGCAAATTAATTCAAAAGCAGAACCATAAGGACTTTTATAATGGGAACGGATCCACAACAGGCGGCCAACGGTTTCAAGCAGATGATGCTTACAATGGGACCGATACTGATCTTTGTCGTAATGATATTCTTCCTTTTCCGCTCGCAGAGCAAGGAGAACAAAAGAAGGCAGGAGATGCTTTCAAAGATAAAGACCGGCGACAAGGTGGTCACCTCCGGCGGTATACACGGCATAATTTCCAATGTCAAGGAAAACACTTTCATAGTCAAGATAGCCGACAACGTCAAGATAGAGATCACCAAGAGCGGTGTAAGCTCCGTCATTGAAAAGGAAGAGAAAGAGGCCAAATGAACAAAAATCCCATTCTGATTAGAAGTCTATTCGCGATAGTCGTTACACTGGTGTTCCTGTGGTCGATGTACCCTCTCCAGCAGCAGGACATATTCGAAGTGATGAAGAAGAAGCTCAAGAAGAACGACGCCAACATTGAAAAGGTGATCTCGATCGCCCAGGCAAAGGAGAAGGAAAAGGGAATGTATGCGGTCTCGGCACTTGACGAGGCGGCTTCGGAGGTCGGTGTAGACCTCAGGGAATACATCACTGTGAAGAATGCGGTCAACAACCGCGACGTCATAAACTATCTTAGGGAACAGGCAAGCAGCTCGATACGTCGTGGAATCGACATCAACGGTGGTGTTGAATTCTTCCTCAAACTTCTGCCCAAAGCGGATGAGAACGGCAACAAGATCGAGGTTTCAGATCAGAAGTTCGCACAATACCGAGACGCAGCGATAGAGATCATAAGGAACCGTCTTGAGAGTCTGAAGATCTACGAGACCGAAATTTCTCCCGCAGGTACCGATTTCATCTCCCTCAAGGCACCAGTTGTCGGCAAGGAGGAGAAGCTCAAGCTGCTCAACATCATCAAGATGTCCGCCAAACTCGACTTCTGCCTTGTCCATGCGAAGAACCAGGAGCTTGTCCTCCAATACGAATCCCTTCCGCAGGAAGAAAGGCTGAAGATAGTTCCTGCCGGATACCACGTGATGGAAATACTGGAAAGCAAACCCGGAAAGAAGTCCGAGAAACGGGTTTATTTCATCAAGCGCAAGCCTGAAATGACCGGCAAGAACATCACCAATGCCAGGCCCAATGTCGACAATTTCGGACAGAGGGAGATCCTTCTTTCCTTCAATACCCAGGGCGCCCTGGACTTCGGAAAGGTGACAAGGGAGAACGTGGGCAGGCAGCTCGCGATCATACTCGATGGCAAGCTATACTGCGCTCCCACCATAAACCAGGCGATCGAAGGTGGAAACGCCCAGATCACTGGACAGTTCTCCAAGGAGGAAGCTGAGAACATTTCGAACGCTCTCCTGAGCGGAAACCTCCAGGTTGAAATCGATGTCCAGGGAGTGTTCGACACAGATCCGACACTTGGTAAGGATGCCCTCAAGAACAGCATGTGGACTGGGATCATTTCATTCATCTGCGTGTTCGTATTCATGCTGGTCTACTACACCAAGGCCGGACTTGTGGCAAACGTCGCCATGATACTGAACATCATAATGCTTCTCGGCGGTTTTGCTGCGTTCAATTGCACACTTACTCTCGCAGGTATCGCAGGTATAATCCTGACCATAGGTATGGCAGTGGACGCAAACGTCCTGATATATGAGCGCATACGAGAAGAACTCGAGAACAACAAGACGCTTGCAAACGCAGTGGATGTAGGTTTCGACAGGGCTTTCCTGACGATCCTTGACTCGAACCTGACGACCATACTTACAGGTTTGATACTCATGTGGCAGGGAACCGGTGCAATCAAGGGATTCGCAATCGCCCTGACCCTCGGTATATCCCTCAACCTGTTCACTTCCCTGTTCATCACAAGGCTGATGTTCGACATAATGGCGAAATACACTGAGTTCAGATCCCTGAAGATGTTCAAGTTCTTCTCCAAGCCGAACTTCGACTTCCTTGCCATGAGCAGGTTCATGCTTCCTGCTACCACCATACTGTGCATAATCTTCCTTGGAATGTGCTGCTACAAGGGTAAGGCCATATTCGGAATAGACTTCACTGGAGGCACACTGCTCACTTATGAATATAATGAGAGAGTCAAGTCGGAAGATGTGGTAAATGAGCTTGAGAAGGCCGGATTCCCATCATCAAAGGTATCATACAAGAGCAACATCACCCAGAACAGCAGGATCATCGAGATAGTAATAAGATCCGGGGCCAAGAGCATAAACGAGAAGACTCAGACCATAGACCTCCATGAACAGATCAAGATACAGCTCAACAAAGCTTTCCCTAATGCCAAGTTCGAACGCGGAGAGGAAGTCACGATCGGAGGACTGATCGGTTGGGAATTCACCAAGAAGGCCATCTGGGCGCTCAGCCTTTCCATAATTGGAATGATCATCTACCTGTCGCTAAGATTTGAATTCGCCTATGGCTGTGCGGCCATGATAGCTCTTGTGCACGACATCATAATGGCTGTCGGATTCTACCTCATCTTCTTCAACGGCGAACTGTCGCTCCTGGTAGTGGCGGCTGTTCTTACCATCCTCGGTTATTCGGTCAACGACACGATTATCGTGTTTGACCGCATACGCGAAGATGTAGGAATGATCAAGAACAAGACCTACAGGGAGATTATCAACCTGAGTATCAACCAGACGCTCAGCCGAACTATCATCACCTCGTTTACGGTGTTCCTTGTGACATTGATCATGTACATAATGGGTGGAAATAACCTCAAGGACTTCGTCATCGTCATGCTCGTTGGAGTTGTAACCGGCACCTATTCCTCGGCGTTCATCGCCAGCCCAATCATCTCTATCTGGCACAAGCGGCTAGGCCTTAACCTTGTCGCCGACCAGAAGGAAGACAACAAGCCGGTTGAGAAGGTTGGCTGATCCAAGGATGTGCGGCTACAGGGAGGCGGATGCGTATCTTTCCGCTTCTGCATTACCCGAGAATTTTCCGCTTTGACGGAACAATCCTATATCCCGTGTATTTTTATGGCTCTTATACAGCCGAAGACCGACGTTATGCGGCTGGTATTCATGTAGGCTGATTGGGGTTATTTTTTGGGGAACTATTCTCCACGCCGCGCTTCCCGAAATCACTTTTATTCGAACAAACATGGAATTTTCTTGTAAAATTAATTGGTACTGATAAGTTATATAAGATTTTAAAAGTTCCGCTTCGATGATAAGAACCCATGGGGTTCTCCTTTACAAGGTAGTCGAAGCGGTCATTTTTTTTAATAGTAATATCTTTCACCCGTCCTGAATATTTCGAATTGGCTCCTTACCGATTGACATATCAAATCATAACTTCTAGGATCTTTTCGTTCCCACTTTCTGAATATGGCCCAGTTATAATAGTCTGCAACCTGTAAACCATATGCAGATTTTGAGTCGTGGTGGAGGATTCTGTACTTAACATCACCTGGTAGCATTTCCTTCAATGTTGTCTTAACCGCTTTTTCAAAGATGTCCTTTTTCTTTGACACCGGCAATCTGTCTGTAATCACAATAACTTCTGAAATATTAGAAAAATCAAGTTTTTTCAAAACATACCGTAAGAGATATCCAAGCATTTTAGGGTAAAACATCTCAGGAATCTGTAAAGCAGGCCCTGTTTTGCGCTTTTCGGCAATAACGCTGTCAACAATGAAATTTGAACTGTCATCTTTAATTATCTCAAATACTTTGTCTCTTACAGCCTGACGGTCTTCCGACGCATGAAAATATTCAATATCGAGCCCTGTCTCAATAAGATCATAACGGAGATCGGTGAGTTTGGCATAGGTGCTGAAGGGCCTGAATTTCAGAACACTTGTGACAGTAAAAAACATGGTTCCACTTCTGGAAAAATCCAAATTTCCTCCTTCATCGAGAAAAACATAGGCAGGTTTTAATCCTGAAAATTCCTGGTTAGCTCCATTATTGACGTTCATCTCATTTCCTCAGCTCATTGAGCTTCACCCATTCGCCGGGGGATCGCTCGAAAGTCCAATGCCACCATCCGTTCATGTGGTATCCGGATGCGGCTTTTGCAGCAAGAGAAGGAGATGTGAATACCTTGTTTTGAAGCCGTTTAAAATCGGCACTTTCTGAGGCGAATTTGATGGTGCCGTCCCGCTGGACATGGACTATATAACCGAATAAGCATCCATGTCTTTCCCACCTCGAATCGTGGTGTTCTGTTTTAAATATCTTCATGGATAAGATCGTCTTCTTTATATTCACCTTTTTTAATACGCTCAGTTCGTTCCTTTTCTGCTTTCAACCCATCCTTGATTACACAAAGTAGAGATAATGCACAGCCCGGTCCTCCACCACTCATATCAAACATTGTTGTAGAATTAGAGTAGTGCTTTGTTACTGAATTCAAGACCTCTGCAATTGCCTTTAACGCATCTTTTACCTTCTTTCTGCTTGCAGGCATTAATGGTTCTATCCCTTCTTCAATAGCCAATTTTAAATCACGATGAGCAATTCTTCTATTGCGCCAATCACGGCAGAACTCGGCTTGCTTTCTCGCCTCGTCAATTAGAGTATTTATTTCCCCCTTGAGCTTATTGTCACAAATTAAGTCCGGAAGACCTTGAATTGACAAATTCTTCTTGCCGCATGATTCCTTGCTGTCGGTTAAGCGAGCTATATGCAGTATAGTTTCTTCCCATAAAGAATCCTGCACCATTCTAAAAAATCTTGGTGCTGCATTATTCATAAGCTCTATTCTTGAAGGTTTTGTGCCGAATAAAACCTCATATTCATCCCATTTGCTATATAGCCATGACAATTCCTTCCACAAAGCATGATAATACTTTCCCAGAGCTTCACCCATATGATTAATGTAATCTTGCTTAGCTTCTTCGGCTGTGCGGGAGTTACTCATTGTCCTTAACCCTCAACATTCTTGATTTCATCTTCTGTCAGGCCGTAGAGGGCGTATACTAATTTGTCGATTTCCTTGTCGGTGGCGTCTATCTGGTGCTGAAGCATTGTCATTAATCCTAAAGTTGAGAAGTTGGACTTTTTTTATATTCATCTGATATCCAATCATCTTGGAGATAAAATGGGACGGCATATGTTCGATATACGAAGGTGTTAATGAAATATATGTCTTTCTTGTTAGGCCAAGTCCCAATGAACACATAATCCGAATATTCCCTTGGCCAATGACTAAAATAATATTTCATTGTAATAACTGGTCGTCTATCAATAACAAGTTCAAATTTTCCAACAGGATGATTCCAGCGAATAACAAAATGATGCCATCCAGATAACTGATGCGTATCAGGATATCTTTTACAATAATACTTATCTGCCGGATTGTTGTTTGAAATGTTTATCCTCCATTCTGGAGCGTTGGGATAAATGCCAAATGAAAACAAATTAGGATAAACACCTTCAACGGGAGTATTACTTGTATTATGAGAGATTATATAGTGATCTTTCTCCCGCCTTAGCCCTTCATTGGAATTAATAGGGTGAATGAATACCCAAATGGCAAAAGTCCCTGAATCAGACTTAAGGAAATCTGATGGTATAGGAGTAAAACTTTTCAAATTATCCGATGTAATCAAATGAATCTTCGGATGATAAAGATATTGCTCGGATATAGCATTGACACTCAATGCATCCTTTGGTTCTCGTCTCTTTTCTTTAGAATAATATTTAGGATTACTATTCGTCCCTTTATTATAAATATTTACAATTCTTTTTTTCCAAGCTCTAATTGACGTGCTAGGAATAAATCCCTTATGATACTTGACATGGCAATATGGACATAGAGGGAGTAAGTTACCTGGCTCGTTCCCTCCATTTTTTGACACTTCTACAATATGATGAACATCTACTGTAAGTTCATTATGACAATTAGGCGAAGCACAATGATAACCTGCTTCAGTCAGAACAGCTAATTTTATTTTTTTCGAAATAGTCATCGGCAAATTATTTTCCTTCCACGATTTTAATTTCATCTTCAGTCAGGCCGTAGAGGGCGTAGACTAATTTGTCGATTTCCTTGTCGGTGGCCTCTATCTGGCGCTGGAGCATTGTCTTCGTCTCGGGAACCTTCGCCTCATAAAGTTTCTTGTGGAGATCGAGAATCTTTGAGACAAGAGGGGAAAGGGTGTCAGGCTTCGGAGGGCAAGGAATTGGGATTTGAGATACATACATAGGTTTGTATTCATAATATCCCCCTTGCTTTGTAGAGGATATTGAATGAATAAAACAGTCTGCTGCTTTTGAATTTAATATTCCAAGAAGATAAAGACTGTCACTCGCAATAATTGATGTCTTGTCATTGGAATAGATATTTTTCGAATCGAACACATAGGAACCTTTCTGGATTATGCAAGGGATTATAATTTTGGGGGCTTCAAATTTCTCAAAATAATCCACGGTATCTTGAATCTCATACCATTGATATGCCCCAGGTTTTCTACCAGGCCAGTCGTTGCCTTTATAATCCTTAGGCTTTGGCATAAGGCTTTCTTTGAATTGAAGAAGGTGTTTTTCTATCGCCGGATACTTTTTAATATCAATTCCGCGACGAGTGAAAATCAGAAAATTGACTGGTCTTGGAGCTTCATATCTTTTCACGTCTCTGCCAAGCAGAAAAGGCTTTATGACTTCTGCGGATTTCGCATCTTCTTTAACAAGACGATCACGAGTGTCAGAGTTGATGACAAAGGCTTCATTGAGACCTGTCTTTATTCCGTAATAAATTTCACCTTTCACATATTCGCCCAAAGGGATTCCGGCTTTCTTGAGCTTATCAAGAAGATTTTGATTTGCCTGGTTTACCAATGCCCAGCCGTTGTCGTCAAGGGATGATTTCTTCATTGGGAATGAAGTCTCCTTGATGCGCTCGTTCAGATTCACAAAATCAAGGTTTGCGATGTTCGCAACATTGAAATCGCGGTTCCGGCAAGAGGAACCCTCCATTTTCCTGATACGAATGATGCATGGATAAGTCGTAGCGTTTTCAAAGACTGGCAGATCACCGAAGTCAGTTATTTCCTCGATTCCCTGTCCCTTCAGCCAAGTCCTTAACGGCTTTCCGTAATTCGCCCTC
>Ga0302237_1002262_pt1 | contig 12138 bp, 14 predicted proteins | sample AAG_UR_Ala_MG_FD_193530 | JGI IMG/M metagenome (GOLD analysis project Ga0302237, IMG submission 193530) | Enriched activated sludge microbial communities from anaerobic digester in WTTP, New Holstein, Wisconsin, United States - AAG_UR_Ala | ecosystem: Engineered > Bioreactor > Anaerobic >...
ACAGGTAAAAAGTATTTTATGTCCTCTTTCCTGCATCCTCCAGGCAAAGTTTTTAAAAAGATGTATATGAGCAGGATGACCAATATCTATTAATATTTTCATTTGTTCTACCTAACAAGTTAGAAATCTAATTCCATATCTACTAAGGAATTTCCTTAATGCATTGAAATCGGTTTTGTTAAATCCCCAGTTATAACATTTACCTTCTTCAATATTAAATACAGCATAAGTAAAATTTGATTTTATGGGTGTGTATCCCTTTAGAATGATATAAGCAGTATTATTCTGAATCTTTATTTCTTTATTATAGTTACATATAATTACATTAAATGGATGTCTTCCTTCAGTTAATTGGAAATAATCCTGAAATTCTAAAACTATATTATTTAAAATATCAAGTTTCTGTATTTGATCTATATTTTTTACAAATTGATCTTTATTCCTCTTTACTTTAGCAGGTAATCCTGCTGCAAGAACTCCTTCCGGTATATCAGAATTTACATAAGAGCCATAAGCACATATAGCGTCGTCACCAATTGTAACACCTGGAGCAACAAATACACTATAAGTAAGTTCCACTCTTTTTCCTATATTAACATTATCATAAACGACATTATATCCATCCAATATGGACTTATAAGATGAATGTGTAAATATATTACATTGAGGTCCTACGCCAGTTCCATCGCCAATTGTAACCTTCCGAGAGCAATCAATTGTAACAAAAGGAAAAATATGCACTAAATCTCCTACAAACAATTCAGAGTATTTAGTTACATGCCCGCTTCTAATAATCACAAAATTACTAATTTTTGTATCGTTGCCAATATAAACCTTTGGAACACTTATAAAAGAGAATGGTGATATTATACTATATTTACCAATATAAAACTCTTTTGCTTTAATATAGGTAAAAGGGGCAATTTTACTTCCTTCAGCAAATTCTGCTTTAGTTTCTATATCAATAATAGAAAGGAAACCAAGAGAAACATTACGCGATATTTTATATCCAAATAATGAATATAGTGGTATCTTTAATTTACTTGGAAATAGGGATATGAACAGTAATACCAAATTTTTCAAATTTAAAACCATTTCCCCCTTTAGCTATGTTAAACATTCAAAGTCAAATTGATTCCTAACATCAGAATAAACAACCTTATATTTCATTATCTTTGAATACTCAGATAGCAGGAAATCAATTGCCCTTATTTCGTCAAAAATTGGCGCTTGCATCATTACTGCTCTTTTACTCAAACTGGATAAAAAACCAGGTTTTACTGTTTCAATAACTCCGGTAAGCATTACTTTAATTTGCCTTGTTTCGCCTATTTTTCTTGTATTTTATTCCATAACATACACTATATTTACCCTATCATTAATAAACTCTTTTTCCTTAAAGAGTTATTAATTACCTCTTCATAAACTTTAATTATCTTCTTAGCTATATGTTCTGAATCTAAACCTAAACTAATAAGCTTATCTCTACCCTTTGTTTTACCTTTAATATTAAGTGCTTTATTTATTTTATCCGCAACATCCTTAGGATCATTAGTAGTAATAAAGCATCCCTCTACTCCATCTAACAACCATTTTACATCACCTACATTTGTTGATACAATGGGACAATTACAAGCCATTGCTTCCTTAATAACATTGGGAGAGCCCTCCCAAAGAGATGTAGATAATAATAAATCAGAGGCATTCAAATATAAAGGCATCTCTTTATGAGGAACATTATATACGACTTTTAATTCAACATCTTCAATATGTAAAGCAGCAATTGCTTTTTGGGCTAAGGAGAAGTTTTTTTCCGGTCTTTTGGGATTTGCAGCAAAAAGAATTGTTTTACTTTCCTGTCTCCATCCAAGTTTTTTTCTGCATTCATTTTTGTCCGATGTCTTAAAAATCTCCAAGTCAACTCCATTAGGAATTACTACTACTTTGTCAATTCCCAGTTCTTTTTTCATTTCCAGGGACTTAACAATTGTTTTCTGCCACTTATACTTGATAAAATATCTAATTAATAATTTCCATAACCCGGATTCTTTAACATCACTTCCCATAAGAGAACAAACGACTGGTTTCTTTGTTGCTAATGTGCTTACAACTCCACAAAAGGAATAATGAGAATGAATAATATCATAATTACCCTTCTTAACATATTGTTTTAATTGGGGAATATTAGATATATATCCCCCAATACCTTTCCCTTTAATAGGATAATAATCTATTGTGTTTCCCAATTTTCTTAATGAATCTGCCTGGGCATTTATTATAGGAGAAATATCAAAATAAAGCGAATTACCACTAAAGACAAAAAGTATTTTCATTTATTAATGAACTATTATAACTATATAGAATAAATATTGTAATAATATACCGATATCTTAAATATCTACATTATTTTGTCTGAGTATAGAAATAAAATTTTCAACTCTTAATAAACAACTTCCATAAATATTAAAATAACCTTCTTCAAAAATATATTGACCCTCTTTATAGATATATCTGCCAGGTTTACCATTGATATACATTTGAGAATTCTTATAAGAGCCAAACATTGATTGAAGCTCATTAATATAAAATTGCCCATCTATGGATTCGAAAACATCCATTGCCATACTGTTAAAATTTCCCTTTTGACATATATCCCTTATTAAATCAAATAGATGCTTAGGAGGATCAACCCACCCTACTCTATCAGAACCACTAGCATAATTACCTTTTAGCAGTTTTTGATGACCAAAATATGATTCTCCTATTTTTATTATTCTCCACTCCCATTTAATTGGTATATATTTCTGAACTATTATATAATGTTTCATACTACTACCTATTAAAGGTATATATAATGGAGTTTTTTTGTATCTTACCCATGATACATAGCCCCAACTAAGAAGCCGATGAATACCAAATGCCTGATGAATAATCCATTTGGCATATAATCTCTTTTTTATTATATGAACAGCAGATGCACCAGCACCGATAGTTGCCTTAATAACAATAGGATATTGAGCTTTTTTTACATAATCTAAGGCTTGCTTTTTATTTGTAAAAACATAAGTATCAGGTAATAAATAATTATGATATTTTAACCAAGATGTGCAATAACGTTTATTCTCATATAGTTTTAATTCATTATAAGATGGATAGATAGGAATTCCTATTTCGTTATTAATAAAGTATAACCTTTCCATATAAATATCATACTCTTCTATGTTTTGGCAAGGTGGTCCTACTAATAGTCCATCTATTATATCTTTTTCTTTGTTGATATTATCTAACCAATTGCAAGAAATTATGTCTATTACAACATTATCAATATTTAGTGCTTCACATGCCTTCTTATATCTCATCCAAGTTCCATCTGGATCTCCGAAACCCACTGCAATACCAATTTTCATAATATCCTGATAATTATCTTTGTTTCATCTTATTTAATTAACTCATAATATTCTTTAAAATCATAAGAGAAAACCCATTTACTTAAGCTTTCACTGATTATTTTACTACTTTCACGATATAAAATGGTTGGAGCATTATTAACTTCATAAAATGTTATTCCATTTTCTTCATATAATGGATCGCCTATATTTGTATAATGAGTACCTTCAATTGCATTACCAGCATCTGCTGCAGCATCTATTATTAAAGTTCCCTTATTAAGTTCTTTCAATTGATCCTTAGTAATAATATGAATATTTGGCTTATCAACTTCAATCCCATTAATTATTATATCATAATCCCTGATGGTATTATAGAACTCCTCCATAGTTTTACGATAAAATAATCTAATATTACAATTAAACTTAGATATCATCTGATATGCTCCCTGACTAACATTACCAGGCGCGAGTATTGCTACTTTAGTATTAGAGTTTGGATAATAACCAAAAGAAATTAGAGCATGAAGAGTTGAGCAAACACCAGCCATAACGCTATTTTCCCTGATAAAATCTCTTGGAATCCAGGGAATTGGAATCTTTTTATCGAGATAATATAAAGAAGGATTTATATTATCAAGATCAACAATTAGTAAACCTAAAGGAACAGCAATTTTATTAAAGAATTCTGTTCCTGAACCGGTTGGATGTGTCCACCCTACTATTATCTGCCCAGACCTAATAAACTCATAATCACTTGGTTGTAGTAATTTTAGGCAAAAAATAGCATCACACACCTTGAATATTTCATTTCTGCTATTTATTCTACAACCTTTAGAGATGTATTCTGCATCTGATATGTTAAGATAATTTCCAAAACCTTTTTCAATAATAAGGTCATTAGAAAAATTATTAATGTCTTTAGGTAATAAAGCAACCCTTTTTTCATAGGGATAGAGTGGTTTAATGAGTCCGACTTGCATGTTATCCTCCTATAATATTAATATATAATATGTCATTGTATATAATATTTACAATATTCATATATTGATAACTGTAGAAAGAGAATATCTCTTGCTTGTTCATTATGTAATAATTGTCTGGCATATTCATCAGTTACCGTTTCCTTGAGTATGGGATCCTCAATGGACATTCTCTAAGTTCTAAATACTTATCAAAGACATTCTTACCTGATAGAATATTTAATAGCTTTGTAGTATCCATAGTAGTATGGTCCTTCTATTGAAAAGTAGAAATATTTTTTTATTAATACAAACTTTCATACACCAAATGTGTACGAATTTATAAACTTAAAACATCATAAAATATTTCGTTTATTTATTAAGTATATTCTCATATACCATTAAACTATTCTTATGACCTTCCAGTATATTTAGATAATTCTTATATTAGTAAGTTGAATCCCATTGTCTTTTTTCCCATATGAAATGGGCTATTAATATTATAACTTTGTTTAGCAATATATGTAATTTAAACACGCATCCGCAGATGTTTATTAATTTTGCTTAATTTTATCTTACAAACCTGATTCACTATTGGTTGTCCAGAATGAAATAAGAATCTATATATAGGATATATTTTCTTTTCATAATATGTATAAAACCTCCATAATCTATTTTTCACTAAATACTTATCTATCTTGGTATATTTTAGGGTCTTATATAAAAGAGTTATTTTATTATCAGCTAATGAGATAATAAAGGGCTGTATATAATGATAATTTTGAGTAGTAAACACTACTGATACAATAGCCCCTTTGAGTCCCCTTCTTCTGTCTAAATATGATATTCTACCATCAGATATTAGATCTGAAAAGCAGAAATTTCCTAAACTATAGAAAATATATTTTCCTTTGTAAATCTCATAATGTTGGATTGTATGAGAATGATGACCAATTATTAAATCTGCACCAGCATCAATTATCTTATAAGCAATAGGAATTAATTCCCTATCAGGAAGTTTAGTACCTTCCATTCTACCGCCCCAATGATGATACACAATAATATAATCTACTTTATCTTTTAACTTGGTTATATCCTCTTCTACCTTTTTTAAATAAAACTATAAAACCAATTTCTTGGGAAGATTATGCAAAAAACAAACATCATTAGCCAAGTTTTATTATTTTACAGTTCTTTTATCCTGAATTTGATTATTTTAATTATATACTTAATTTAAATTATAATTGTGTATATTTTCCTTCAGTATGTAATATGACTGGTTTAAAAATAATGACATAGGATAATTATAATAGTTTGGGGGTAAGATCTAACTGATAATTTAACAATTTTATTCCACCCAAATTTAAAATTTTGTATAGAATCATATTATTTGAACATCATTTTCATATATCTGCATATATTCCTTACCCATTTTGTCCAATGTAAATCTCTCTTCTATTATTTTTCTGCTATGCTTACCAAATATTTCTCTTAATTCAACATTATCAATTAAGTCACTAATCAATTTACTTACTTGAAAATCATTTTCCTCTTTTAATAATATTCCATTTACTCCATTTTTAATAATCTCTTTTGTGCCTCCAATATCATAAGCTATAACAGATTTTCCTAATGCCATATATTCTAATATGGCATTGGAAATACCTTCTCCCTGAGGAGAAAAAAGAACGCATATATCACAAGCATTAACTAATGCTTCAACTTCAGAAATTATACCGGTTATTATGATTAGAGGATTAATGTCTGCTTGTTTCTTAGCTCTATGAAAAGATGCTGCATCGTTACCAGGACCCCCTATACATATAAAGCTTATATCTTTTCGGGTGTTATGTGTTAGATTAGCAACACGAATATAACGATCATAATCTTTATAATCGGAAAAAGATGCAACCATAACCACTGCATAAGTAGTTTTAATACCATATTTATTTTTTATTATATCTTTATCCGTCAAATTTTCAAATCTTTTCAAATCAATCCCGTTATAAATAACCTTACTCTTTTTAAGGGGAGGATTGAATGACTTAATGCCTGCATAGGAATTGGATATAATAATATCAGAGAAAGTAAAATTTATTTTATTAAGAATTTTTTGCTTGAATGGAATAATTTCTTTTGGCGGAGCTGAGGTTATTTGGCTATTTATTAAGGGAATATGTAAAATATATGATGTAAGTATAGCTACAACTGTTGGCATACTTCCCCAAGTATGAATTAAATCCGGTTTAAAATCTCTACAAATTGATAAAAAATAAATGGGCAATTTCCAATCCCTTTTTTTATATTTATTAGTTAATATTTTATAGGGGTAACCAAGATTATAAAAATAGGAATAACTAATGTTATTCTGTCGCAATATTAGCATTACCTCATAATTATTGTTTAATCTAAGATACTTTAATAGTTCAATCAACCTTCTTTCTTTTCCCCCCGGACATAAAGTTCCAATGAAATATATAATCTTCATTTTTAAACTATACCTTTATTGCACAAATATAACTTATGACAAGATGATCATTTTTTAGAGATAATACTTCCTCTTGCATCAAGACCTTTGGATAATTTGACATTCTTATCAAAAAAACTTGTCCATCGTTAACCTAAAATACATAAGATTGAATAAAAGGAGTTCCAATTAAGAAATTAACTATTATTTATATATTAGTTACTAACTTTTATTTCTAAAGTTTCTATTGTTTTAGAAAGAGTTCCAAATGTGCTTTCCAGAGAAAAGTTAGCAGCAGAAAACTTTCGGCAGTTTTCCGACATTTCTTTAAATAACTCATTATTATTTAGAATAAGACAAACTTTTTCTGCAATTTTATAATTATCTTCTTCTATAAAACCTTGTTTCCCGTTTTCCAATCCAATACTTTGCAGGGCATTACTTGTTCCGACAGCTGGAATACCTAATGCCATTGCTTCAACCACTCTTCCGCGAAATCCCACTCCGGTCTCAAGGGGAAGAACTATAACTTTACATTTTGAGAGATAGGATTTAATATCCGTAACATATCCCGTAACGATAATTGAGTTATTCTTGAATTTGTTAATAATGTCCATAGGAGGACTTATACCTATAATATATAGTTTTGTCTCCGGAATGATATTTTTGATAATTGGAAATATTTTCTCAAGAAGTCGTTTTAATGCCTTTCGGTTAAATTGGTTGGATAGTGATCCATAAAAACATATTGCCGGAGAGTCGGAATGATTATGATACTTTAGAAAACTATCTAAGTTTTGACCATTAACTGTAACAATCACCGGAATGTTTTTATCCCAACTGTGAATAAGCAACTCTTGAGCTTTAGAATTAACAATTACAAGATTGCATAATCTAAAATAATCCCTTTGCTTATGTAAACTGAAATTTAATTTAAACTTTTGTCTTCTTCTTTGAATAATATTTAAATCATAGGAATCAATTAAGGAAATTTTTTCTTCCAAAAGATGATGAGTATCTATTAATTTCAATATGCTGGGTTTTAGATATCTGAAGATATATCCAAGATACCAATAGTGAATCATCACTGCATCTGGATTGTTTTGTTCCACTATTGAAAAAATCTGTTTTCTTACTCCAAAAGTTTTTACTCTGCATTCTTCCCGAGTAACAGTAAATAAATGGTATCTTAATAGTTTAATTATATAATATAATTTTCTGATAATATTACCGTAATTATAGCCAGGGAGGTATATTGGTTTATATATTATATTAAACTGTGAAACTTCTCTGGCAGTAATATTATGAGTTCTTTTCTGGGAATGCATATCGGAGAAAATGATTTTATGATCAATGCTTAACCGTTCCAATTGACAGCGCATACGCACCTGACTCATTCCTTCAATTGGATACAATGCGCCTGGAAATATGATGTATAGATTCATTTACCAGCATATACCTTCATAATTTGAGTTATTTAATTGTTCTGATATCCGAACTAAATCAATAAAAGATTTTCCCGGATTGTCACTAACTAATTTCTCATAGTTTACGGATTTTCTATTAAAAACAATAATATCTGCCCAATTTATAACTTCATCTTCTGAATCTTGCATAAGGTCTTGTAAGTAAGGAAGAACTGTTTGCATATATTCCTTATTGGAACCCATAAGATATGCTTTATTAACAAAAGGGTCATAAACTTTAATAGTATATCCTTTATCCAGCAATCCTTCAATAACTTTTAATATAGGACTATATCTCAAATCATCTGTTCCTTCTTTAAATGCTATTCCTAATATACCTACTTTTTTACCATTTTTATTAATAATCAGATCAATTACCGAAGCAGAATGATTGTGATTACTCACTTCTATTGATTCCAAAACCGGTAATTTTAATCCATAATCAAGTCCTATTGTAGTTAAAGCTTTTAAGTCCTTAGGTAAACAAGAACCACCATAGGAAAAACCGGGTTTAAAATAATAAGGGGAAATATTCAGGCGAGTATCCAAACAAAATAACTGCATAACCCTATAAGAATCAATATTTAATTTCTTACATATTCTGCCAATTTCATTAGCAAATGTAACTTTTAGGGCATGAAAGCTGTTGTTTACATATTTTATAATTTCTGCTGTCTCAATATCAACTGTAATAAATTCTCCATTGACTTTTGAATACAATTCCTTTAAAATATCAATAGCTTTATTATCATCAAAACCAATTAGAGTGTAAGGAGGATTATAATAATCCTGAACAGCAGAACCTTCTCTGAGAAATTCAGGATTAGAAACAACTGAAAAATCCTTGTTACGAACTTTATTGGAAATTTGAGCTATAATTTCTCCCACTTTGAAATTTGTTCCGGGAAGAACAGTACTCCGAATCACTACTGTATGATACGATTTTTTTTCCTTTAATGCCTCACCTATTTGTTTCGCTGTCTCATAGATATAATCCAGATTCAGATGCCCCTTTTCCGTAGAAGGTGTCCCTACACAAACTATGGATACATCGCTATTGGATACAGCTTCCATATAATCTGTCGTGGCTTGAATTCTACCTGCTTTATGCTGTTCTTTTATGATTATATCAATATCTTTTTCAATAATTGTAGGAAGCCCTCTATTGATTAGATCTACTTTAACTTTATTAACATCTATTCCAATTACTTCAAATCCGTTTTGAGCTAAACATCCTAAACTGACACAACCTACATATCCAAGGCCAAATATAGATATTTTCACTATTTTTCTCCTGATATTCTTTTTAAATTATTTTTGCCGATATTCTTAAATTTATGCATTAAGCCACCATCAACACATTGAACAGCATTCATTCCGGGTTTTTCATTAACTTCAACAATTATAGGCCCATCATCTGTAATGGCTAAACTCTATCTAATTATTATATATAATTATGTTAATATACATCTGAATCAATAAATCTATAATGCATATCTTTTATATCTATATTATTAAAAATGATATTTATAGGATAATAAACAAAATAGGCATTAAACTGACATTCTATAAAACCAATTTTTTCAAGCATGAGATGTTCTTCCGAATTTAGATTTGACCACATATTTATCTTCTTAATTCCTTTCTCCAATATAAAACTTATAATATCATTTAGAATAGTATTATATTCTTGAAAAGAATCATTATCATAGAATAATTACATTACATCTATTTCACATTCTTGATAACTTTTTAAAACTGCAGATGCTAATAGTTTATCACAGAAATAACAGTTGCAGGTAAAATAATGATTAATGGGATTATCCATCAATCTCCATTTCAAAAATTCATAATTCCTTTGGAATGAAAACTTCTTCTTTGTTACTTCCATATATGATAATTTTTTTATTATAACTTCAGATAATTCTTCAAAGATCACTTTATACCTTGAATTATGATTAAGTTTATGTTTTATTTTTGTTGATAGAAGGGAAAAATCTGTCAATAAGCCCAGATCTTTCCAACCTAAATATTTAACCTCTGAATAATGTTAATTATGATTATCAAAGCCAAAAAGAATATTATAACCTATCTTTTTCATCTGATCAATCAATGTATTATATACCATTGAATAGTAACCCATTCCTTGGTATTTTGGATTCGTAAAACCAGTATTGCCTAATGCAACATTATAGAAACTAACGCAATATTTTATCTTTATGGGAGAAAAAGCAACAAAGCTTGCAATATCTTTATTATCAAGTATATACGAGGAAAGTACTTTATCTGAGAAGGGATTATTTTTGAAAAGCCAATCCTATAATTTAACCCATTGCTCATTACTTATTTTTTGGGAAAAAGCTTTTTCCCATGCCACTTTTATTAACAATGGATCAATTGGTTTTTCCCAATAGAAATTTACTTTAGATTTAATCATAAAATTTCCATCAAGGATTGAAACGCTTCTGCGTATTGAACACAAATTCTGGAACCTCTATAGGCAGCTAAAGCTCTAATTGCATATTTACTACGGGGTAAAGGATCAGGCATAATTTCCGTGTCATAGAGTTCCATTATCTTTAATTTATCTTCCAAATAATCAGCAATATCCACAAAAACATTCGGAATAAATGCATTTTCTGCTAAGGCAGGGGCAAATTCAGTTTCAGAAAGGGTTTCATACATTAGAACTCTTTTGATAAAAGGATAGCGAAATTGCTTGGTGCAGGAATATATTGCTTGAAAAGTTATCTTATGATCAGAATGAACATCACTTCTATTAGGAATATACAAGGTATCTGGTTGTATTTCATTTATTGCTTTACTTATCTGTTTTATTAAAGAAGATAAACCTACCGTATCCAATAGCATTGTATAGAATTTCAAGTTTAGGCACTTGTTAAAGCTATAAGATTCTTTTACTTTTTCTATTGTAACTTGTCTTTTCATAACTAGTTCTGGAGCAAAATTAAAAGGATGGTTATTATCTATATCAGTAACATTCAACCAGTTGATTTCATCACCTAATGCTTTATGTTTTAAAATTGTTCCTCCACATCCCAATGTTTCATCATCAGGATGTACGGAAACAAACAATACATTTCTCTTCATATCTTTTTCCATTAAATTTAGTTATGCCTCAGATAGATTAATGAGATTCAAATAATGTTCACTAATTTATTATAATCGCGTACTTTTTCCAGATATCCTGCATTTATTGACTCATAAATTGATCTGCAGGGAAGGTTCATTGCTATTATTTCTTCTCTGGTTAAGGACTTAAGATCAAGATCAGGGTAGGACTTCATTGTGGCACACATAACTTTCATAAAAACATTGGGCCAGGTATTCATTGCCCTATTTTGCCGACGATTTTTACGATTAAATTGAAAGATATATTCACGGCAGTCATCCAAATAGCCCTCACTTAGTTCTATGCGTTTGGCAAAGGAAAAGATTTCTTTAATAATTTCGTTGGAAGGTGTGTATTTGGGTATCACTTTCCGGCGGGCAATATACTTATTCAAATGAGAATTATAGTATATCACTACATCATCCATATTTCCCGTGAAACCGGGGAGCATTAGTTTTACATACGCTTTCATTTTTAACTCCATATATATTTTTTTGAGGCACCAATAATTATATTCCCCTCTACTTCTATATAAGGTGACAAAAATGAAATAGTGGTGACAAATCTAATAATTTTTTTGTCCACGAATTAGTCCAAGAATTTACACAAATTAGTCCACAAATTTACACAAATTGACACGAATTTATAAGATTAGGCGTTTATAAACTAAACTGGGAGAGCCAAAATTGACTAATAAACCAACTCTGAGTTTAGTAGCTTTCAA
>Ga0302237_1002267_pt1 | contig 12135 bp, 7 predicted proteins | sample AAG_UR_Ala_MG_FD_193530 | JGI IMG/M metagenome (GOLD analysis project Ga0302237, IMG submission 193530) | Enriched activated sludge microbial communities from anaerobic digester in WTTP, New Holstein, Wisconsin, United States - AAG_UR_Ala | ecosystem: Engineered > Bioreactor > Anaerobic >...
CAAAAGATGATCGGCATCGTGTACTCCACCCTTTCGACCACTTTAAAAGACACGGCCTATCCGTTTATGAAAGAGGATCGTATCCTCTCGATCAATGGGGTGAAGCTCGAGCGGGGCGGAGACTTTTATCCCGCCCTCACCCTTTTCGCTTTCACACAAAAGGAAAACCGTTATTTCACCTACCTGGAGACGCGCGGGGGCCTCGTCACCCATCAGTATGGCCAACCCTCCGTCAAGAAGGTCACCGTCCTCGTGGAGCGGAACGGCCTTCCGACTCAACTTGAAATGCCTTATCAAGACTTCACGGAAGCGCTGGAAAACAGCCTGTTCTATCCGGCCAATGAGAACCTATATCCCGATAACCTCTGGCAGGCGATCGGGTTGGGCATCCAACGTACAAACGGGATGTTGACCAGTATGGGAAGCATCATCCGCAATCTATTTTCCGGAAAAGCGAGCGTCAAGGATTTCGCGGGCCCGATTGGACTGGTGAATATCATAGGGCAAGCGTCTCGGGCGGGGTTGGAAACCCTGATCTTCCTTCTCGCCTTTATCACGCTCAACCTCGGCATCATCAACCTGCTCCCGTTACCGGCGCTGGACGGCGGACGGATCGTGTTCAGCATCCTGGAGATGATCACGAGAAAAAGGATCAACCCCGTAATCGAAGGCTACATCCATACCATCGGATTTTTCCTTCTGATCGGATTCGCCATCTATATCTCGTATTTCGACATCATCCGCTTCATGCGCTAAACGAAATATGCACTCGCTCCGGTTAAAACGGATAGAGCCACCAAGGAGAATTGTCACTATCTCAAGAAATAAAGGAGGTGTCCGGCGACAAGCCGGGTAGCTTTGAAAAGAAAGGGCCTATTCCTATTTTTACTGCTCCTCTTGCCGCTCTTCGCCTTCCCCCAAACCGAGGGCGAAGATACGCTCCATATTAAAGCGGACCTGTTCAAATTTTTCGATGACCGCATCGAATTCTACAATCACGCCGAGATCATCAAAGGCGAGTTCAGCCTGGTTTCAGAAAAGTTCTTCAAAATCCTCAGAGAACGTGGGGAAGACCGTAAGGTGGAAGCCAAGCAGGGGATATTCGTGGAGTTCGAAACCGGTCGCGCCACCGCCATCGAGTTGGACTACGACCTCACCGAAGAAAAAGGGACGCTCAAAAAAGATGTCCACACCATCATCAAACCGGGCGAGAGCGAGGGAACGGTGGAAGTGTTTTGCGATATTATGGACTTCGAAACCCGAGCCAAGACGTACAAGGGAAAAAACGACGAAGCCGGCAAGCTGGTCAAGATCTACAAAGGGAACTTGTACGCCGAATGCAGGGAGTTCGTCTACACAGGGGATACCGGCATCATAGAGTTGTTCGGGAAGGTCTACGTTTACGATCCGGATAACCGGCGTAAATTGTGGGGCGAGTATGTGAAGCTCTTCTTAGAGAGCGACACGCTGGAAGCAAAAAATGCTGTGATGGAAGTCATCACGAAGAAATAAACGCAAAAGGGAGGTCTCACGTTGATACGAATGGTCTGTCCCACCTGTAAAAAGGCAGCTCCCGATTCGATGGCCTATCGTTGCCCCGACTGCGGAGAACCCTTTGAACTGGAGTTCGAGGCGCGTTTTCCGATCGATAAGATCCGAAAACGGAAAGCCAACCTTTGGCGCTATCGGGAGGCGATTCCCATCGAATCGGATGAAGACATCGTCTCTTTCGAGGAAGGGTTCACTCCCCTACTGAAGTTTGACATCCTAGGGCACCCGGTTTGGGTCAAACAGGATCACTTGTTCCCGAGCGGCTCCTATAAGGATCGGGGGGCCTCCGTACTCATCAGTTACGTCCGTTCGATGAGGATTGAAAACGTGGTCGAAGATTCGTCCGGAAACGCCGGTTGCTCTATCGCGATGTACGCCACCGCGGCCGGAATCGAATGCGAAGTCTTCGTACCGCAGGTGACCTCGCCTGCTAAAATGGAACAAGCGCGGATGTTGGGCGCCCGCCTACGGAAAATACCAGGCTCTCGTCAAGAGACGGCGCAAGCGGTCTTAGAAGAGGCGAAGCGCGCTTATTACGCCTCTCACGTCTACAACCCCTACTTTTTGCAGGGAACCAAAACCCTCGCATACGAGATCGTCGAACAGATGGAATGGACCGCGCCGGATTCTTTGATCCTCCCCATAGGCAACGGCACGCTCCTGCTCGGCGTGTACAACGGCTTCAAAGACTTGATCCAGGCGGGGATCATCCACAAAATGCCGAAACTGATCGGCATACAAACGGAAAGCTGTAATCCGTTGGCCTCCGCTTGGGAACAACAATCCGCCAAACCCATCTCCATCGTGTTACAACCCACGGTTGCCGAAGGGATCGCCATCGCGCAACCCGTTCACGGAAAACATATCCTGAGCGTGGTCCGAGAAACCGGCGGCGCCCTCCTATCGGTCACCGAGGAGGCGATCCTACGCAACTGGCGAGAGATGGCCAAGAAAGGCTTCTTTATGGAATTGACCTCCGCCACGGCCTTCGCCGGCATCGAACGCGTTTTTGAGAGCGAGTCGCGCCCGGAAGGGACCACGGTGAGCCTGATCACCGGGCACGGTCTCAAATCGATCGGCCATTTCTAGAGCGGGTATAATATCGAAGCGTAATAAAAAAGATGAGATTACGCGGGGTATCGCGGGGTAAGTGTTTTTTAACGACCCCGCGATCCGCCTTTTGTCCTTTTTACGAAGCTCTGGGAACGGCCTGGGAACGCCGGACTTTAGTCCGGCATGTCTTCTCTTTTTCCGGGAACTCCCTGAGAGCGCCCTGGGAACGCCGGACTTTAGTCCGGCATGTAATCTATCTTCTCTCCGTGTCCTCTGCGTTCTCCGTGCGAACCCTGTTTTCTGGGAACGCCGGACTTTAGTCCGGCATGTATTCTATCTTCTCTCCGTGTCCTCTGTGCCCTCCGTGCGAACCCTGTTTTATTTTTAAAACATGCCAACTTAAAAGTTGGCGTTCCCAGCCCACGAAACCTCGTAATCTGCCTTTTGTCCTTTTTTCGAAGCCCTGAGAGCGCCCTGGGAACGCCGGACTTTAGTCCGGCATGTAATCTATCTTCTCTCCGTGTCCTCTGTGCCCTCCGTGTGAACCCTGTTTTCTGGGAACGCCGGACTTTAGTCCGGCATGTATTCTATCTTCTCTCCGTGTCCTCTGTGCCCTCCGTGCGAACCCTGTTTTATTTTTAAAACATGGCAACTTAAAAGCTGGCGTTCCCAGCCTATTGAGAAAGACGCGAGGAGCTCTCGGCTCTCGGTTTATAGCGCCCCTACGATTCCGTCAGCCATTCGTAGAACACCCGCGCGTATATTTTACAGGCTCTCGTGAGCGATGCGATCGACTTTCGCTCGTTCGCCCGGTGCGCATAGGATTCTTCTCCCGGAAAGAGCGCGCCGTAACTGACGCCCAATGGAACCGCCCTCGCGTACGTGCCCCCGCCGATCGCCTTCGGCGGCGCGGCCTCTCCCGTGAAGTCCTCGTATATTCTCAGCAGCTGCCGCATCCGTTGCCCTTTGGGGTCGACATATAAAGGGGCGAGAGAGCCGCTTTCCTGTATGGAAAAATCGCGAAAGGCGCTCTCTATTTGTTTAAAGACGCGCCCCTTGTCGAAGAATACCGGGTATCGTATATCCAGGGTGACTCGTAGCTCCCTCTCGTCGCAGGCGATTGTGCCCAAGTTAAGGGTGAGGGCGCCGGAAAGGCCGTCCTGACCAGAAATTCCCACATTCTTCCCTGAGTAATCGTAACCGATCGCGTCCCACAAACGGTTCAACCGCTCTTTCAGTAGCGGGGCGAGCCCCAACGAACGACAAAAATCTAAGCAAGCGGCGATACTGTTGATGCCCCCTTCAGGCCGAGCGGCATGGAATGGGGCTCCCGTAAACAGAATCTCGAACTCTCCGGTCGGATTGCGGGTCCAGGTGAGGGTCGCTTGATTCCCAGGCCGAAAGTTGCGCAGCATTTGATCGATCATCTCCGGATTTCGGCTGATAACCCGCAGCCTCGTCTCTTTTGGAACGACGTTCGGGGCCGTGCCCCCTTCGATGAAAATACGATTCGAAACGATAGGGGTGGGGTCCGTGGGACCCGCCGGGCAGAGGGGGGCGCGCATATCGAGCCTTAAGATACCCTTCTCGGCAAAAACCCCCGGAAACACGGAATCCGGGACGATCGCGAAATCCGGGTACGCTTCTTTCTGAAAGTAGTGTTGAACGCATCCCCAGTCGGTCTCTTCGTTGGTTCCCAAGATGACGCGTATGCGGTTCTTCGGTTCGACCCCGAGGAGTTTGAGCGCATAGAGCGCGTAGAGCGCGGCGAAGGTGGGGCCTTTGTCGTCGCTCGCGCCTCTTCCCCAGATGGCGCCATCCTTGACGGTCCCCTCGAACGGGGGCACAGACCAATCGGCGCCTTCCTTCTCCACCGGCACTACGTCGAGATGTCCCAGAGCGGCATACAGCCTACCGCTCGAGCCAAACTCGATATGACCGGCATAGTTGTCGACGTTCTTGACCACGAAGCCTTTTTTCTCGCCGGAGGACAGCGCGAATTCCAAGGCCCTGGCGACGTCTCGACCGAAAGGCGCGCCAGCTTCCGCAGGCCCTTGAACAGAGGGAATCCGTATCGCTTGCCCGATCTCTTTCACCATCTCTTGGATTAGGATGTCTATCCGTTCGTCTATACGCTTTTCCAAGTCTCCTCCCGCCGAATTTCGGACGCTGCCTTCCTTCGTCCTGTCATTCATTGCGCGCGGTGTGATCGTAGACCACCGTCCGATTTTTCTTTTGCGCTTTGGCTTCATAGAGGGAGCCGTCGGCCGCAGCAACCAGCTCTTCCGTACTCGCAAAGCATATCCGACCCGTTCCGGCAACGCCGAAGCTGATCGTCAAGCGAAAAGGCATATCGGTGATCTCCCCTACGCTCTTTCGAATCTTCTCAGCGACGATATAGGCGCGCTCGGGTTCGGTGTTCGGTAGGATGATCGCGAACTCGTCCCCTCCGTATCTCGCCGCGATATCGTACTTACGGATGTTTTGCCGGAAACGGGCGCCGATGATTCGAAGGGCTTCGTCCCCGATCCGATGGCCAAAGGTGTCGTTGATTCGTTTGAAGTCGTCGATATCGGCCATAATGAAGGAGAGGGGAAAGCGATACCGGATACTCTTTTCGAACTCCTCTTGCAACCGTTGTTCCATAAACCAGCGGTTGTTCAACTGTGTCAAGGAATCGATAAGGCTTTTCCCAAAGGTGAGGGTGCTCCGGACGAGCAACTCGAAAATCGGCTTCACTTCATCCAAAAAGAAGGCCAGCAGCCGTTCATACCGCGCTTTCAACGGAGAGCCGAAGGTTAACGAGATCACCATCCTCTGCCCTTGCTCCAGGTACATCGTTTTCCAGATATGCCCGGGGAGGTAGGGAGGAAGAAATCCCTCATCCGCCCACCGTTCGGTCGGGAATGGCGCGCTATCCCGCTGGGTTCTGTAACTGGAGCTATTGAGCGCGCGATTTTGGTCGAATAGGCCGATGAAACCATTCTGCGCCCGAAGGGTATCGCAGAGGTACCGAAGGATTTGATCCAGTAGTTGGCCCACATCGCAATGACAGTCTATACCCCGAAGGAAATCGAAGGTCATCCGGTAAACGCCTAGTTCGTCTACAGCTTGATCGTATTGCTGTCGATAGGCGGAGAAATCTCTTTTCAACTGACGGTCAGGCGATTGATGGACGAGCCTTCTGACCTTTTGCTCGAATCGTTTCACAGACAGGGCCCTCAAGTCGGAGGTTGGCGATAACACGGAAGCGGCGTGGTTCATACCGAGCCGCCGGTAATTGGTCACCGCGTTTTCTAAAAAAAAGCGCGCCTGTTCCTCGTACCCGATGACTCGGTAGAACTTCCCGAGCGCCTCATAAACGAGGGTGAGAGGAAGACGGTCCTTCGAACGAGAAAAATCCGTGACCATATTTTGACAAAACCGCACGAATCCAGACGGATCGACCGGCGCGATCTTTTCGTAAAAGATCAGGGCGCTCTCCTCGCGCCATCTCGGCGAATGCGCGTCGAAATGCTGAAAGGCATCGGCGATCTCTTCCGGCGTTTGCGCCTCGATCAAGGCGAGGAACGAATGAAACCCATACTCCTCTTTATCGAAGAAGGACTTTTGGACCTGTTCGAAGGCGCTATGCCTTTTACCGAGCATCATAAAATTCAATATCCTGCAGCGCTGAAGCAGGTTGAGGGTCTGTGGGGATTTCGCGCATTGAAACCCTTTCCTAAAAATGGTTTCGGCTTTCCCAAATTGCTTGTTGTAAAGATAGAAGACGCCCTCTAGCAAATAGGCTTTCGCCAAAAAATCCGGACGTTGATAACGGCGCGAATGGTGCTTCAGTTGCTCGACGTAGGACCAGAACTCTTTCAGGTCTCCGCTGTAAAGGCTGTTGTATCCGATTCGGTACAACGCGTGCAAGGCGAGGGGACTCGCGGAGACCGCCTTGGTCACTTCGAGCACTTTTTCTGTGATGTCCAAAAAGCCGCTCACTCCGTAGACAGTAGAATAAAAGCTCGCGGCTTCGTAATAGATGTTGGCCGTGTAGAGGTTAAGCCCTAACGGTGCCGCCAAATCGTAGGCCTTGCGATACAGGTCTTCGGCGATCGTGCTTTGGTTTTTCAAAACGTAGTAGTTGGCCATGGTGGTGTAGCATTGAGCGGTCAATTGCCGTGACATCAAGTCTGAACGCGCGGAAAAGGCTTCGACCAAGTGTTTGATCAGATGCAATCCTCGCTCGTATTCCCCGCTTTGGTTGAGGAGCACGGCGTACAAGTAGGAGGCGTGGAGCAGGTAGACCTTTTTCGTTTCGATCAGCTCTTTGCGCTTATCCCGCCAACGTTCGCGAAATAGAGCGATCCCCGGTTCCGGGTTGTTTTCGAAACAGTAACGCCACAACACCAAATAGAAGTATCGTTCGGAGCGGAAGATCTGTTTTTCGTCCACAGGGTCCGGGGTTTTACCCGTAAAGAAGGTTAAAAGATACCGTTTCGCGACCATCGTTTCCGAGATCTCTTGGGGCTCCAGCACGTGTAGCGCTTCTCTCAACGCTTCGTTCGCGCTTTCGATATCGCTCTCATCATAAATGCGCAGGCGAAAGGCGCGCAAATAACACGCGGCCGCTAGCCGTTTTTCTCCGCTTTTCTTACACGCTTCTGCTTTCTTTATCCATTCTTCTGGGGTTAGTCGGTTCATCACAAGGAATCTCCAAACCATAATGGCTATGGAATTATAGCATTTTTTAAAGAAAAAATAACCAAAAGTGTGTGTCAAGTTATGGGGTGTACTCAAGAAACAAGGACAGAATCGATCGCGCAGTTTTTAGCCCACGTAGTCATCGCGGCGTAAGCGCCCCTTCTTTTCGCGACGGCGTGATACGCTTTAGTATATGTCTTGAAAAACAGGGTTCGCACAGAGGGCACAGAGAACACAGAGAAAAGATTGAAGAAAACTCGTGGGGCCAACTTTTAAGTTGGCGGGTTTTAGGTTTTTGGAATGTCATCGCGGTGTAGGCGCTTCTTCTTCTCGCGACGGCGCGATACGCTTTTGTACGGGCAGCGCGGCGTCTTGGCGGGCATCGCGGCGTAAGCGCCCCTTCTTCTCGCGACGGCGCGATACCCGGACACAGGCATCGCGGCGTAAGCGCTTCTTCTTCTCGTGACAGCGCGATACCCGGACAGCATCGCAGTGTAAAGAAAACAAAAGGGGGATCGCGGGGTCCCGTTGGTTACCCCGCGATAACCTCGTTTGGGCATCGCGGCGTAAGCACACCTTCTTTTTGCGACGGCGCGATACCCGGACTCAGGCATCGCGGCGTAAGCGCTTCTTCTTCTCGCGACGGCGCGATACCCAGGCACAGGCATCGCGATGTAAAGATAACAAAAGGGGGATCGCGGGGTCCCGTTGGTTACCCCGCGATAACCTCGTTTGGGCATCGCGGCGTAAGCGCACCTTCTTTTTGCGACGGCGCGATACCCTTTTTTACAGCCGGATCGCTGGGCTTCGTCAGGATCGCGGGGACCCTTCGGTTACCCCGCGATGACCCCGGTCGGGTATCGCGACGTAAGCACCCCTTTTTCATACGACGGCGTGATACGCTTTTGTACACGTCTTAAAAAAAGGAGTTTGCACGTCAACTTTCACTCATCGATACGAATTTTTACCTTATATCTATCCCTCTGACATTCATGTCATCACAATGTATCAAGCCGAGTCAGACAAAAAGTCCGGCTTTTTTATAACCGGTATCAGAGCGGTTTTTACGCTATATATAGTGGATTGTTGATTTGTAATACTATATATAGTATAATCCTTGAGCTATTTCCGATAAAACTCTAAAGAGAGAAGCGCAGCGAGGGGAAATCCTATGAAGAAAAATGACATTTTGTCCATACAGAAGCGGGACGGCAGTATCGTTCCGTTCGAGATAGGGAAGATACAATCCGCGATCGAAAAAGCTTTCGTCGCGACCGAGATGGTCTACACCGGCGATATTTTGGAACTGCTCTCCTTGCGGGCGATCGCGAAATGCCAGCCGGATATTGAAAACGGGATCGTCCATCTGGAGAAAGTCCAGGATGCGGTGGAAAAGGTCTTGGTCGAAGCGGGTTTCGTGGAAACGGCGAAAGCCTACATCCTCTACCGCAAGCAACACGAAAAAATCCGGAACTTCGACAAGAATATGCTCGACTTTTCCAGGACGGTCAACGACTATCTGGACCGCTCCGACTGGCGAGTCCGCGAAAACAGCACCGTTTCTTACTCGATCGGCGGCCTGATTTTACACAATAGCGGAACGGTCATCGCCAATTATTGGTTGAACGAGGTCTACGATGAGGAAATCGCAAAAGCCCACCGACGGGCGGACATGCACATCCACGACCTCTCGATGCTGTCCGGTTACTGCGCCGGGTGGAGTTTGAAGCAGCTGATACGCGAAGGCCTGGGCGGGGTGAACGGAAAGATCACCTCTGCGCCGGCCAAACACCTTTCCACCCTGGTCAACCAGATGGTGAACTTCCTCGGCGTTCTGCAAAACGAGTGGGCGGGCGCGCAAGCCTACAGCTCGTTCGACACCTATTTGGCACCCTTCGTCAAAGCCGACAGCCTCAGCTACGAATCGACGAAACAGGCGATCCAATCGTTCATCTTCGGCGTCAACACCCCGAGCCGATGGGGCACGCAGTCCCCCTTTTCCAACATCACCCTCGACTGGACCGTTCCCGAAGACCTGAAGAACGTGCCCGCGATCGTCGGCGGGAAGAACCAGCCTTTCACCTACGGCGACTGCCAGGAAGAGATGGATATGGTCAATCGGGCGTTCCTGGAGATCATGATCGAGGGAGACGCGGCCAATCGCGGCTTCCAATACCCAATCCCGACCTACAACCTTACAAACGACTTCGATTGGGACAACAAAAACGTACCGCTACTGTTCGAGATGACGGCCAAATACGGCACGCCTTATTTTCAAAACTTCATCAACTCCGATCTCAACCCGGGCGACGTCCGCAGCATGTGCTGTCGTCTCCAGCTGGATAAACGCGAACTGCGAAGAAGGGGCGGCGGATTGTTTGGTTCCGACGAATTCACCGGCTCGATCGGTGTGGTGACGCTCAACCTGCCACGAATAGCCTACCTGAGCCTGAATGAACGGGATTTCTTTACGCGCCTCGGCAAGCTGATGGATATCGCCAAACGCAGCCTCGAGATCAAACGGCGCATCGTGGCGAAGTTCAACGAACTCGGGCTATACCCCTACACGAAGCGATACCTCAACCACTTCGACAACCACTTCTCCACGATCGGGCTTGTCGGGATGAACGAAGCGACACTGAACGCCGTTTGGATCGGTCAACCGCTGTACGAACCAGAAGCCCGGGCCTTCGGTTTGAAAGTCTTGGACTTTATGCGGGAAAGGCTCGCGCGATACCAGGAAGAGACGGGAAACCTGTACAACCTGGAAGCCTCGCCTGCAGAGTCCGCTTCCTACCGATTGGCCAAGCACGACAAAAAGGCCTACCCCCAAATCCTCTCCGCGGGAAAGGAAACGCCGTACTACACCAACTCCACGCACTTCCCCGTGAACTATACGGAGGACGTCTTCGAAGCCTTGGACCAGCAGGAGGCCTTCCAGACGAAATACACGGGCGGCACGGTCTTCCACGCTTTCTTGGGAGAACGCCTGTACGATTGGGAAACCGCCAGGGAGCTCGTGAAGAAGATCGCCACGCTGTACCGCATCCCCTACTTCACGCTCAGTCCGACGTACTCGATCTGTCAAAACCACGGCTATCTGAACGGAGAGGTCCACGCTTGCCCGAAATGCGGAAACCCGACGGAGACCTACTCGCGCATCACCGGATACTACCGGCCGATCCAACACTGGAACGCGGGAAAACAAAGCGAATTCGCCGATAGACGAACCTACCACTATCCGGAAGTGGCAGGCTCAAGGCCATTGGGAGGCGAAAGGACCGATGAATTTCAGCGGGTGGCAACGGGTCAGCTTGGTCGATTATCCGAAAACCATCAGCACAGTCGTCTTTACGTCGAAGTGCAACTTTGACTGCGCTTACTGCCACAACCCGAGCCTGAAGACGGCGCAACCCGCCACACACAGCGAAGCCGCGATCCTCGAATACCTCGCGCGCAGACACAAACAGATCGATGCGTTAGTGATATCCGGAGGCGAACCGTCTTTACGCGCCGAGGAGATCATCGGGTTCTGTCATAGACTGAAAACCGCGCTGCCAAACCTACTTATAAAAGTCGACACGAACGGGTCGAACCCGCTCTTCCTCCAGGAAGGGCGGGACGTATTCGATTACGTGGCGATGGACGTAAAAAGCCTGCATTACGACAGGTTCAGCACGACACCGTTTGACACGATCCTACAGAGCCTGGACCTCCTCGACTCGTATCCGCGCCACGAAGTCCGCGTCACAGTCTACCCGCCCTACCTACCCGAAACGGATTTCGAAGAGCTGGGACGGCTGCTAAAAGACAAACGCGTCCGACACGTGACCCTCCAACAATACCGCCCCGTCGACGACATCCCCCCCTACCCCGCGGAAACCCTCCACGCCTTCGCAACCCTCCTACAAACCCTCGGCCTCGAAACCGCCCTAAGAATCTAACCCCGCCCGGGCATCGCAGCGTAAGCGCTCCTTCTTTTCGCGACGGCGCGATACGCTTTTGTGCACGGGCATCGCGGCGTAAGCGCCCCTTTTTTTCGCGACGGCGCGATACGCTTTTGTGCACGGGCATCGCGGCGTAAGCGCTCCTTCTTCTCGCGACGGCGCGATACCCCTACACGGGCATCGCGGCGTAAGCGCCCCTTCTTTTCGCGACGGCGCGATACCCCGACATATCGCGGCGTAAAGAAAACAAAAGGGGGATCGCGGGGTCCCTTCAGTTACCCCGCGATTACGCTATACGGGCATCGCGGCGTAAGCGCCCCTTTTTTTCGCGACGGCGCGATACCCTTTTTTTCCGGACCTTTCGCGGCTAAAAAGGCAAAGAGCGGATCGCGGGGTCCCTTCGGTTACCCCGCGATTACGCTATTCGGGCATCGCGGCGTAAGCGCCCCTTTTTTTCGCGACGGCGCGATACCCTTTTTTTCCGGACCTTTCGCGGCTAAAAAGGCAAAGAGCGGATCGCGGGGTCCCTTCGGTTACCCCGCGATTACGCTATACGGGCATCGCGGCGTAAGCGCCCCTTCTTTTCGCGACGGCGCGATACCCTTTTTAACAGTCGGATCGCAGAGCTTCGTCAGGATCGCGGGGTCCCTTCGGTTACCCCGCGATAACCCTACACGGGCATCGCGGCGTAAGCGCCCCTTCTTTTCGCGACGGCGCGATACGCTTTTTTACAGCCGGATCGCAGAGCTTCGTCATGATCGCGGGGTCCCTTCGGTTACCCCGCGATTACGCTATTCGGGCATCGCGGCGTAAGCGCCCCTTTTTTTCGCGACGGCGCGATACCCTTTTTTTCCGGACCTTTCGCGGCTAAAAAGGCAAAGAGCGGATCGCGGGG
>Ga0302237_1002277_pt1 | contig 12092 bp, 9 predicted proteins | sample AAG_UR_Ala_MG_FD_193530 | JGI IMG/M metagenome (GOLD analysis project Ga0302237, IMG submission 193530) | Enriched activated sludge microbial communities from anaerobic digester in WTTP, New Holstein, Wisconsin, United States - AAG_UR_Ala | ecosystem: Engineered > Bioreactor > Anaerobic >...
GCGAATGGGTCCAGGACGTGGAAAATCAGAAGCTGTATCTAATCCCGCCCGCCGGCGCGGATCTGATGAAGGACGTCGTGACCGTCCCCACGGTGAACAATATCCTGGAGTTCAATCGAACCCACCACGTCCGCGTCCGCGGGCTCGAAATGAGCTGTGCCGAGCAGTGCGCGCTCCGCTTCTCCGATTGCGATTACGCGGTGGTCGAGAAGTGTTCGATTCACGACTTAGGCTACTTCCACGGTTCCGCGATCGCCCTGGACCGCGGCACGCATGGCGCGATCCGCGGTTGCGACATCTGGAACATCGGCGGGCATGGGATCTCGCTCAGCGGCGGCAACCAGGTCAAGCTGGAGCGTTGCGAACACGTGGTCGACAACTGCTACATCCACCACGTCGGACAGTTCAACCGGCATGGCATCGGGGTGATGCTCAGCGGCGTCGGCATCCGCGTCTCGCACAATTTGATTCACGACATGCCGCGCTGCGGCATCTTCCACGGCGGGGCACTGCACACCCTGGAATACAACCGCATCCGCCATTGCAACCTGGAAATGGAGGACACCGGGTGTACCTACACCGGCGGCTGGACCGGCGGCTGGCACACCGTCCGTTACAACCACTGCAGCGACAGCATCGGGTTCGACAATCACGGCCGGTTTTTCGTGTTCGCCTGGGGCATTTATCTGGACGAAAGCGGCTGCGGAAACGACGTCTACGGCAACATCGTCGAGCGCTGCCAGGTCGGCGCCATGCACCTGCACAACGCGCGGGAAAACCACATCTACAACAACATCTTCGTCAACAACGCGGGACCCCAGGGCAAGACCCACCAGCTGTCGCTGCAGACCTGGAACGATTCCCCCAGCGGCGTCTTTTTGCGCGACCGGCAGCCGAAGATGCTCAAGGACTACGAGCGGCTGATGACCAATCCCGCGTGGGCGGCGATGCGAGGCATGCACGTCTCGCCGGCCGATCCCTTCCTGCCCGACGGCACGATCATGCGGGGCAACGTGATTACCCGGAACATTTTCTACTACCCCAGCCAGCCGGAGTCGCGCTACATCCGCGAGAACGGCGTCAACCTCCAGCACAACACCATCGACTTGAACGTCGTTTGGAACGGCGGGACCGTGCCTGTGAAAACGGGCCGGCAGGGCTTCAAGAAGACGCTGGCCGACCTGACCGACAGGATTCCGAACGCCGATTTCTCGCGGCGTCTGGCGGCAGAGCAACTCGCCCAGGCCCCCGACCGCACCGTGGCTGCCGACTGGCGCTGGTACCACAAGACCTTCCCGGACCTGCAAGCGGAGATCGTCACGAAGGAGGGCAAGAATGCGTTGCGGCTTCCCGGCGCGTACAACAAGGAGAAGAAATACATCCAGAACACGTGCGTCCGATCGACTCCCTTCCCACTCGCCCCCGGCAAGCACTACCGTCTCATGTTCCAATTGCGGCACCAGGACGCGACCGGCGAACTGATCGCTCGTTTCGTATGCGAGAATCAAGGTCTGTGGAAGGCATTTGGCGCGGGGGGCTTTTTGAAACGTTCCGACATGTCGGATGTCACCACGGCGACCGAAGGGATCCAGTGCCAGGCCGCGTTTTATTTGCCAAAACCCGGCGAGGCCGATTGCGACGCCCGCGTGACCGAGTTGACGCTCCAGTTCCAGTTCAACTCCAGCCAGGGCTGGGCCGAGATCAGCGACCTGCGCCTGGACGAAGTGGAGCCGGCAACGGAATGGGAAGCGTGGCAGATGGCGGGGGCGGACACGCATTCGGTCGTCGCAAATCCTCTGCTGACCGATCCAGAACACGGCGACTTTACGCTGCAGCCGGAATCCCCCGCGCTAAAGCTCGGCTTCGAGTCGATTCCGTTCCGCGACATCGGCCCCTATCAAGACGACGCCCGCGCGACCTGGCCCATTCAGGAAGCCGAGGGCGTGCGAGAAAATCCGCAATGGCTCCAGTCTGACCCGATGGACAAATCGTGATCGCACGCCAAGCGGCCTGCACGATGCGTGTCAGACCGGTTGGGTCTGCCGCGTTCTCGCCGCGCCGTGCGAAACCTGGTACAATCACCTCGCGCCATGGAGATCTCCCGCGCAGGCGATGGACAAGGATGTGAGAGGCTGTGAGCCCATTCGAGACCGGCCCGGAAGCGGTGCTGGACCACGACTTGGACATTAGCGACCAGCGTCGCGTGGAACGGAACGTTTCGTTCGCGCCCGGCGCTCGCGTCGTGGTCTGCGTTGGCTATGAGGACGCAGGCGAATTCACGGTATCACCCTACGAAAGGACGGAAAGATGAAGAGAATCGTGACTGGAATCACTGGCCTGTTCGCACTAGCCGCGTGCGCCTCCGCCGCGCAGCCGGCGCCGCTGAACGAACGCCAGGCGCGGCCGTCGCCGGAGTGGGTGACGCGCGGGGTGATGTACCAGATCCAGCCGCGGGCCTTCACGCCGGAGGGGACGCTGCGGGCCGCGACGGCGCGACTGCCGAAGGTGGCCGAGATGGGAGCCGATATCATCTACCTCTGTCCGGTCTTTGTGTCGGACGACGATCCGGACACCAAAGGTTGGAGCCCGCGGCAAAAGAAATCCGGGCTGAACAACCCGCGGAATATGTACCGCATGAAGGACTACTGCCACGTCGATCCGGAGTACGGCACGGACGACGACCTGAAGGCGCTGATCGCCGAGGCTCACCGGCTGGGGATGCGCGTGCTGCTGGACATGGTCTACCTGCACTGCGGCCCCAACGCGGTGTTCCTTGACGAGCATCCGGACTTCGTCAAGCGGGACGAAGCCGGCAAGATCGTCACCGCGGCCTGGGGCTTCCCGGCCATCAACATGGCCAATCCCGAACTCCGCGAGTACCTGTGGAAGAACATGGAGTACTGGGTCCGCGACTTCGGCGCCGACGGGTTCCGCTGTGACGTTTCGGACGGTATCCCGCTGGATTTCTGGGAGACGGCACGCGAGCGATTAGAAAAAATCCGCCCCGGTCAAATCTGCATGCTGGCCGAGGGCACTCGGCGCGAGGATCAGCTGAAGGCCTTCGATCTGGACTACGGCTGGGGATTCAAGTGGGACGGCGCGGCGGGCGTACGGAAGCAATGGGAGAAGATGCGGGACGAACGGCCTCGCGGCGGAGCGCGGTTCATCCGCTTCATCGACAACCACGACATTGCCAACGACGCGTATGACAACCGTCTCGATAAGGCGTGGGGAACCGCGCGCGTGAACGCCGCGCTGGTCGCACTCTTCACGCTCGACGGCGTGCCGTTCCTGTACAACGGCCAGGAAGTCGCCGACACGGCCCGCCACAGCATCTTCGGGCGATTGCCGATCGACTGGGCCAGCGGCGATACGCCCACGGGCCAGGCGCGTTTTGCGTTCTGCCAGCGGCTGTGCACACTGCGTCATGCCGAGCGGGCGCTAACGCACGGGTCGCTCGAGTGGCTCGACAACGACGCGCCCGACGCCGTGTTGTCCTTCCTGAGGACACTCGACAACGAGCAGATTCTGGCGGTCGTGAACCTGAAGGGACAGCAGGCCCGCGTCCAGATCGCCGTGCCGCCGAGAGCGAAGGCGGCGTTCCGAGCGCTGCTCGCCCAAGGCGCCAAAGAGGAAGCGACGAACGGCAGGACAAAGGTCTTCGTGCTGGACGGCTACGGCTTCTTCGTGGGCAAGCGGTGAAGGAACCATCGCCTGAAGGAAAAGCAGTTCTGCCACCCGGTCGTAGTCCGGGAACAGGGCCTCCAAATCGCCGCCGCACAAATCGCCCAGGTACGCCGTCTGCTACTGGCGTCCACGGCCTGTGCGCAAATCGGTGAGCCTGAGCCCTGCGCCGCTCGATCGCCGCTCACGTTTGGTTGCCGGCCGGCGCGAAGCGGCCTTGTTTGCGGCCCATCCACAGGGACGTGACGGCGAACCAGACGACCGTGGCGAAGACCATCCAGAGTTTCACGCGGTCCAGATCCATGTCGCCGGTGAGGAACAGCAGCGAGGGCGACAGTGTGGCGGCGCAGGCGATCCAGGAAATGGTTTGCACGACGGTGCGCATGGCTCGGGTGACCTCATGAACCGGCGGGCGGTTCGGCCCGCGGGGACGGCGGAATCTCTCGCTGGTAGACCTTGCTCAGGATGACGTACAGCGCGGCCGCGACGAACCAGCCGGGGAGGCTGACGAAGAAGATCTGCACGCCGGCAAACTGGACCAGCAGATAGCACGTACCCAACGTCAGAAACCACGTCAGGCCGGCCGCCCAGTTGAAGTGCCGGCGGCTCAATTCGGCATAGTCGCTGTGCAAGCCGAACTTGCGGATCAGCACATCCCGGACGCCGACGCAATGCCGTACCACGACTTGCGGGCAAAACGGAATACGCTCAGGTCCGACATGCCGACGTGCATGGCCATGTTGCAGAACCAGGCGAAGAACGTGACGTGCCAGAAGGTGAACTTGACGCGCCCGGCCAGCGGCTCGCCGCCCTTCCAGATCACCTCCGTCGCCAGACGCCAGAAATCCTCGAACGACCGCACCTGTGTGCCCGTGACGTCCATGAACTGGCGGAAGCCAACGATGCCAAAGGCGACGAACACCACTACCATCCAGGGCGCGGAAATGCCGCCGCGTGGCGATCGGCGCGGTCAGGCAGGTCCAGCTGAGCACGGCCAGCAGGTTCCCCAGCAGTAGGCCGACGATCACGTCAAACGCGCGCACCCCGTGCGCCACAAACAACGGCCCGATCATCAACTCCGTGCCCGCCGTGTACTCGCCGGCGTACATGCCGATGAAGCTCTTGAAGCCCAGCAGCGCTCGCGCCGGGACCGGCTCGCGTTCAAATTCGCTCGGCGGCTGCAATTCGTCGTCGGTCATGGTTCACCTAACGCAAAGTAGAACGGATTTCAATTCGTTCGGAACGGAATGAATTCCGTTCTACGATCGGCGCGCGTCCTTCGAACCAAGTCGCTAATGCCCCGGCGGCGTCGCCTTCAGGTAGTTTCCATAGCCCACGATCATCGTGGACAAGACCAGCACGGCCAGGCCGATGGTGATCAGCACGTGCGTCCGCTTGCTGCTGCCCTTCCACTCGTGCAGTGCCACGCCCCACAAGGTGCTGAAGATGATGATGCTGGCCATGTGCAGCGTCCAACTGGCGAAACTGAAGTCGCCCATCTGCGTTTCGCCCATCGTGTAGAAGAAGAACTGGAAGTACCAGGTGGTTCCGGCCAGGGCGGAGAAGAAGAAGTTCCTCAGCAGAGGCACGCGGTTGTCGACAGCTGCCTGAGCGCCACCGGGAGCGTGGACGACGACTTCTTCGCTGGGCGCCTCCAAAGCGGTCTCGATGATCGTCTCGTCCTCGCGCTGGGGTGGCTCCTGCCGCAACGCCGGCGAGAAGTACTGATAGCCCGTCTTGTTGCGGATGTTCAGGATGACGCACCAGACGAAGTTCGTCGTGAACCCGCCTAGCAACACGACGATCAACTTGGGCAGCCCGGTCCACAGTGTGCTGGTGCCGGCCGCGCCGGAAGCGACGCCGATCGGATTGCCCGCCGTGAGGGCGAACGAAAAGCAGGCGCTCATGATCCCGGAAAAGGTCGCCACCAGGATGCCTTTGCCGAAGTTGAACTCGGCAATCGACTTCTTCTTCGCCTCCTCCGGCATCTCCTTTTCCTTGGTCAGGCCCGCCAGCGCCGCGATGCCGATGCCCAGCAAGCAGACCGCCACCCCGGCCAGCGTCACTTTGCCGGGAAACGACGCGGCGATCTGGACGATGTCTTCGGCGACCGGAATATCCGGGACGAACAGCTTGAAGATCGGCGGCAAAAGCGTGCCGAAAGCGGCACAGTACCCCAGCGCGACGCCCATGCCCAGCGACATGCCGAGGTACCGCATCGTGAGGCCGAACGTGAGCCCGCCGAACCCCCACATGGCTCCAAAGAAATACGTCCACCACAGCGTGGTCAACGATTGCTGACTCAGGACTCCCAACACGTCGTTGGTCATCACGGTCGCCAGCACCCACGGGCAGATGATCCAACTGAAAACGCCGCCCACCAGCCAATAGACTTCCCAGGCCCACTTCCGAACGGCCTTGTAAGGCACGTAAAAGCTGCCCGACGCCAAGCCGCCGAGCCAGTGAAAAACGACGCCGAGAAAAGGGTTGGGAGTCATGGGGGTTCCGTGATCGGTAATCGGTGATCGGTGATCGGTTAGGGGAGCCGGAGGGGCGTTCCCAGGCGGCACGAGAGAACGAGGTCTTGCTCAGCTGCGTTTGGCCAGCACGTCGGCTTCGTACCTGCGCACCGCTTCCAGCCATGCCAGGCCGACGGGGACACAGGCGGTGGCGCAGTAATGGTCCCACACGGCGCCCAGCGGCAGCGTCTTGATTTCTTCAAACAGCGCCAAACGGCCGGTGTAGTCGCCACGCTGTTCCATCTGGCGTAGTCGGTCGATCGGTTCCAGCAGGGCGCCCAGCAGGGCCTTGAGCATCGCACGGGTGCCGATCACCCAGGCCGCCACGCGGTTGATGCTGGCATCGAAGTAATCCAGACCGATGTGGACGCGCGGCAGGAACCCGCCTCGCACGATTTCTTCCGCGATCGCCCGCAGATCGTCGCTGAGGATCACCACGTGGTCGCTGTCCCAGCGGATGCCGCGGCTGACGTGCAGCAGGATTTCCTGCACGTAAACGAGCACCGAGGAGATCTTGTCGGCGATCGTTTCCGTCGGGTGAAAATGCCCGGCGTCCAAACACAGCAATTTGCCGTTCTGCACGGCGTAGCCCAGGTAGAACTCGTGCGAGCCGGGCACGTAGGTCTCCGAGCCGATGCCGAACAGCTTGGCTTCGATCGCGTCCAGGTTATGCGCCGGATCGAGCGGCTCGGCGAACATTTCGTCGAGCGAGCACTTCAGCCGATCGCGGGGCGACTTGCGATCCACCGTCACGTCCTTCATGCCATCGGGAATCCAGACGTTGGTGACGCAGGCTGTGCCCAGTGCCTGGCCCATCGCCGCGCCGATCTTGCGGCAGGCGATTCCGTGTTCGACCCAAAAGCGACGAATGCCGTCGTCCTGGTGCGTCAGCGTCAAGCCATCGGCCGCTTTGGGGTGCGCGAAGTAGGTGGGGTTGAAATCCATGCCCATCCGCTTGGCCTTGGCCCAGTCGATCCAGCGCTGAAAATGGGCGGGCTGCAATTCGTTCCGCTCGACCCGCCGGCCGCCGGTCTCCGCATAGCAGGCGTGCAAGTTCAAGCGGTGCGTGCCGGGGATCACGGACAAGGCCAGGTCCAGGTCGGCCCGCAACTCGTCCGGCGTCCGCGCCTTGCCCAGGTAGTTGCCGGTCACCGCCAAGCCGCCGCCCAGCTCTTGGCCGGTTTTCTCAAAGCCGCCGACGTCGTCGCCTTGCCAGCAGTGCAGCGAAATCGGCACCCGCGACAAGGTGCTGATCGCCGCTTCGACATCGACGCCGATCGCGGCGTAACGTTCTTTCGCCAGAGAATACGCCTGTTCCATCTGTTTCGTGGACTCTGCCATCGTCAACTCCCGTACCCGGATGAATCACTTGGTCAATGGGCATCACGAAGGAAGTGAGAAGTGTACCAGATTTCGGGGGCGTCCAATAAGCACCCGCGGACAAGTTTTCCTGAGAAAAGAAGACTCATCCGGGTTTTCCATAGATTTGCCAGGCGATCAGAGACCCCAAGAACAGCACGACCAGCACGACCGCGACAATGGCCAGATTCAGCCAGGTATTCCCCGCCTTGATCTCCTTGATCTGAGCCTCCTGTTGCTTCTTCCGCTTGAATTCCACGCTGTCGCGGCGCCGCAGTTGAAACTGGGCCTGGCAATGCGGGCACAAGACCTCCTGGTCCAGCATCTCGACCGGCGTTTCCAACATCTCCTTGCACTGCGGGCAGGGAATGTGCAACAGTTCGGGTTCTTCGAGTTTGAAAGCCGGCGCCGGAGGCTGAGGTGGCAGGACGCTGGGGTGGCTAACTGCGCCAGGGCCGCCGCCGGGCGCATGGCCGGGTCCGACACCGGGAAACGGCTGGAACGTAGGCGGCATGGCGGGACCCGTCGGATACTCTACTGCCGGAAACTGCGATCCAGGATGAGGCATTCCCGGCGAGGGACCCGGAGCCGGCGCGACATGAGGCGACGGGATCAAGAACATCGCGCCGCACATCGGGCAGTAACTCTGCTGGCCTGCCTGAAAATCCTCGGCCTGCAGCACATTGGCACACTGAGGACACTGAAGCTGGAACGTCATGCTCGATTTCCTCCGCGATTCTGGACACCCCCGGACCAATTTCACACGGCCGCTCACCCGTCAACAAAATGCCGCAGTCCTCGCCGTCAACCAGCGGGTCAAAGCCTACGTAATCGCTAAGGTTTGCCTTTCTCGTCGCCCCAGCCTGGCTGCGGGCAGATTCGAACGAGTCCGGGGGGACTCTACCTTTGGCCCGCCCGGCATGTTACACTGACTGCACGCTGAACGCCAGCGTGCAACGTCGCGATCTCCTTTACAGGGACAGCTCGGTTTTCCGATGAACATCGATCCCATCCCAGAACGTACCGACACGACGTCGGATACTTCCTCGTTCCCCGATCTGCAGACCCCCGCAGCCAACTTGCCGGCGGCAAGCATTCCTGCGGGCGGAGCCGTTGCGGAGAATGCCGGCGGGCCCCCGGCGGCGCAGCCGGCATCTGCAGCCACGGCGACGGCGGAAGGCAGCGAGAATGGCTCGGCCCAGAAAGACAAACCTCGCGTCCCCGCGGAACCGCCTTTGCGCGGCCGAGTGCAAAACGGCACACGCCGGAACCGCACCGCCGAACGGCCGCCTGCGTCTCGGCGCGGCGGGTTCAGAAACCGCGGCGGCGGACCATCGGGCGAAAAGAAGCCTGGCTTTTCCGAGAGAACCGGACTTCTGCCGCGGCAGCCAAGTGACCGCGAGCAGGCCGGCGACACCGGCGGCGACCGGGACCCGCTACTGGACGAAGCCGCGCTGGACGATCGGCCGCGCACCAAGGTCCCGCCGCCTTCGCGCCGCCAGCCGCTGTCCGCGGACCTGGAACAGGAATTCGAGTCGGCCATGGCCGGCGCCTCGATGGAAGAACTGGTTTCCGGCGGGCCCGGATCTGCCACCGTCGGCAGCGGGATCGAAATCGACTCCCGCCATCATGCCGTCGTCGTCAAGATCCACGGCGACGACGTGTTCTTCGCGTTGGACGGCCGCAACGAGGGAGTCGCTTCCCTGCGCAGTTTTCGCGAGCCGCCCGATCTGGGCATGGAAATGGACGTGATGGTCACCGGCTACAACGCCGAAGACGGCTTCTACGAGGTGAGCGCCCCCGGCTCGTCCATCGACGTGCAGGATTGGTCCGACCTGATCGAGGGCGCGGTTGTCGAAGCCCGCGTGACCGGCTCGAACGTCGGCGGCCTGGAGTGCATGGTGGGGCACATCCGCGGCTTTATCCCGGCCAGCCAAATCGAGATGTTCCGCGTGGAGCACTATCCGGATTACTATGACAAGAAGCTGCTGTGCCTGGTGACGGAAGCCAACCAGCGGCGGCGGAATCTGGTCCTCAGCCACCGGGCGCTGTTGGAACGCGAGCGGGAGGAACAGCGCAAAAAACTGCTGGAAGAACTCCAGGTGGGCGACGTCCGCGAAGGCACGGTGATGAGCGTCCGGGATTTCGGGGCCTTCGTGGATATCGGCGGACTGGAGGGCCTGGTCCACATCAGCCAACTCAGCTGGGAACGCATCACGCACCCCAGCGAAGTTCTGCAGGTCGGCCAGAAGATCCGCGTCAAAGTCGAGAAAGTCAACCAGCAGACGGGCAAAATCGGCCTCAACTACCGGGACCTGCTGGACCACCCGTGGACGAACATCGAGCTGCGGTTCCCCATCGACTCGATCGTCAAAGGCCTGGTGACGCGGACGGCCAAGTTCGGCGCGTTCGTCAAGTTGGCGCCGGGCGTGGAAGGTCTGGTCCACATCTCGGAACTGGCGCACCACCGCGTAGTTCAGGTGACCAACGTGGTCCGCGAAGGCGATGAGATCGAAGTAAAAATCCTGGCGGTGGATCCGGAATCCCAACGCATCAGCCTGTCGCTCAAGGACGCGCACCCCATCCCGGGCGTGGAACCGGCGGAAGCGGCCGAGGAAGAAACGCCGGACGAGCCGCTGCGCAAGTCAGTCGTGCCGCCCACCCGCAAACCGCTCAAGGGCGGCACCGCACGCGACAGCGGAGGGGACAAATTCGGACTGAATTGGTAAGTCGCGACCTGGGCAAATCGGGATGGGCCGGAACAAGTCCGCGCCGTACCGGCACGGCGGCAAGACTATCTTGCGAACCAAGACGTTGACACCACAGGAGATACTACGATGCGACTGCTGACCGTTTCTGCCCTGGCCGTGCTCTGCCATGCGATCCTTGTGCCCGCCGCCGGCGCAGGCGAGCCTTCGTCCCTGGCGGGCCGCCGGCCGAACATCATTCTGGTCCTGACTGACGACCAGGGCTACGGCGACGTGGCGCGGCACGGCAACCCGATCATCCAGACGCCGAACCTGGACCGGATGTACGACTCCAGCGCGCGGCTGACCGACTACCACGTCAGCCCGACCTGCGCGCCCACCCGCTGTTCCATCATGACCGGACGCCACGAATTCAAATCGGGCGTGACGCACACGATCATGGAACGCGAGCGGATGAGCCTCAAGGCGACCACCATCGCACAACTGCTCCAGTCGGCAGGCTACCGGACGGGCATCTTCGGCAAGTGGCATTTGGGCGACGAGCCGGAGCGTTGGCCCAGCCGGCGCGGCTTCCACGAGATGTTCATCCACGGCGCCGGGGGCATCGGCCAATCCTATCCCGGCACCTGCGGCGACGCGCCGGGAAACAGCTACTTCGATCCGGTGATCCTGCACGACGGCACGTTCGAGAAAACCTCCGGCTACTGCACCGACGTCTTCTTTGGGCAGGCCATCCGCTGGATCGAGAAAACAAAGGGCTCGCAGCCGTTCTTCGCCTACATCACCCCGAATGCCCCGCACGGACCGCTGATCTGCCCGGAGAACTACGAGGCCCTGTACCGGGACAAGGTCAAGGAGAACGCGGCCAAGTTCCTGGGCATGGTCACGAACATCGACGACAACGTCGGCCGCCTGCTGGCCAAGCTGAAGGAGTTGGAGATCGAGCGGAACACCTTGGTGATCTTCATGAACGACAACGGCGGCACCGCCGGATGCAGCGTCTGGAATGCCGGCATGCGGGGACAGAAAGGCGGTCCCGACAACGGCAGTACGCGGGCCATCGGCTTCTTCCGCTGGCCCGGCACGCTCACTCCGGGCGACCGCGGCCAGCTGACGGCGCACCTGGATTTGTACCCGACTTTTGCCGCTCTGGCCGGCGCGAAGATACCGGACGACGCCAAGCTGGACGGATACAGCCTGCTGCCGTTGCTGGAGCATGCCGGCGCCGCCTGGCCGGACCGCTATCTGGTGACCCACGTCGGCCGCTGGCCTCAAGGCGAAGCGGAGAAGCACAAGTACTCGAATATGAGCGTCCGCTACGGCCCGCATCTGCTGGTGTCGCGCGGCAAGGCCGGCAAGAACTGGGAACTGTACGACTTGAAAGCCGATCCGGCTCAGCAAACCGACTTGGCCGCCCGGCAGCCGGAGGTCGTGACCAAGCTGGAAGCCTATTACGACCAGTGGTGGACGGAAGTCCTGCCGTGCCTGGAGAACGAAGACGCCGCGGCCACCGCGCCGCAGGCCAACCCCTTCAAGACGCTGTACTGGAAGCAATACGGCGGCCCCGGCCCCAACAACGTCGGCCCCAACGACCGGCCGGTTGAGAAACCAGCTCGCAAGCCGGGACGAAAAAAAGACCGGGCGTGATTCGACTGTCCAAATTCGGCGAACGGTGCGCCGTTAGCCCACCGGTCCCCTCAGAAGAGTCCGTATACAAGAGAAAAGACTGACAGAAAAATGGAGTGACAGAAAGATGACAGAAAGATGAAGGGTGGTGGAAAGGAAAATGATTCTCTTCCGATCATTGTACTGCCACCTCATT
>Ga0302237_1002285_pt1 | contig 12056 bp, 14 predicted proteins | sample AAG_UR_Ala_MG_FD_193530 | JGI IMG/M metagenome (GOLD analysis project Ga0302237, IMG submission 193530) | Enriched activated sludge microbial communities from anaerobic digester in WTTP, New Holstein, Wisconsin, United States - AAG_UR_Ala | ecosystem: Engineered > Bioreactor > Anaerobic >...
GGACCCAGGCAAGGCTCGGGAAGTACTCGGATGGTCACCGCGATGCGGTTTCAACGAGCTCGTGTCCGAGATGGTTGACTCGGATCTCAAAGCTACGAGGCGCGATATTCACCTCGCTAACGGAGGCTACAGGGTATTGAATTGCCATGAATGAGGATTCCAGGATATTTGTCGCGGGAGGGACGGGGCTGGTGGGCTCGGCGATACTCCGCACCCTTGTCCTGAAAGGCTTTTCAAAAATTACCGCCAGCTTTCATCAACGCCAACCCACCTATCTCCCATCATTTGCGGCTAATCTTTCATCTATAAACTGGATTCCTATCGATCTGACCCGGCAGGCGGAGGTAGAGAGCCTCTTCGAGCGTGAACGGCCAGAATATGTTATGCTCGCCGCGGCGAAGGTAGGCGGGATCCTCGCCAATAGCACATACACCGCGGAATTTATTTATCAGAATATAATGATCGCCGCCAATGTGATTCACGCTTCGTACAAGTATGGCGTAAAAAAGCTCCTCAACCTGGGATCATCCTGTATCTATCCGCGTAACGCGCCCCAGCCGCTAAAAGAGGAATACCTGTTGACCGGCGAGCTGGAGCCCACCAACGAACCTTACGCCGTCGCGAAAATAGCGGCGATCAAGCTGTGCCGGTATTATAATCATCAGTACGGTACTGATTTTATGTCGGTCATGCCCACGAACCTGTACGGGCCCGGGGATAATTTCGATCTCGAGACTTCCCATGTACTGCCGGCGCTTATACGGAAGATGCATCTTGCAAAGCTGCTGGAAGAAGAAAATTTCAATCTTTTAAGAAAGGATTTTATCACTTACGGCAACGGGAGAGTCGTTCGAGACGGTATTGAGTTTCAAATTACCGGATCGGCTGATCGGGAGACCATTTTGGCGGTGCTGGATCACTTCGGTATAAAAATGTCGCGTCATCCACGAAAAACCCCGTTGGTAGAAATTACCCTGTGGGGCTCGGGGACTCCCTATCGGGAGTTCATGTATGTGGACGACCTGGCTAGCGCGGTGGTCTTCCTGGTGGAGAACCATTCGAGCGCGGAAACGGGAGAGTTTATCAATATCGGAACGGGGGATGATATCAGTATCAGTGACCTTGCCGGCATTATCAAAAAAATTGTTGGTTTTAACGGGGATATATTTTTTAATTCAACCATGCCGGACGGCATGGCACGCAAACGGCTTGAGATGGGCAGGATGAAGAACCTGGGCTGGAAGGCTGGCACAGGACTGTATCAGGGAATTACACAAACATATAAAAGTTATCTCGATATTTTAACGGGAGGTAAGCATGAATTTAGAGGATAATAATGATAAATGCCACTATCCTCTGATCAGCGTTGTGATGCTCAACTTTAATGGCAAGAGGTATTTAGAACGAAGCATCCCGTCGGTGTTGCAACTAAGCTACCCGAACTTCGAATTCATCATTGTCGATAACGGCTCCTGGGATGGAAGCCGTGAGTATATTGAAGGCTATGACAGGATCAAACTGGTGCAGAGCCCGCGCGTCGGGGCGAAAAACTACGCGTGCAACCTGGCTATTGGGCACGCCCGGGGCGAGTATATTCTTCTCCTGGACAACGATATCATCTTGACCGAATACACCCTGCTTGAAAATCTGCTGTATGATTATACCACTCTGGATAAAGCCGGCTCGCTGACCCTTGCCTACCATCACGAAGGCGAAGATCGGTGTATAGGTTACGGAGCGTTCTTCTGCCTTTATTTCAAGCATCACAATAGAAGGCTTCGGGTTGATGAATTTCGCAAACTCCATGCGAGCAGGGTCGGGTATCCCCAGGGAATAGGAATTTTTATAAGGAAATCCCTGTGGGACGAGGTTGGCGGTTATGACCCTTATTTAAGTTTTGGCGGCGATGATAAGGACTTGGGATTGCGGTTATGGCAGTGCGGTTACAACAACTATCTTTATGCGCGTTCGGTACATGTGCATACGGGAATGCCGGAAAGGACTGACAACAAAAAATATCGGAGGAAATTTCATCTGCATGTTTTTTCGGACCTGTATACCATAACGAAAAATTTTCGCGTGCTGAACGCCCTGACGCTTATTGCGGGCTATTCGGCATTCATGTTCCTTAAATCGGTCAAGCAATCCGTGGAGCGGAGACATGTCGGAGTGCTTCTCGGCTACTTTACCGGATGGTTCAGATTTATAATAAGTGTGCCCCATGCGATGAAGATGCGCAGGGGGGTCCAATCCGGAAGGACGGTAATGGATGATGTGTCGTTGCGAATAAAGCCTCCCATGATAAAAAAAGCCCATCTGATCGATAGGGCCGTGACGGTGAAGGTTGATCCGATATGCGAGAGAATGGTTCATGGAAAAGTCGCGCGGGAATAGCGGCCCTCTCGTCTCAATCGTAACCGTTACACTCAATGCGGGTGCCGCACTTGAGCGAACGATAGAAAGCGTTCGTTGGCAGAGTTACCCGCTGATTCAGTATGTCGTCGTTGACGGAGGTTCAACCGACGGCACACTCGATATGATCAAAAAATTTAAAAACACGATTGATCGGGTTTTAAGCGAAGAAGATTTCGGCATCTACCATGCCATGAACAAAGGGCTTGCTCTGTGTAAAGGTGACCTCGTTTATTTCCTTAACGCGGGCGATTGCTTGTACGATACAACCGTAATCTCAGATGTTGTCGATGAGTATTGTCGATACGACTGGGATCTGATATATGGTGATGCCGTTCTGGTTTCCGCCCCCTGCGGCGAAAACGTTCATAAAAGACATATCGATGTATCGATGGATAAATTGAAAAACGGGTACATGATATGTCATCAGGCCGTTTATGTCAGAAAGTCGGTAATGAAAGAATTCGATACACGGTTTAGACTTTCTGCTGATTTCGATCTTCTGTGCAGGTTGTTTAAGGAAGGGCTGAGAAAAAAGTATTTGCCAAGAAATGTATGCTACTACGCCACGGGAGGAGTGAGTTCGAACCGTAATGTTATTATAAAAGAGAAAATCGAGATTATCAGGGAGAACTTTGGTCGCCTGTATGGATGGCGGTACTGCATCTTCCAGTATATCAGATCTAGGGTCAGGGCTATCGCGATTTCATTGGATTTGTTGAGGTATTATCATAAGCTCAGAAGGATGCCACTATAAACAATGCCATTAGCACAATGAATCCGGCAGATGGCTGAACACGCAATGAAACGATCAAATGGCAATATATCCAGCTCGACACTTGCCTTTTCAAAAGCATTCATATGTTCGTTACGCTTCTCCACGGATATAACCGTCTATGGATAGTCGCCGGCGACCAGCATGATATTCATGAGAAGGCACCCGATTCTTTCTACCACCATCCATATAAAGATGGATATAAACGAAAACAAAATGCCCCAGCACTGCTCAAACACTGGGATATTTTTTATCTTTCAACTAATCGAAAAAGGCGGGCCTTGCCCCCCCCGTCCTAACGATATCCGGAATGCCGCCAGTTATTTCTGCCCTTTCCTGTGTGAAACGAGCAGACCCCATGTTCACACGATAGGGAATAAGATCGGGTGGATGATGGAAGGGAGATCAGTACACGATTACAAGAGCATATCAGGACCCTTGAAATTCATTAAGTACAAAAACAGCTTCTTGAAAAGTTCTTTACTGAAAGAAGATATGCCATCCAATGATACATTGTTTTAATTATAAGTAATTAAGGTATAAATAATGAAAGGAATAATACTCGCCGGCGGTTCCGGCACGCGTCTTTACCCTATCACCCAGGTTGTATGCAAGCAGCTTCTTCCGGTTTATGATAAACCCATGATCTATTACCCGCTTTCGACGCTTATGCTGGCGGGTATTCGCGATATCCTGGTGATATCAACACCGGAAGATCTTCCAAGGTTTAAGGAATTGCTCGGCGATGGCGGCAGACTTGGGCTGTCTTTCTCGTATAAAGTGCAGGAAACACCGCGGGGCCTCGCCGACGCGTTTATTGTTGGACGGGAATTTATCGGAGGCGATAGCGTTTGCATGATCCTGGGTGACAACATTTTCTACGGGCACGCGCTCTCGGAAATGCTGCAGAGGGCGGCGTCGAACGATGAAGGCGCGACGGTCTTCGGTTATTACGTCAACGATCCCGAGCGTTATGGGGTCGTCGAATTCGATAAAAACCGGAAAGCAGTGTCTATCGAGGAAAAGCCAAAAAAGCCGAAGTCGAATTACGCGGTGGTCGGATTGTATTTTTATGATAATGATGTGATACGAATAGCGAGCGAGGTCAGACCGTCCGCCCGGGGGGAAATCGAGATTACGGACGTCAACAATACCTATCTGCGTAACGGCAGACTTCGCGTCGAGCTTATGGGACGCGGTTACGCATGGCTCGATACGGGTACGCATCAATCAATGATAGACGCTTCGGTTTATGTTAAAACCATCGAAGAGCGTCAGGGTCTAAAAATCGCCTGTATCGAGGAGATCGCGTATAAAATGGGATATATCAATGCCGAACAACTCTGCAGAATCGCCGAACCCTTGCGGAAATCGGGTTACGGAGAGTACCTTCTCAAAGTGGTTGAGATGGACCGGCAGGAAGGAACGGAGGCGTAGGTGCCGTCTACATTTAAGAGGCTGGAAATCGACGGCTTGGTGCTCGTGGAGCCCAGGTCATTCCATGATGAACGGGGCTTCTTCCTGGAGTCCTTTAAAGAGAGTGAGTTTGCCGTCGCCGGTATAACCGAGCGATTCGTTCAGGACAATCATTCGCTATCGGTGAAAAACGTAATACGCGGTCTTCACTACCAGAAGGAACCGCGGGCGCAGGGGAAGCTGGTGCGCGTGATAAAAGGCGGGGTGTGGGACGTCGCCGTTGACATACGGCCCGGTTCGGCCAGTTATGGGAAGTGGCTTGGAGTGGAGCTCTCAGAGGAAAACCACCTCATGCTCTATATCCCGCCCGGCTTCGCCCATGGCTTCGCGTCGCTGTCGGACGAGGTTCACCTTCTGTATAAATGCACGCGGGAATATGATCCGGCGCTTGATGCCGGCATACGCTGGGACGATCCCGACCTGGCGGTAAAGTGGCCGGTGAAGAACCCGTTATTGTCGCCGAAGGACAGAATACTGCCGCTGCTTAAGGATGTAATAGTGGACTGAGGTAATGAAGAAAAGTTTTGCCGCAGATATTCGCGGATCAACGCGGAAGGATTAAAGATATAAATATAAATGTGTTCATTATTACTTTCTCATTGCTCAAATTTTCAAATTTCTATCTGCGTCTATCCGCGTTAATCGCGGCTATATTCTTTTACGTTATGGTTTTTATTCCGGGGTATCCGAGGGGAAATGATCTGGCTTATCGGTAACAGGGGAATGCTCGGCTCGGAGGTGGAGACGCTGCTGCGTGAAACCGGGCGGGAATACCTCCTGTCGGACAAAGAGGTCGATATAACATCGCCCGAAGCCCTTTCGAATTTCGCGCGTGATAAGCGAATCTGCTGGATCATAAACTGCTCCGCGTATACGGCGGTCGACAGGGCCGAGGATGAACCGGAAAGGGCGTTCGGAATAAACTCCCGCGGGGTCGGCAATATCGCCCGCATCGCGAATGAAAAACGGGCGCGCCTTATCCATGTTTCCACCGATTATGTTTTTGACGGCGAACAGAATGAGCCTTACACCGAGGATGATAGTACCCGGCCCACAAGCGTGTACGGCAAAAGCAAGCTCAGGGGAGAGGAGGAGATCCTCAAGGCTGTTTCCGGCCATTTTATCATCCGCACCGCATGGCTGTATGGGAAGAACGGACCGAATTTTGTTCATACCATGCTTCGTCTTTTTAACGAGAGGGATGAGGTTCGCGTGGTGAATGACCAGCGGGGAAGCCCGACATTCGCGGTTGATCTTGCCCGGGCCATCATTAAAATAGCGGTTGATGATTCCTATAAGTACGGCATATATAATTATACGAATGAGGGCGTAATCAGCTGGTACGATTTCGCGTGTGAGATCTATCGACTGGCGCGTGAATATGCGTTGACGAAACGTGATGTGAAAATTATCCCGATCACAACCGGAGAATATCCCACCAGGGTCATAAGGCCGAAGGATTCGTCGCTTTCGAAAGAGAAGATACAAAAGGAGCTTGGCGTGGAATGCAGGAACTGGAAAGATGCGCTGGAAGAATATATCGGGATGATAGATGATGGATGATAGATGATGGATGATGGAGGATGGAGGATGGAGGAATGAGTGTCAGGCTATACTTTTGGGTTTGAAAAGCTCGATGTTTACCAGATGGGAAAATCGTTTGTTAAAGATATTTATGCTTTAACAAAAAGATTTCCCGATGTAGAAAAGTATGGCTTGGTGTCCCAAATTAATAGAAGTGCGGTATCGGTAGTGTCAAATCTGGTTGAGGGAAATTCAAGGAATACTCCCAAGGACAAAGCTCATTTTACCCAATTATCCTATAGCTCTTTAATGGAAGTTCTATGTCAGATCGATATTTCACGTGAATTAGAGTATATAACCATAGATGATTACCATAAAATGCGTCTTCAGGTTGAGGACCTGGCAAAAAGATTAAATGGATTACGAAAAAGACAATTGGGTGGATAGATTTTGATTTTGGATAATGGACTATGGATAATGGATAATGGATGATGGATGATGATTGTAAAATAATCCATAATCCATTATCTATCATCCAAAATCTATCATCCATAATCTATCATCCATCATCTGAAATAATAAAGGATTTTATCTATGAGAAAACTAAGCAACCTCCTCGTAACCGGCGGTGCGGGATTTATCGGCTCGAATTTTATCAGGTATATCTTTAAGAATACCGATTTTATCGGCCGTATCGTCAATGTGGACAAGCTCACCTATGCCGGCAACCTGGAGAACCTCGCGGACGTCGATCACGATTGCGGCGGGAAACGATATTTCTTTGAGCACGCCGATATCTGTGATTTCGATACAATGAAAGATGTCTTTGGCAAATATGCTATCGATACCGTGATACACTTCGCGGCCGAGTCACATGTGGATCGTTCCATTCACGGGCCCAAGGATTTCATACAGACGAACATTATGGGGACCTTCTCACTCCTGGAGGCGGCGCGCGAGATGTGGAAGGAGCGGACAGACGTTCTCTTCCATCATATCAGCACCGACGAGGTATACGGCTCCCTGGGCGATTCCGGATATTTTTATGAGCATACGGCTTACGATCCGCGAAGCCCCTATTCGGCCTCCAAGGCGTCGAGCGACCACCTGGTGCTGGCATATTACCATACTTATGGCCTGCCGGTGACACTGTCCAATTGTTCCAACAACTACGGCCCGTACCAGTTCCCCGAAAAGCTCATTCCGCTCATGATAAGCAATATCAAAGACGAGAAGCCTCTTCCCGTGTACGGCGACGGCAAAAACGTCCGCGACTGGCTGTTCGTGGACGATCACAACAGCGCGGTATGGGCGATTATCAACAAAGGCACAACCGGGGAGACCTACAACATAGGCGGCGAGAACGAATGGGAGAATATACGACTGGTCAACGTTCTTTGTGAGAAGATGGCGGCATTTCTCGGGAAGGATGAGGATTATTATACGAAGCTCATCACCTATGTTAAAGACCGGCCCGGGCATGACAGGCGGTACGCCATCAATTGCGATAAAATCAAGAAGGAACTGGGGTGGCGGCAGAGTGTCGATTTCGACGAAGGGCTTGTACGAACCATAAAATGGTACATTGAAAACGAGCAGTGGATCGAGCGGGTGAAGAGCGGGGAGTACAGGGAATGGGTGGAGAGGAATTATGGTGAGAGGTGATACTTACATTGATTTATCATCGAAAACGAAAACACCGAACTGTAATTAACACGGCCGATTGCCAATGAAATACCCGGATAAATACTATTCAACCGAACGCGTGGATGTTCTTGAGTTTATTTCAGGTTTGGATTTTAAAAACAAGACCATCCTGGAGATTGGAGCCGGAAAAGGCCGGTTTATCGGGTATTTAAAACAATTTAACCCGAAATATATCGATGCGATCGAGTTGGTGGAGGATAATCGAAAATCCCTTGAGAGCATTTGCAGAAAAGTAATCATCGGCAACGTCGAAAATGAAAAAATAGATTTTAACTATGATTATATATTAATGCTTGACACTCTTGAACACCTGCTCGATCCCTCAGGTTTTTTAAAAAGATTATCGAAATTCATCAATGCTGATACAAGAATCGTAATAAGCCTTCCCAATAATTCACACTGGACAGTGGTGCTTGGATTATTGCGGGACCGAATAATGTATAGTGAAGAAGGCGGGCTTTTGGACTACACCCATTATCATTTATTCACCCATAAATCATTCGTCGAGATGATTAAAAATACGCCGCTACAGATAATTTCCCACAAACGAAAGATAGTGAAAAACGAGCGGTTATACAACAGGGTTTCTCTGGGAATTATCAGGCACCTTTTTACTTTTCAGAACTTTTATATAGTTGGGAGAATCTGAATTGAACCTGTTAAACGCTCACTGAAAATGTTTAGTGCAAAATTATCTCATTGGTTCCTGTTCATTTGCCTGTCAATCATGGCATTTTATGCAAAATGGATAACAGACAAAACCAGGAATATTAATGGTTCGCTTCAATTGTCATGGTTATAGTATATGAAATTTAACAATAAATATCATCTAATTGGGAATGTTGCAATTGGCACCAATGTAAGAATCGGGGATAGAACGATTATTTATGATTGTGTTGAAATAGGCGACAACTCGATTATCGCGAATGACTGCGTTATCGGTGAGCCGTTAAGCGAGTATTATTATAATGATAAGTATACCAATCCGAAAACAGCAATTGGGCCCAATTGCCTGATACGCAGTCATACCATAATCTATGCGGGTAATACCATTGGCGATAATTTCCAGACAGGCCATGGGGCGACTGTTCGTGAGAATTCAACGATTGGCTGCAATTGCTCAATAGGTACTTTTTCTGACATTCAGGGTTTTGTTAAGATCGGCAACTACTGCCGTTTGCATAGTAATGTATTTATCCCTCAATACACCGTCCTGGGTAACTTTGTTTTTGTATATCCTGGTGTAATTATGACCAACGATAAAACACCACCATCAAATCTACAAAAGGGCCCTTTTATCGAAGATTATTCTCAAATATCAGCCGGCTCTGTTATCTTGCCTGGTATACGAATCGGTAAAAACTGTTTGGTCGGCGCAGGCAGTGTCGTAACCAGCAATGTTAATGATTATTCTCTAGTATCGGGGAATCCGGCAAGATTTGTCAAGGACATAAGGGAGATAAAGTCCTGGGAGAGTGATAGTTTACATTACCCCTGGATGTATCACTTTGTCCGGGGCATGCCATGGGAAGATATGGGTTATGACGCCTGGGTTTCATTAAATCAGGATGCACAATGAACATTAATAACTGTAAAATAATAGACCTACCGAAAATTACTGACCCCCGTGGAAACCTCACCTTTGTTGAGGAGAAAAAGCATGTACCGTTCGATATAAAGCGGGTTTACTATCTCTACGACGTCCCAGGAGGGGCGGAGCGGGGAGGGCATGCCCATAAGGAACTGCATCAGTTGATCATTGCGATGTCGGGAAGCTTCGACGTGCTTCTTGATGACGGGCATAAGAAGGTCAGACACCATTTAAACCGCTCTTATTATGGATTGTATGTATGTCCGATGGTATGGAGAGAGTTGGATAATTTTTCCTCGGGTTCGGTATGCCTGGTGCTCGCGTCAGAGAGGTATGATGAGGCTGACTACTATCGCGATTATAATGATTTCTTAAACGCGTTAAGCTAGGATTTGATGGATAATTTATAAGTGTGTGATACATCAACATTTTGAAATAAAAAAATGGGATGAAAAATAAAATAATATCCAGGGCTAAAGAGCTTAAAAATGTTTAAATATAAAAAAAATAACTTGCTAAAAATATTGCGCTCATCTCCTATCGATTATCTATTGGTTCCCTTGGTTTTTTTTGCGGCCATTATCCTCTATATCGTGCGCAGGGTAGGATTGCGATCCCTTGTTAAATGTAAAGACACCTTATTATTTGTAGGTGTTTTACCGGTTCGAAATCATTATTATGAACCTTTGTTTGACAGAAGAAATCTCAGCAATAAGCTGTCGGATAATCGCAGGCTGCCGGGTATTGACTGGAACATTCATGAGCAGCTGGCCATACTTGAGCGGTTTCAGTACAATGAAGAACTCGTTTTGATTCCAGACACTTATGTAGATGACATGACTTTTCATTATGAGAACGGATCATTTGAACCCGGTGATGCCGAGTACTGGTACAATATTATACGATATAAAAAGCCGTCAAAAATTATCGAGATTGGCAGTGGAAATTCTACAAAAATTGCACGTTTGGCGATTGAGAAAAATAAAAGTGATAATCCAGTATATTCATGCGAACACATATGCATAGAGCCGTTTGAAAAACCATGGCTCGAACAAATGGATATTACATTAATGCGCCAGAAAGTAGAGAATACTGATATAGAATTATTTAAGAGATTGAAAGAGAATGATGTTTTATTTATCGATTCTTCTCATGTGATACGACCGCAGGGCGATGTTGTATATGAATACCTTGAGATATTACCGCAACTTAATAAAGGGGTGGTTGTGCATATACATGATATTTTTACGCCCCGGGATTATCCTGAAGAATGGATCTTTGGCGATATTCGATTATGGAATGAGCAATACATGCTAGAAGCTTTTTTAACCTCCAATCAAAGTTGGAAAGTCATTGCCGCCTTAAATTTATTGCATCATGATTATTATGATATGTTAAAGAGAAAATGCCCTAAATTGACGCCGAAAAGGGAACCAGGTTCTTTTTATCTTATTAAAACTGTATAAAAATGGTTATGTCCTTTTATGGCCGCTATTCACAGAATATATATTTCTTGAATGAAAGAATTTCCAATTTAGATACTGAACAGTCAGGGAATGATACCGTTTCTCTCATTAAAAGATATCAATGACTCCTTTCAGCCGGACTTGTCTGAACGAATCAGTCAAGTCGTGAAATCCGGCTGGTATCTGCTAGGTGAAGAGAATGAACGTTTCGAACGCGAGTTTGCAGCCTATTGCGGGACACAACACTGTATCGGCGTCGCGAATGGTCTTGATGCCCTTAGTCTCATTCTGCAGGCATTTAAGGAAACAGGAACATTGTCAAACGGGGATGAAGTGATCGTTCCGGCTCATACCTATATAGCGACTATTCTGGCGATTTCGGCTAACGATCTGACACCGGTATTAATGTCTCCTTCGGGGAATGGGAGAAAATCCCTCGACTTTAGTCGAAGACTTTAGTAGGCTTGCGGGATGGAGCACTATCGGAAGACCTCCCACAGCATATATGATATAAAGTACCACATAGTATGGATAACGAAATACCGCAAGCCAGTTCTTTCGGGAGAGATTGGCTTACGGGTGAGGGAGCTGATACGACAGATATGCACGAGTTTGGATGTGCAAGTGTTGAAGGGGCACGTGGCCAAAGATCATGTGCATATTATGGTATCGGTACCGCCATATATATCGGTATCCAAGCTCGTGCAGAGCGTTAAGGGACGAACATCAAGGAAGATGCTTGATGAGTATCGGGTATTGCGCAAATCATTTTGGGGACAGCACATGTGGGCTCGCGGGTATTTTGTGGCGACGACGGGTAATGTGACGGATGAAGTGATACTGAGATATATAGAAGAGCAGGATAAGATGGAGCGAGCCCACGACGAGGAATTCAGCACGGAACCTTGATGTTCGTTCCAGTCGACTTTAAGTCGACATGCTTCAAGCCACCGACTTTAGTCGGTGGTCAAGGATGACTTTTATCTCTGCTATGGTTTACGAGACACAGAAAGACTATCTGAGACTATTGGAGGCTCTAAACAGATAAAAATCGAAAGATGAAAGAACAGTCAAAAGTTGAAAGATAAAAGTAGAAAGATAAAAG
>Ga0302237_1002299_pt1 | contig 12009 bp, 10 predicted proteins | sample AAG_UR_Ala_MG_FD_193530 | JGI IMG/M metagenome (GOLD analysis project Ga0302237, IMG submission 193530) | Enriched activated sludge microbial communities from anaerobic digester in WTTP, New Holstein, Wisconsin, United States - AAG_UR_Ala | ecosystem: Engineered > Bioreactor > Anaerobic >...
CCGGCCTGACTCCGGTCCAGCAGCTGAAAGCCGTCAGCCAGCGGACTCATCGCATGGTGGAGGACCAGTACCGCTGCCTGCTGGAGCAATTGGAGCCGGGGCTGTTGCAGGCCGGAATCCAGCGCATGGCGCCCGGACAGCTGAGCGAGCACCAGGAGGCGGTGGTGCTCAAGATCTTCGACAGCGAGGTCTTCCCGGTGTACACGCCGATGGCGGTGCGCGCGGAGGACGAATTCCCGCTGCTGATCAACAAAGCGTTGAACGTGTGCGTACAGTTGGCTCCCGAGGCCGGCGGCGAGACGCCGCGCTTTGCCATTCTGCCGTTTGGTGCTTCGCCGGTCCGCTTCTTTCGCCTGCCTGCGGACGAGGGTTATCGCTACATCCTGCTGGAAGACCTGGTGAGCCTGTTCATCGGCCGATTCTTCCCCGGCGAGACGATCGTAGAGGCAGTGCCTTTCCGGATCACGCGGAACGCGGACCTGAGCGTCCGCGAAGACCAGGCGCCCGATCTGATGGCCGGCATGGAGGAGGTTCTGGACGCCCGCAAGGAAAGCGACTGCGTGCGTCTGGAAGTGGCGGAATCGTGCAGTCCGACGATGCTGAAGTTCCTCACATCCGCGCTGGGAGTTGACGCGGATTACACCTTCCCGGCCCGCGGTCCGCTGGACCTGGGCGCGTTCATGTGGCTGAGCGGCGTTTCGGGCTTCGACGAACTGAAGTACGATTCCTGGCCGCCGCGGAAGTCGCCCGGCTTGGACCCGGCCGACAGCATGTTTGACGTGGTCCAGCGGAAGGACCTCCTGCTGTCGCTGCCCTATGAGAGCTTCGAGCCGGTCGTGCGGCTGATCGAGCAGGCCGCCGGCGATCCGGGCGTGCTGGCCATCAAGATCATCCTGTACCGCACCAGCCGCAACAGCCCCATCGTGGCCGCGCTGCAGCGGGCTTCGGAGTCCGGCAAACACGTCACGGCGCTGGTCGAACTGAAAGCCCGCTTCGACGAAGCCCGCAACATCGGCTGGGCCAAGAGCCTGGAGCAGGCGGGCGTCCAGGTGATCTACGGCGTCAAGGGCCTGAAGACGCACGCCAAGGTGTGCATTGTCATCCGCCGCGAAGCGCACGGCATCCAGCGTTACGTCCACTTCGCCACCGGCAACTACAACGAAGTGACGGCCAAGCTGTATTGCGACGTGGGGTTCTTGACCTGCAACGAGGAACTGGCGGCCGACGCGACCAGCTTTTTCAACGCCATCAGCGGCTATTCCTTGCCGCAGCAGTACCGCCGAATCGCGGCCGCGCCCTTCAGTCTCCGCGACAAGCTGCTGGAATTGATCGACGGCGAAATCGAACGCCGCAAGCAGGGGCAGCGGGCCCAGATCATGGCCCAGGTCAATTCGCTGTCCGACCCGAAGCTGATCAAGGCCCTGTACAAGGCCTCGCAGGCCGGCGTCCGCGTCGACCTGAACGTCCGCGGCATCTGCTGCCTGAGGCCGGGAGTGCCGGAGTTGAGCGAGCGCGTCCGCGTGGTCAGCATCCTGGACCGCTACCTGGAGCACGCCCGCATCATTTACTTCTACCACGGCGGCGCCGAGCTGGTCTATATCTCCAGCGCCGACTGGATGCTGCGAAACCTGGACAAGCGCGTGGAATTGCTGGTCCCCGTGGACGATCCGGAGAGCCGCCGGCGGCTGATCGCCGTGCTGAAATCCTACTCGCGCGACAACGTCAAGGGCCGCCGGCTGCTGCCGGACGGCGGATACAAACGTCTGCGTCCGGGCAAGGACGGCCGCAAGCATCGCCATCAGGAACACCTGTATCGCCTGGCGTGCGAAGCCGAAAAGACGATCGAACAATCCCAACGCACCGTGTTTCGACCTCATCGAGCCGCTGGAAAGGAAGAGTAGTCGTCTATGGCCAAGTTCGTGAAATGGGTGGAAGCCGGATCGGACGAGTGGCTGGAGGACGTCGCCGTCCGCAGCCTGGATTCGCGCTTGCAGCCGGTCATGCACTACGTGCCGCTGGCGGCCAAGCATCCCGAACGGGACATCGAAAACGTCCACCAAATGCGAGTTTGGGCGCGACGCGCCGCAGCCGCCATGTCGCTGTACGAGGAACTGTTGCCGAAGCGCCGCCGGAAATGGATCAATTCGCAGCTCAAGGCCATCCGCCGCGCAGCCAACGACGCCCGCGACGACGACGTGTTCCTGCAGCGGCTGGCCGGCGACACCGAACATGCCGCGGCGGCCCGGCCGTTGCTGGACAAAGTCCAGCGTCACCGCCAGGATTCGCAACGGTCCATCGTCGAGCTGTGGGAGGACCTTTTCGAGCTGGACCGTTTTCCGCGGCGGTGCGCCAAAATGCTGCGCCAAGTCCGCTTGCGAGGCGAAGCTGCGGACGCCGGCCCGGTCCGTTTCGGTCCCTGGGCCGCGAGCCGGATTCGGCCTGTGATGGATGCTTTCTTCGCAGCGGCCGGGACCGACTTGTCCGACCTCGGCGCCATGCACCGCTTCCGGATCGCCGGCAAAAAGCAGCGTTACGCCATCGAATTGCTCGCGCCGGCCTCCGGCGAGTCCCTGCGCACGCAAGCCTATCCGGCGCTGCAGAACCTGCAGGAACGACTTGGCAAGATCAACGACCTCGCTTCGGCGCAGGCCCGGCTGAAGCGTTGGCTGGAACAGGCCAACGGGGCCCAACAAGCCGCCTACTTGCAGGAGATGCTGATCCAGGAGCAACGGCGGCTGGAAGAGCGGCGGAGCGAATTCCTGGCGTGGTGGAATGCCCGTCGAAAAACGGAATTGCGCCAGTTGCTGACCTTGCAGCCCCTCAACCCCGACAAGACTTGAGCACCGTGCGAGGAACAAGTGAGCGGAATGGCGCTAGCCACCGGTCGCGAATTGGCCGTAATACCGGCGGCTAGCGCCTTGCCGCTCACTTGACACCTGACCGTTGTTTTTCGAGCGTTGCAAACACGGCCGGACTACTTTCGCGGGCGTTAAGATCCTGTTAGAGTCTAAGGCTATACCGTGCGCGCGGCGGGCGCGCATCCGGGTCCTTGCCAGCGGCCGTTCCAGACTCCCTGACATGCGCATCATCTATTTGGACTACAACGCGACCACGCCCGTGGCGCCCAGCGTCTTCGAGGCGATGCAGCCCTTTTTCACGGAACATTACGGAAATCCGTCCAGCGACTACGGTCTGGGGCACGCCTGCCGGGAAGCGATCGAGGACGCGCGGGGCAAGGTGGCCGTCCTGCTGGGGGCCGATCGCGACGAAATCGTGTTCACGTCCGGGGGCACGGAAAGCAACAATCTGGCCATCTGCGGCACGATGCTGCAGGGGGTGCCGGGCTTGGCCGGCCACCTGGTCATCTCGGCCGTCGAGCACCCGGCGGTCGTGGAACCGGCGAAGTACCTGGAGCGACTCGGCTTTGACCTGACCGTCGTCGGCTGCGACTCGCGAGGGCTGGTCAATCCGGCCAAGGTCGAAGCGGCGCTGCGTCCGGATACGCGGTTGGTGAGCGTCATGCACGCCAACAACGAGACGGGGGTGATTCAGCCGCTGCGCGAGATCTCGGAAATCTGCCGCGAGCACCGCGTTCTGCTGCACACCGACGCCGCGCAGACGGTGGGCAAGATCGGTGCTTTGGTGGACGAGTTGGGTGTGGACCTGCTGAGCGTGGCCGGCCACAAGCTGTATGCGCCCAAGGGCATCGGTGCCTTGTACGTGCGCCGCGGCGTCCGCCTGGAGCCCGTCCTGCACGGCGCTGGGCACGAGTCCGGCCTTCGTCCGGGAACCGAGAACGTGGCCTCGATCGTCGGGCTGGGCCAGGCCTCCATGCTGGCTTTCCGCAGCCTGGAAGAATCCGTCCGGCGACTGGAAATGCTGAGGGATCGGCTGCTGGCACAACTTTCGGAAGCGATCGGTGAAAAGCTGACCGTCAACGGCCGGAAGGCGCCCCGGCTCCCGAACACGCTGAGCGTCAATTTTCCGGACGTGGCGGCCCGCGACATGCTCGCGCGGCTGCCCGAACTGTGCGTCTCGACGGGCTCGGCTTGCCATAGCGGCATCCCGGGGATGTCGCCGACCCTGGCCGCCATGCGTCTGGATCCCGACGAGGCGCGGGGAACGGTGCGGATCAGCGTGGGCTGGTTCACGTCCGAAGAAGAAATCGACCGGGCGGCGAGCCTGCTGATCGGGGCCTGGGAGAGCTTGACGCGGTGAGGCGACCACAACCGCTTTTTGGAGTGCGGTGCCTTGTCACCGCTTTGCCCAGCGGTCTGGAGCGTGCTGGCGGATTGAGTTCCGTTTTGGAGTGCGGTGCCTTGTCACCGCTTTGCCCAGCGGTCTGGAGCGTGCTGGCGGATTGGGTTCAGGAGACCGCAGGAAGGCAGCGGAACCCAAAGCGACGGTCGTTGCGTCCCGATCGAGCCAAAGCGGCGACAAGGCGCCGCACTCCAAAATGCGCGCAGAAGACAAGAAAACTGGTAATGGTAATTGGAAGCAACGTAGATCGTGGGCGTTAGTCACGCTAGTTGTTGGAGGGCCGTGTTACATGTCATCCACTCGTAAGATCCCGTGCTGGCGCTTCTGGGCGCCGGCGGTTCTGGCTCTGCTCGGCCCCGCCGCTGCGCCGGCGGCCGACGAGCCGTTCGACTACTTCCGCAATTCCTGGAACGTGATCGGGCTGAAGGACTACGCTCACGGAACCCGCATTACGCCCGACAACCGGTTGCTGTTGGCGGCCGGCCGCGAAGCGCAGATCCGCTTCGGGAGCGGCTTGACTCCGCTCAGCCGACAGCAGGTCAAAACGCTCCTCGACGGCTGGCTGCCCGTCATTCTGCTGGCCGCTCGCGACGGAGACGTACGTTACGATTTCCGGCTCTGGGCCACGCCCCTGCCGGCCGTGTCGGATTGGCGGAAAGCGTTCGACTGGCCGGTCGAAACAGAGAACTACTTGAATTGGATCGCTTGCCGGGCGACCAACACGGGAAAAGAGACGGCCGAAGCCAAAGGGGACGTGATCGTACACGCGGCGGGAGCCGACCAGACCGCCGATTCGTTCTGTTTTCCGCTGCCGCCCGGCCAGACGCAAGAGCACGTGGTGCGTCTGCCTTTCGAGGCTGCGGGAAAGGGCGGGACGCCCGCGGAGGCCGCAGCACTGGCCGGCGAGAGCGCCGAGTTGTGGCTGGGGCGTACGGTCCAGTACTGGCGCGGCCTGCTGGACGGGGCCGCCCGGATCGAAGTGCCCTGCCGCAAGGCGACCGAGGCGCTGCTGGCCGCCCACGTCTGCCAGCTGATTGCCAACGATCACGGCGAGTTGCACGGCGGCGAAGGCTTCTACGACCACTTCTACATCCGCGACGGCGGGTACCAGATCATGGAACTGGAAGAAGCCGGCCTGTGGGACGCGTCGGCCAAGGCGGTCGATCGTTACCTTCGCCATCAACGGCCGGACGGCCGCTTCGAGACGCAGACCAAGCAGTTCGACGCCAACGGGCAAGCCTTGTGGGTGCTGTGGCAGTATGCCCGGATCACGGGCGATCGGGCGTGGCTCCAGCGGGCTTATCCGCAGATGCGCCGCGCGGCCGATTGGATCTCGCAGGCCCGCCGCGAGGCGCCGGCCGATTCGCCTTACGCGGGCCTGCTGCCGGCGGCGCCTGCCGACGGCGAGTTCCTGTGGGACGGCAAGCACCACATCCTGGGTTACGACTTCTGGAACCTGCGCGGGTTGCTCTGCGTGGCGGATGCCGCCGAACAACTCGGCCGTGCCGGCGAGGCGCGGCAGTTGCGCGACGAGGCCGCCGAATTCCGAGCGGCGATCGCTGCCGCGTGCCGCCGCAGCGGACTGCCGCATTTCCCGCCCAGTTGGGAACAGGCCGGCACGCACTGGGGCAACACGGAGACACTCTGGCCCACGCCCATCTTCGCGGCCGACGATCCGCGGGTCGTCGCCACGATCGATCACGCGCGGCGCGTCCACGGGGGCGGATTCATCGAGGGCACGATCCAATGGCTGGGCGGCAGCCCTGCGATTCATCCCTACATGTCGGCCTACACCACGATGGCTTCGCTGCGCCGCGGCGAGCACGAACAAGTGGTCGAGGATTTCTTCTGGTACCTGCTGCACTCTACCGCCGCGCACGCATTTCCCGAAGGCATCTTCCCGGCCCGCCGGTTCGCCTGGAGCAATACCATCCCGCACGTAACCGGCGCGTCGAACTATGCCCTGCTGCTGCGGCACATGCTGGTCGACGAGCAGGGCGACGAATTGCACTTGCTGGCGGCGGTGCCCGACGGGTGGCTTGCCGAGGGGCAGGCGATCAAGGTCCTCCGTGCGCCGACCCACTTTGGCGAGATCAGCTTGAACGTCTCCGGGGCCGCCGAGGGCGTGACGGTCCAGCTGACGCCGCCGGCGCGGCAGAAGCCGAAGCGGATCGTAATGTATCTGCCCGCGTCTCGGCCGTTAGTGGGAACGCTCAGCGGCGTGGATCTGGTTGTCCGCAGCGACCAGAAGAAACCCTGGGACTTCCCGGCGGTGGTCGAGTTGTATCGGCAGACGGCCGGCGCGGCAGCCAAGCCGATTCCGGGCCTGGCCGCCTGGCCGCTGGCCGAACCGCTTGATCCGGCTCGCTGCACGTTTCTTTCGCTGGAGTCGGTGGCCAATACCGATCCCTTTGCGGCGCCGTTCGGCGTGCCGAAGCCGGGCAAGTTCCTGTTCACGGGGCTGGGGACCGGGAAACAGACGGCGGCGGGCGTCCCGTTCCAGATCATCGATCCCGCTCAGAACCAAGCGCGTGCCTTCGTCGTTCTGCACTCGCCTCGCGGCCCTCAAAACATCGCCTGGCCCACGGAGGTCAAGATCCCGGTGGGTGCGGCCGGCAAGCGGCTGTTTTTCCTGGGCAACGTCCACGGCTGGTCTTCGCAGGATCCCGGCACGGGGCCTTGGGGCGCGGTGGCGGAGTATGAAGTGGTCTACGCGGACGGTCAGCGGCAGACCGTTCCCTTGATTACGGGACGCACGATCGACGAATGGACCGCCGGGCCGGAGGCGGATGAAGTGCAAGCCGGGCTGCGCGGCGAGCCTTGGCACTTGAACGTGTTGGCCGTGACGTTGCGGGATGTGCCCGTTGCGGAGGTCGTCTTCCGGGACTTGGGGACTCCCGCCGCACCTGTGCTGGCCGCCGTGACCCTGGAAAGGAAATAATCTCCATGCCCCTGCGGATTCTCGCGCTGGAGACATCCACGCTGGACGCCTCGGTAGCCGCCCTGGAAGGCGATCGCGTGCTCGGCCAAACGCGTTTGGACAACCAGCGGCGGACCGCGCAGGAGTTCGCGCCGGCCATCCAACAGCAGTTGCGCAATGCCGGATGGCATCCGCAGGATGTGCAATTGGTGGCTGCCTCGCAAGGTCCGGGGTCGTTTACCGGCTTGCGCGTGGGGGTGACCGCCGCCAAAACGCTGGCCTATGCGGTCGGAGCCGAGGTGTTTGCGGTCAACACGCTGAAGGTCATCGCCTGGCAGGCGCCGGATGCGGGGCCACGCATTTGCGCCGTGCTGGATGCTCAGCGCCAGCAACTCTTTGTTGCCGATTTCGAGCGCGCGGGCGATCAACTGACGGAGGTTTCAGAAACGCGGATCGTGGACGTTGCCGATTGGCTGGGGGGCCTGACGCCGGACGTCGCGGTCACCGGACCGGGGCTGGCCCGGCTCCAGGATCGGTTCCCCGCCAACGTCGTCGTGGTCGATGCCGGGTGCTGGACGCCGCAGGCGGCCACGGTGGGGCGAGTGGCCTATCTTGAATACCAGTCCGGAAAACGTCACAATTTGTGGACCCTGAATCCGGTGTACTACCGGAGCAGTGCGGCAGAAGAGAAGTTACGGGCAAATAGTGACCCGATTCCTGGCAAAACAGGCAAGCAGATTGAAAGGGAACCGGCATGGCCGATCAACGCCAGCCCGCAGTGGGCATCCTGATGGGGAGTGACAGCGATTGGCCGAAGATCCAGAAGGCCGCCGAAGCGCTGGCCGAATTCGGGGTTGCCTACGAGGTCCGGGTGATGAGCGCTCACCGCACACCGCACGCGGCCGCGGACTACGCCGCCACCGCCGGCCAGCGCGGCTTGAAGGTGATCATCGCCGCAGCGGGCGGGGCGGCCCACCTGGCGGGCGCCGTCGCCGCGCACACGACGCTGCCCGTCATCGGCCTGCCCGTGCCGACGCCGGAGCTGGGGGGGCTGGATTCGTTGCTGGCGACCGTACAGATGCCCGGCGATGTGCCCGTCGCCTGTATGGCGGTCGGGATGGGCGGACCGCGCAATGCGGGCCTGTTCGCCGTCCAGATCCTGGCCACCGCCGACGAGGGTCTGCGAGCGCAACTCGCGGAATTCAAACAGCGCCTGGCAGCCAAAATCGCCGCGAAGGATGCCGAGTTGCAACAGCGACTGCGGGGCTCCTGACACGGCCTGCGGGCGCAACGAAAGCAGAACGGAATCAATCCCGTTCTACGAGTCGCACAGGGAGCGATAGTATGCCTCGGCCGGAAAAGTACGAGGCCCTGCATTGGGTTGGGGACGCGGGTGGTTACCTGGTCCTGATCGACCAGACCCAATTGCCGATGCAACTCGTGGAGTTGGAGTGCCATGACGTGGAGTCAGTCTGGCAAGCGATTCGCGAGTTGCGAGTTCGGGGCGCGCCGGCCATTGGTCTGGCGGCCGCCTACGGCGTCTGTCTGGGGCTGCAATCGGTACGCGACGGCGACGAGGCAAATTTCCTGGCACGGTTCCAGGAAGTATCCAGCTTTCTGGCCAGCAGCCGGCCCACGGCGGTCAACCTGTTCTGGGCCCTGGAGCGGATGAGAATCGCGGCGGAGAAGAACCGCTCCGCGCGCGGTGCCGTCCGGCTCCATGACGCCCTGCTGGCGGAAGCCCAATCCCTGTACGACGAGGACCGGGCGACGTGTCACGCCATCGGACGGCACGGCGCCGAATTGTTGCCGGACGGCGCCGGCGTCCTGACTCACTGCAATGCCGGCGGCTTGGTGGCTTCCGAATACGGCACGGCCCTGTCGGTCTTGTTCACCGCCCAGGATCAAGGCAAACGACTGCACGTGTTTGTGGACGAAACGCGGCCCCTGCTGCAGGGAGCGCGGCTGACGGCTTGGGAATTAGTTCAGCGTCACATCCCGGCCACGCTGATCTGCGACTCGATGGCGGCGCAGGTCATGCGCGAAGGCCGCGTCCAATTCGTGATCACCGGGGCTGACCGCATCGCGGCCAACGGTGACACGGCCAACAAGATCGGCACGTACTCGCTGGCGGTGCTGGCCCGATCTCATCGGATTCCCTTCTACGTGGCCGCCCCGCTGAGCACGTTTGACATGAGCCTGGACAGCGGCGACGGCATCCCGATAGAGCAACGTTCAGCCGCCGAGATCACGCACGGCTTTGGGAGGCAAACCGCGCCCGACGGCATCGACGTCTACAATCCGGCGTTCGACGTCACGCCAGCGCAGTACATCACCGGGATCATCACGCAGCGCGGAGTGATTGCGCCGGTGACACGGGAGCACATCAGCCGGCTGGCAGGTGGATCGAGCGGATAACTTGCGTGCCAAGGGGGCGGAAGACGTGACCCTCTGGGCCGGAACGCGAATCTGCTTCCCGGCGGGGAGCATGACGCCAAAACGGCGCTCTCTATTCCGTCGTCTGTTCCGTTTGGCGGTATCCCAAGCCCTTGATCACGGCCAGAATCTCTTCGTAGTCAATGTAACGGCGGCGATGACGCAGTTTGTAGCGATCAACGGCGTTGGCTAGTTGCCTCGCTTCAGGGGGCAGATCGACATGGCTGTTGGCGAACTGTCGGCGTTCCCCAAGGTCGGCACGTGCCGGCTTGCAGGGACTGCGTCGATCTACAAATGATTCGAAGGCGGTGGACATGCTCTCCATTCCTTGACAACCGGCTGTCATCGAGGGCCGATCACCCCCCGCTCAAAGGAAGGTAGGTCACGCCAATCCGCGTGTCAAATCCTTCATCCCTCGTCCGAGGATCCTGGCTAAAGTCGCATGTCTCCGGTCAGTTTTCGCTGCAACGTCAGCAGATGCGACGTAAGCGGTTCTGCCATTGGCTCTTGCGTTGACTGACTAAGAGCGTTCTGCAGTGTCAGGCGAGCATTGGCAGCGTCCCCTGCCAACCATTGTGTTTCGGCCAAGTGGGCCAGGATTTCCGTGGTCGGTGGAGCCTGCTTCGTCGCCAAGGCCAGTGCTTCCGCGGCGGCCTCGTATCGGCCCAACCCCCTGAGCGCCAGACCCTGCATTACAAGCACCTGCTGGGGGATCTCGCCGCTGGGGTAACCATCCGCCAGAGTCCGCAGCGTGGCCAGCGCCCGAGCGTGCCGTCCTTGGCGAACGTAGATATCGGCGGTCGCCAACTGGACCCCAGGGTAATGCGACTGATAACTCATCGCGCGATGGTAACTGGCCAACGCCTCGTCATGGTTTCCCAATTCCCGCAGCACGTCGCCTCGCAAAGCCCAAGCCGATGCCAGTTGTCGATCGGCCCGGATCGCTGCGTCGGCCTGCTCGGCAGCTCGCTTCAGGTCGCCGCCCGCCAGATACATGTCTCCCAGCCGAACCAGCAGACCCGCGTTTCCTCCCGACAGTCGAACGGCTTCTTCCATGTGGGTCACGGCCTGCGTGTGGGAGCCCAACTGCCACAGCGTCTCCGCGTAATGGTACCGGATTCTCTCGTCCAGCGGGCACATCTCGCAAGCTTGACTCAGGAAAGTCTCGGCTTCGCGCAACTGGCCCTGCTGAGCAGCGTTGATTCCTCGCAACGACAACTGCCGCGCGGAAACCACGCTTTGGTCCGTCCTGCTGCGAGCCAGCGAGGCGCAGCCGCTGAGCGCCAGGACAAGGAGCATCAGGGACGCTGCCCAAGGGGACCAGGCGGCCAATGGGCCGCACCGATCGCTTCGGCGATGGCCGGCGCAGCAGCACGGAGCATGACGGGTGCGAATCATCAATGAATTCATCGGCGTTTGCCGGGCCACTGGGACAGGATCAGACGGCAAATCCGGGCCGACGAGGCACAGGAGGCTACCAGAAGTTCAAGAATTCAGCAAGAACGGATTGGCGACCATCGGCAAAAACCGCTAGCATAGGAACGCCGCTCGGCAAGGAGCAATCACGATGTCCGCAAGTTACGAGAATTTCGGGATCCGTTTCTTGTACCCTGACAACTGGGCCGTCACCGACGAGCAAGTGGATGACTGGCCCCGCAGCGTCTCTGTCCAGAGTCCCAGCGGAGCCTATTGGGAACTGCAACTCTACCCGTCGCGAATGAACCCCTCGCGGTTAACCAAGGAGGTTCTGCAGGCGATGAAAGAGGTCTACGCGGACATCGAGTCCAAAGCCGTGAGCGAGGACCTGTGGACCGTCACCGCGACGGGCTACGACCTGGATTTCTTCTGTTTAGATTTTCTGGTCACTTCGCGCATCCGTTGCTTCTGGGTGGGCTCGCGCACCTGTCTGCTGACGTGCCAAGCGGAAAGTCGCGAATTCGATCGGCAGCAGCCGGTGTTCGCGGCAATCACGAAGAGCTTTCTCGACCACGGGCTGTGTGCTCCGGGCCGAATGGGCAGCGACATCCCGCACGATTCAACCGTGCCGCGCGGCCCCCGAAACGCCTGATACTCCGAGCAACTCTTCAACGCGGCGCGTCAACGGCGACTGTGTGTCTTCCCAGGAAGGATCGTTTTCCGGATCGCGCGCCACCAGCGTCCCGCGACAATGGCGGCATTGGATCTTTTTTCCCAAATACTCCACACAGACGCGAAGTCGTCGGCCGCACGTGGGACACTGCTGCACGAAAAAGATCGCGGTTGACATGGCCCTACCTCCTGCTGCCACCCAGAATTGCCTTAGCCTCCTGAACGTGAGAAGTGCCATTCAGTGTAACGCCAATCGCGATTCTTGCAAGGGCCGCTAGCACGCAAACTCGATAGGGGGCGTCGTC
>Ga0302237_1002302_pt1 | contig 11999 bp, 10 predicted proteins | sample AAG_UR_Ala_MG_FD_193530 | JGI IMG/M metagenome (GOLD analysis project Ga0302237, IMG submission 193530) | Enriched activated sludge microbial communities from anaerobic digester in WTTP, New Holstein, Wisconsin, United States - AAG_UR_Ala | ecosystem: Engineered > Bioreactor > Anaerobic >...
TTCGCTCATCCCCGATTACCCGGTCATCGATTTCGACGACGCCGACCGGTTTAACCTGGTTCCCACGTTCAAGGAAAGCGATTCCATCGTTAAGAAGGTCCTTATCTATCACCGCACCCTGCGCCGGCTGAAGCCGGATGTCATCCTTCAGCGGGGGCTCACGATCGAGTCGTGCCTTTTCGCGCTGTACGCGCGCATTTTCGGCATGCGCTTCATCTTCATGCTGGCGCACGATATCGAGAGCGAGGGGAAGTACCAGAAAAATCACAAAAGGTGCCCGCTCTTTTTCCTGCTGCTTCGATTCGCGCACCTCGTCGTGGCGCAGAACGAGCTGGAGCGCGACAATGTCCTCAGAAAGCGGCCCGACGCGCAAGTGGCCATCCTCAAGAAAGGCCTGGACTTCGGTAAAATCAGGAAGTCGCGCAAAAAGGACTACGACGCCATCTGGATCGCGCGCTGCGAGCGCTGGAAAAATCCCGAGGTGTTCCTGGAGCTTGCCGCGGCGAATCCGAAGCTGCGGTTCTGCATGATCTGTTCAAAGGTCGCTTCGCACGAGGCGTACTTTGACGAGGTGCGAAACAGGGCCCGCGGGCTTCGGAATGTTACGTTCTTCGACTTCGTGAAGTATGATGAGGTCTATACGCTCCTGGCGAAGAGCAAGGTCTTCTGCATCACATCGGATTACGAGGGCGACTGGCCCATGACGGTGCTGGAGGCAACGGCGACGGGTTTGCCGGTGTTGTCGTATAAACTGAATTACGGGGAGTTGCTGAATACATACGGGGCCGGGTATTACTGCGCTGGGAGGCGAGAATTATTAAACACTTATCTCAAAAATTTGATCAACGACAAACAACTGAAATCTGACAAATCTCACAAAAGTATACTATACGCAAATGAAACTCACTCTATCAGGGTAAATGTTAGTATACTACTCAACCTGACTCTACAGGATAATCCTCCTAAAAATTCCTTTCACAACCCATATTCACCATTCCGCCCCATCTTTCCGGATAAACCATGACAAACCGCCGTAAAATATATTTTTATATTTTTAAAGCGCAATCTGGCCAGCGCAACACCAAGTACAAGCACACTATAAATAAGCATGTTTATTGAATAAACAACCCAGTTGTCCACCAACTCTGTCTTCTCAAAATATACTCTGTTTCTTACGGAGTAATAAAGCCTCACATAGTTGTCATCCTTTGCTATGCGTGAAAACGCGAAGCCATCGGTACGTGTATGCCAGGACTGATCAATGTCTTCTATTATACTTTCCGTAGCTAGATACATCTTTCCGAAATTTTTAATTATTCGATATGAAAACTCATGGTCATCCACGTATAAATAATACTGCTCGTTTGGATATCCTATTGCTTCTATAAGCTTTTTATTAAAAAACATTCCCCCATATGGTGCGGCATATATTTCACCATACTCCTTTGCGGTACACGGCGCCAGATTATCTCTTTTCCTCAATAAGTCATCGATAACTTTTCGGATGATATCCGCTATATGAAACGCTCTATAAATGTTCTTTCGACCTAATACGATTTTTGGGTTGTTCTCCATCACCGCCCGCAGGTAAAGCGGTCTGTCTTCACGAAAAGAAACGAGCGACATTAATTCACTCTTCTTGGTGTACTCAATTGTTGTCCAGAGTCTTTTCAGAACCTGCAACGCATCACAGCGCGGAACATTATCATCATCAAGAAGCCATATGAAGTCACAATCGGTCTGTTTGATAGCTTCTTCTATGCCTGTTTTGTATCCATTTGCGGAGCCAGAATTGGTTTGCAACCGAACGATTGAGATTTTTCTGTTTTCATTTTCTATTTTGTAAAGGGATCTCTCGCTTTCCTCAGCGGATTTATTGTCTACGATTACTATTCTATTTATTTCCAAATCGACAAGCGCCGTTACGACCCTCTCCAGGAAACAAAACCTGTTCCCGTACGTCACAATTACTGCACATGTTTTCATTGAACTACTGTTCTTCATTTAATAACCATTAACCTAATCTACATTTCTTCGAGTGCCAAACCATCAATCAGCAAGTTTCCAAATATATCGCTCGGTTACTTCTGTTATAACAACATCCGGTTTTTCCTTTTCGACGATCTCCGTGATAAGTCGCGGAGTCCAGAAATATGCTGATCGACTGAAGTTTTGAGAAAGGTACGGCACTAACGCCTCGGCAAAGGAATCCCTGAACATAGCCATCCGCGGGAGTCTGGAATTTTTATGGTTCATTATTATCGTTCTACCTGGAGACGGATCGGTATAATTTCCTATATCCCCCCTCTCATACGAATACTGAAAAGAATCCGGAACCATGAATATCGATTTTTCTTTAAAGCAGTCGGACAAATCGAGCATTCCCGCCAAATCTCCACCTTTAATTATTTTCGCAGTTTTTTTGAAATCGTCTTCGCGCAGGGGTTTTATTATAGGAATATCGTTTTTAATTTCACGTATTAATGCATTATACGCAACAAACGCTCCCAGATCATTCCAATGTGTGTCCGTTTTATACCAGAGGGCATCCGATCTCTTTCTTTTCAGCAATTCACCTCTGACATCAATAATTTTTACATTTGATTTTTCTCCCAGAAAATCGATTAGTTGATCGAAACGGGATATCATGCCTATTCTTTTTATGTAGCCCGGAAGATTCTCGGGGTATATCGTATGCATATTGGGGGCAATGAATATATAATGTTTGATTCCCTTCTGTCTCAAGTATTCATTGCGTTTTTCGAGCGCCTTTCTGATTTTCTCAAGTTGTTGCCTGGAGAAAGGTATTGTCGATCGATAATCCTCAATGACGTTCTCACCTGAATATACGAGCGACCCCTGCCTGCCGAGCAGTACCCGCTCCGGCATTGGAGATATTCCGACTTTGAATACCATCAGATGGTTGTAAAAACGAATAAACCGCTTCCTCAACAAGAAATGATCATTAATAACTGGTCCCACCGTTTTTCCGGGTTTGACTATTACATCATGCCATTTAATTTTTTTAGAACGTGGTTCAACATCGATATAGTTAACAAAAGAAATGATGATTGTTGGTAGCGTAATAAGGCACATCAGTATAATGGAAAATACAAACTCATGGGCACTCACGTGCTTGATATTTCTGTTAAATACCTTAAACACAATGATACAAAAGAGTAGCCCGATTATGGATAAACCCACCCATAAATATAATGATTCAAAGAACAATGGGATGGCAAGCAGAATTAATATCATTATTATAATTACGTGGACAGGCCTCATTTTATATAGCATGCTTATCATTATAATTCGTTAAAAGTTTTGATATATGAAAGGGGCGTTTGTTCCAGCTGCGATATATAAAGATGAGACCAGTAGAATAAAGATTAGAATTACAAAGCCCACAACTTCTTTTAACAGTGACAAATGGTTCTTTTCCGAGATCCTCAGATCAATCATGGAAACCACATTCTTTATTAGAGGACTTGAGCCGATTATTGCCAGGCAGGACGCGAATACAAATTCCCTGTCGACAACCATCACAATCGGTGACATCTCCTCCGTTACCCAGCCCGCGCCGAACATGCACTTCAAATATTCAACCGCACTACCGATGTCGCTCGACCTGAAAAAGACCCAGCCTATCATTATCGCCAGTATCACATATAAATGCCTCAGCGGCTTCCATATCGAATCCAATCTCTTCCCAAATCCGAACCTTTCGAATACCATCAGTGTTCCATGGTATAAACCCCATACGATAAACGTCCAGTTAGCCCCGTGCCACAGACCTGTTACAAAGAATACTATATATAGATTCGCATACGTCCTTGCTTTACCCGCCCTGTTTCCCCCCAATGGTATATAAAGGTAATTCATAAAAAAGCCTGTCATGGTCATGTGCCACCTGCGCCAGAAATCACGGATTGACGACGCGGTATACGGGTAGTTGAAATTTTCCGGCAGATTCAGTCCCACTACTTTTGCTATGCCGACCGCCATATCAGAATACCCCGAGAAGTCAAAATACAACTGCATAGTATAAGCGAATATCCCACACCATGACATCAGAACAGTCAGGGAATCAGATGGGATGGAAAAAACCATATCGGCCGTACCGCCGAGCGTATTCGCTATAATCGACTTTTTAGCCAGACCGATTATAAAGATTCGCATTCCCCGTACAAACGATTCGGGCCCGATTTCACACACCCATCCAGTCTTTATGTATTCTCCAAAGCGTAAAACAGGGCCGGCGATTATTTTCGGGAAGGCGAAAATATAATTCAAAGTCTGCATCAAGCCAGGATTGTCGGGAACCGATTTCCGGTATACATCGACGATCAGGGAAACGTTATGAAACGTAATAAAAGAAATACCAAGCGGAATCAGTACTTTTTTCTCATAGACTATGGGGCTTTGTCCAAGGAGCAATAAAATAATGTTTAGATTTTCGATGATGAAACCGGAGTATTTAAAGAAAGCCAGAATCGCAAGATTCAATGAAATCAGAAGGATCAGGACCCTTTTACGTTGTTTACCATCATCGTGTGCCCTTATAAATGCCACACCAAAGCAATTCACACCGGTTATCCCCACCATGGTCAGCACATGTAATCCGGTTCCATAATAATAAAATAGCAGGCTCAGAGACAGGAGGGCTATATTACGCCACTCCCCCTCCACAAAAGCGAGCAGTAAGATCATCACGGGAATAAAATAATATATGAATAAAAAAGAATCGAATGCCATGGCAGGATATTACCCTCTGACTGTCATAAATGAATCCTTTTTTTACCGAAGCGCTGTCGGGCACAATCCCAAAACCCAATCAGTATCGCGCGTGTTTTTTCCAGTTTAGCGTCTTCGAACAACAGTATTTCAAGGTATTCGATGATAAAATTAGCGATAGCCGGTAAGACATATCGGGGATATTTGAAACCATACCTGCACCAAACATAAAGGCTGTTTCGAGCTTTATAATAACGCCTGAGTGCCGAGTGATTGGTCGGATAAAAATTTATCCAAAGTATTTTTTTTCTGCACATCATGCCGAGACGATGACGCATGAACGCATCATTAACTATAACGACATGCAGCCCCCTGGAGGCAGCTCTCAAACAGTACTCGTGGTCGACCATGTCGATAAAGAGCTTTTCGTCATGATAACCTACCTCTTTTATGTGTTTCAATCGCAGCAGACTCCCCGATGTCGCGCAGGTGAGTTTCCTCTTGTATCGTATATTATTTTTTATTGGAGCTGAGTTAACGTCGATTCTTTGGGGACTGGCAATGAATATTCTTTCATCGCTTTCGAGACATTGCTTGAGCTTGTCCACCGCTTCCGGGAATAATTCGCTGTCCTGGTCCATAAGCAACGCATATTCAAACCCTTCATTGATTGCATATTCAAGCCCCTGGTTTAATGCCGCAGCGATACCACGATTTCCATTATTTTCAATGATCTTCACGTTACAATATTTTTTAATTATGGTATATATTTCATTTACTGCCTCCTCTGAATTATCAACAATGACAGTCTCATCGGCCTGTTCGTAAAATGATTCTAACCCTCTTACTACATCGTAGTGCGGATTGTAATAAACTGAAATCGCTAGAATGCGAGCCATATTGAATTCCGTTAATAATCTGGTTATTTGTGATCGGATTCGAATGGACTGTTTTTTCTAAACGAAGCGTCATTGCCCATATATGGCGTGTTATCGGCAAATTCCATTGGTGCAATCTTTTGCGAAAGACAAATGATATGGTATGGCAGGGCGAAATCCAGCGATATGATTTTCATTTTTATATAATCGACTATCGAAACGACAAGTTCTGTATCAAATACATGATGATGAAGACAACGATTCGAATGGTTTTCCAAAGATCTTTTTCTGAATGATTCATGATCTCCGGCCTTTGTATCCATTGAAAGATCGTGATGAATAAGTATTTCTTCTAAATGTGTCATATCGTCTTCATTAATACTTTTTTTATAATCGCATACAAGGTGAGCAAGCGAGGAAACGGGTCTTTTGTGATCGAAGGTTTTATCTTTATGAGGCAATACAAGCAAGAGGTAACCGGTTGTTTTCAAAACCCTCACCCATTCATTCAAAGCCTTTAATGGATTCGCGACATGTTCTAGACAATGGGATGATAGGATAAAATCATACTTCTCTGATTCCAGAAACGATAAATCTGCTGCTTCCGAGATAAACTGCCTTCCACAACCTTTCAGTCCTTTACGAAGATATGTTTTATTCTTTATTCGTCCTTCCCAAACCGTTCTGGAAGAATAATTACACCCATCAAGTGATTTTAGAATTGGATATAAAGGGAGAATATTTCTTTTTTTAAATATTCCACTCGGACCACCGATTTCGAGGCCGGATTTATTTAATAATGCATTTTTATAAATATCATAATTTTGTATGCTGGGTTTATATATCTTTGTCAGCAAAATATTAACAATCTGGTTAATTATCTGATTCGATTTCATATATCTATCTCGAAATATAAATTATATTCTCTGCATTTGCCTGCCTGATTTAGTACAGAAGAAAGCAAAAATAACCTGCGCAACAGTTGTAAATAGTGCCAAGGTCAGCAAAGAAGCCCATATAGCTCCCTGCATCCCGAATTTGGGAATAAAAATGATCCCAATTAGAATATTTATTATAGCCGCAGTTATTGTTAAAATTGAAGCAATGACAAACTTCCCACGCCCTATCCATTGCGTTGCCATCAATTGTGCCAGCGACATACCAATAACTACAGGTAGTAATTGCTGGAAAACTACAATAGAACTATAAAAACTTCTACCTGCAAGTAAAATAATAATTTTAGGCGATACACAATAAGCCATTGCCATCATTATTAGCATAACAGCCATTATTTGAATTATTATTTTTTTCTGACTTTTCCATAGGAGGTCTGGGGTCAATCCGGCCATTTTTGAAAAAAACACCATAGAAACCGCCTGCGGTAAAACAAGCATAACCGAAATAAGTTGAAATGAAAACTGATACCATCCTACAGCGGCTTTCGTTGAGTAATAATTCAGTAGTATTATATTAACTTGAGAAAGAAGGAACGCCCCTACCGTGTTTAAATGGAGCTCGCCCGCCCCTTTAAGAAGAGAATATATAATAGATTTTTCTATGATTAACTTAGATCCGGCTGTTTTCCACAGCTGCCTTATCCCAATAAGCGAGATAATGATCTGGCCCAAGACTGTTCCGAATAACGCCCCCTCAACTCCAAGACCGACCACATATACCAATAATACTATTGTTAATAAATTAACGGTTCTTCCTGTAATTTGCGCGATGTTGTATAATTTCAACTTTCCAATGGACATTAATAAATAGCTGCCATACAACTCCCATATACTGAAGGGGAGCATTAATAATCCGAACAGTAATAGTGAAGCTTTTATATCCCCGAAGACTTTGCCTTCTGTTAACAGATAAATTATTACAACAATAATAGAAACAACTATAAATAAAGCAGACGCAAGGAATACAAGGGAGCCGAAGAGCGCAGGAAACCAATTGTCTTTCTTTTGAGTTTGAATGTAATATTGAGAAACTTGCCCAAGGCTAAGACTTGAGAATGTTGCCAGTAGCGCCGTCCAGGATATTACCGCAGCTAGAACCCCCCGTCCTTCGGGACCAAGAAGACGTGCTGTAATTATTAAGCTAACAATACCAAGGAGGATATTATATATTTTAGAAAAGCTTGTATGAAAAATACTTATCCATAAGTCCTTCATATATACAATCAGTTCTTTATAGCGTCAATTATCAATTTACTATCTTTACGGGTTTCAAGGTTGGAAAGATCGTCGAATCTACTCTCCCCCCAGTCCGAAAAATAGTACTCTTTAAAGCCACTTTCCTCCAGCAAGCGAACAACATCTTCCCTATTATATAAATATCTATGCCCCCACCAGCGAAAGGAGATATTAATCATCTGACCTTTGGTTTTAATGAAAGCACTTTCAGGCCAATTGACCCAATCCAAACGCCTCCAATCATTAACGTAGGCTTCTATTAGATCATCAAGATCAGGCATAGCTAACCTTACTACTCCTCCAATCTCTAATACTCTGTACGCTTCCTTCATAAAGTATAATCCAACTTCATAGCTTGCATGTTCCAGGACATGCTCGGTGTAGATCCTGCTTAATGCCTCCTTACGAAATGGTAGTTTCTTTTGTAGAAAAACAATGAGTTCTGATGAAGGTACAACATCAGCATTAATCCAACCACTGAATTTATTTTTCCCACATCCGACATGAAGTTTCTTCTTTTTATTTATAAAGAGTAAACTTTTAAAATAGCACCAATGATAAAGTAATTGCGCAATTATCCTTATATATATTATCTCTTTTAAATTCATTTGTATGTCCTTAATACAATATCCAAAAATGCGGCAATGTCAGTTATTAAATGGTATTTCAAACCAATTACTCGCTAAGTTTTATTAATTAATTCATGAACCACTTCTGAAATTTCCTCATTATGCATCTCTTCCCATAACGGCAGACTTATAACTCTCTCTGCTACTCTCTCTGTTACTTCTAGAGCATCATGACTAAAATTTTCAAATACAGTATGTTTATGACAAGTGGGATTGAAGTATGTACGTGCCTGTATATTTTTCCTCCCCAATTTATTCACATATTCATTATTACTCTTCCCCTCAGGACACAGTATTGGCATGAACTGGTGGACAACTCTTCCTTCAAGTTTCTGCACCCTCCAACCATTATTAAGCATGTCATTTTTATGTATTATATCTACATAGTAGTTATAAAGATTTTCTCGAATTCCAATTTTTTGTAGATACACATCTAAAGTAGCTAAACCCACTGCCGCCAGCATCTCACACATTTTACTATTAAGACCTTGAACAATTGACTCCCTAGTTTCGATGAATCCGAAATTTCCCGCAATCCTTATCCTAGATGTCAAGCTATCATTTCCGCTATATACAAGTCCACCCTCACCAATACCGAAACTCTTTGTAGCATGGAAGCTGTATATTACACAGCCCGGAAATCCTGCACCAAAGTGCACGCCATCTACAGACGAGCCAAAACTTGCCGCAGCATCAACCACTACGGGTACTCCTGATTCGTGCAACTTGGTATAATAAGACAGGTTTATATTATTCCCAAACGTTGCATAAGGAATAACAATAGCCACCTTGTCTCCCAGTTTTTTGATTGTATCATTTATTCGGCTTTCATCAGCGGACCAATTGTCCTCCTTAATGTCTATAAAATAAGGTTCAAGGCCACACCACATCGCGGCAAGAGGCGTTGCGGCGAAGGTGAAACTCGGCATTACCGCGTATTTAGCACCTTTTCGTTTAAGTAATGAAATTGCAGTCATCAGCCCCACGGTCGCATTTGCAACCGTTAAAGCGGATCCGACACCATTAAAAAACTCGCTAATAATTCTATTCTCGAAAAGGGTATTAAGCGGACCGTAATTGCTGTAAATACGCGATTCCTCAATCTGCTCAAGGTACTTAAGGAATAACTCTTTTTTAACAATGTTAGGTTTTAAAAATGGTATCATAATTATTTATCAATCTGTGTCCTTTGTTTATAATGTTTAAGAAGCGGCTCAGGGAACCGTAAAGCTCGAGGATGTAAATATCTTATCTTTCGAAGTCGATTCCAATCACCAGGCTCGTGGTATTTATATGCATTGATATCCCATGGAATTTTGCAAAACCACCGGTGATAAAATATCGATGAGGTTGAAACACACCCTATCATTAATTCCAGAGCATGATTAATGCACCATTTGCCGTTTTTGTCTTCCCTATAAAATGGATGATATATAAAATCAGCTCTGTTTTCCTGAATGAACTTCACAAGCTTTTCTATTCGATCCGGCAAATGTTCATCATCGTCATCAAGGTGAGTAATAAAATCTCCTTTTGCAATACCGAGAGCGTAATTTACCGTGTCGGTGCCTGCTACCATCCATCTAAAATCAGGATTCTCTGGATAGTTTCCTCTTCTTGAAAGATTTTTAAACTTAATTCGCGGATCCTTTATATCCAGCACCAGTCTTTCTGTATCATCCGTGCAATGGTCTCCCACTACGATAATTTCCAGATTACTGTACGATTGGTTTAGAATGGATTTGAGGCTTCTTTCGACAAGCAGCTCTGCCCTGTTATATGTTCCAATGCATACGCTTATTAAAGGGTCTTTTTTATCAAACACACTCTGATAGCGCGGAGTTTTTTTAGCCTGGTAAAAAACAGATATAATATTTTCGTCTAAGTCAATCCGTGAGCGAGTATCATCAATCGCGATTTGCAGAACATCTAGCTTGTCTTTGAACATCTTTGTATAAACTGTTTTTAATTTTTCAATAAGCATTTTGATCTCAATTATTTTATTTCTGAACATATTTGTTCTTGTCCGCTTTTTTAAAAAGCTCCATTTAGCAAAGATCGTTCGAGATCCAATAACTTTTTGCTCCTTTTTTTTAATAATTTTGCAGGTACGCCACAATAAATATTCCATGGTTCCAAATCTTTATTCACCATGCTCATTGCACCAACTGCAACTCCTTCTCCAACTAATACACCAGGCAATATAACAGATTTAGCTCCTATTATTGCATGCCTACCTATATGAACTTTTTTTGAAATTACTTTCTGATACTTTTTAGGAATTGTTGGATTTGTTAACGATTCTCCACTATAATCATCTGAACTACTATATATATTCACGCTTGCCGACACCCCACTGAAATCACTTAAAACAATGCCTGCGTTGCCAAAAAGTGCAGAATAAGCCGCAATATGCACAAAGCATCCAATTTGTATCTCTCCGGTTAGTATTGTAAAATCATCTATCCGAACATTGTCACCGATTGTAACTTTTTCCATATTATAGATTCGCGATAAACGGCTGATTAATACATTATTCCCGTAAGATTTAAAGCCCAGCCGTTGTAATTCTTCTTCGCTATAGTATGAAGTATCCATGCTCTTTTCCTTAAAAAACTTGATTACTAATTAAGTCGATATCCATTATACTCATAGATATTTATATATTGATCGTTTCCCTCGGTAATTCATCGGGCCATTGTAAACATCTTGTTATACACATACTTCGTTCTAAAACTTCGGTTTTAAATATGAATGATATTGTGAGTTGACCAACTGAATTCAGTATAAATAAACAGTTCTAACATCTAAACCCACCAATGCAAACGGTATAATATGCACGAGAGTTTGCAAACTATTTTCCTGTATAATTATTTCTGCACGTATTTACGTTTAAGCGAATTTTAATTCACTCCCTCATCAACATCGGAAATTAGCGCTTTTCGTAGTTCTTCTCCATCCATTTCAGGTACTCCCCGCTTTTAATATTATTTATCCATTCTGCATTATCGATATACCATCGAATCGTCACTTCAAGCCCTTCGTCAAAATCAAGCTTCTGCCGCCACCCCAGTTCCTTCTTGATTTTGTCGCAATTGATGGCGTACCGCCTGTCATGCCCGGGCCGGTCTTTAACATAGGTGACGAGCTTCGTATAATAATCCTTATCCTTCCCGAGAAATGCCGCCATCTTCTCACAAAGAACGTTGACCAGTCGTATATTCTCCCATTCGTTCTCGCCGCCTATGTTGTAGGTCTCCCCGGTTGTGCCTTTGTTGATTATTGCCCATACTGCGCTGTTGTGATCGTCCACGAACAGCCAGTCGCGGACGTTTTTGCCGTCGCCGTACACGGGAAGAGGCTTCTCGTCTTTGATATTGCTTATCATGAGCGGAATGAGCTTTTCGGGGAACTGGTACGGACCGTAGTTGTTGGAACAATTGGACAGCGTCACCGGCAGGCCATAGGTATGGTAATATGCCAGCACCAGGTGGTCGCTCGACGCCTTGGAGGCCGAATAGGGGCTTCGTGGATCGTAAGGTGTATGCTCATAAAAATATCCCGAA
>Ga0302237_1002327_pt1 | contig 11922 bp, 9 predicted proteins | sample AAG_UR_Ala_MG_FD_193530 | JGI IMG/M metagenome (GOLD analysis project Ga0302237, IMG submission 193530) | Enriched activated sludge microbial communities from anaerobic digester in WTTP, New Holstein, Wisconsin, United States - AAG_UR_Ala | ecosystem: Engineered > Bioreactor > Anaerobic >...
TTCTGGCTATATCTATCATAGAAGGAGCAAAATCAATACCATAAACCAAAGAAGGTGAACCCTTAGCTAAAGATATGGCATACATTCCAGGACCACAACCTACATCCAGAATTGTTTTCCCTTCCAAGGGCTTACAGGCTTCCATAGTTTTTTGGAACCGGATAAACATAGATTGCCGAAACCACCTATTTATAGAACGCTGGATAAATCCATTTCCTTTTGCATAAATAGCATTAAAATCACTGGCATATTTATCAAAAAAGGATTCCGTTTTATTTTCCCGCATTTAGCTATCCTTCATTTCCTCTAAATACTGCTGACAGGTAACAAATTCGCCACTGGAAAGAATTGCTTCCAGCTTAGGTTTGACTGTTTTTAAGTTCACATAGCATTTAAAATATGACTTTTTATTTAAATTTAAACGAGGATGTTGAGGTTCCATTTCTCTGGGATGAATATAATAGAGAGTAGGTATTCCTTTCTTAGCTAATTTCTTATGCATATACAAAATAACCCATTTCGGGAAAAATCTCAAATAACCACCTCCAAAAAAACAAAGTTCTTTCCCTAATAACGATGCTACCGAAATGGGAAATTCACATATATTTCCCTTATCCGTTTTTATCCAGTAGGGCTTTTTCTGTTCTATTTGATAACCACCATAATCGCGCTTTACAGGAAAAACTGAAGAATCGGCTATATAACCAGTCTCTGCCAGTGATTCAAAAAACCAAGGTGTGTCTTCCGTTACCGAAAAACTGGGACTTCTAAATGTAGTAATCTCTTCCGAACAAATATCTTCCAGTAAGCTTTTGGAGTTATGTAATTCAGCCATAAATTCCTCTCTGCTCATTTGAGCTATCACTCTGTGAAACATTCCATGAGAAGCAATTTCATGACCTCTTTTCCTGGCTTCTTTCACCAGATAAGGATATTTTTTTGCTATGTACCCCAAAAAGAAACAGGTTGCCTTAACATCATATACATCAAGCAAATCCAGTAACTTTAAAAAACCACTTTCTACAATACTCGGTAAGGAATCCCATTCAGAAATTGGAGGTACTCCTCGGTCACTGACAATATGATAATAATCTTCCACATCAATTGTGAAGATAGATTTTGGATATTCATTCATATATTTTTTTTAACCTGGCTCTTACTAAGCTATGAAATCTTTTACTTTATAGTGTTCTATAAATGTCAATGAAAAAATATAATTCAGACATACGCTTTAAAGCATAAAGGCATAATTAATAGTTGAAATTTGAATTAAAGAGATTAATAAAAATTGATTTGCTTTTTTATAATAAAAGAAATTCTTCGGTAAGAATATATACTATAATAAATAAAACCATTTGACTTTTTTGATAATCTAATTCCTATAATGACTTAGAAATATAGAATATAAGAATAAAGATTGATATTCCTGAACAAAAATAAATAACCCCAAATATAGCATATATTGCAGAATTGATTATGGGTTATTCTGTATTTTTCTTATTCAAATCCATATTTATAATATTAATTTAGGGCCTTATATTACTAAATACACACTTCAAAATATGATTATAAGAATATATATTTATTCTGTAACTTCTTTCCTCATAATAATTAAATATTTAAATCCTCTAAGGTAGAAATTATATTTAATGGCTTTATCTCGCCAAAAAGGAGTGTTAGAAGTTTGATTATGTCGGGTTACAGCAATTATATCTATGGGATAAAAATATTGTTCTAAAATAGAATATATTTTAAATCCTACAGGTATAAAACCACTTTTTTTTCGCCAATGATCTCCAATCAACCAAGCTAAATATTTATTGGGTTTCAGAATACGAAAAGCTTCTTTAGCTACTTTATCCAATTCAACATAGAATTCTTTTTTTGTGCAAGATATATTCCCTATATTATCTTGATGATTATTGTATTTGATGTTATCAGAATAAGGGGAATCTATAAATATAAAATCAGCTATTTCATTTTCTAAAGGTAGTTTTCTTGCGTCTGCTTGCATAATGTCTTCTCTATATGGAACAATATCAAAACCTAATACTCTTCTTTTTTCTTCCTTGCAGACATCAATTGTAGTGCCACTTCCACACATTGGATCAATAACTAAATCACCTTCTTTTGTATACCTTTGTATGAGATTCAATATAACGAAAGCTGGAGTCACACCCGGATATTTATTATCTCCATGTTTAATGTTTCCATAATTTTGTATAGGAAAATCCCATAAAGTTGTAGGCTCAATTGTAGGTTTATTATAATTCATAATTTTAATAACCCTTTTAAATCTTCAATAAAATTCTCAAATAGTTTAACTTTTTCACTTTCCACAATATATTCCTGAGTTAAAATATAACTACCATCTAAATCCGTTTCTACAATCGCTCTACCCTTTTTTGCCGGTTTTAATTCAGACAATGTTCTATCTTCATCTAAAGTAACAAAATAAACCTTAATGTTTTTTGTTGCCACATCATCTTTCAATTTTAATTTCCAATATCCTGTTTGGGCTATCCGTTCTCTTAAGGTAACTTTACTTGATATAATTGCCACTATTTCAAAATTTTGGGGATTATAAATTATAATGTCTACATCAGGTAAGTGTAGACCGAATTGTCCATAATCTATTGATAAATTTCTTTTAACTTTACTTAATTCATTGGAAAGGTTGCACTTTCTTTCCAATATATTGCCATTGACAACTTTTAAACCTAAATCTTCAACTTCATCTTGAATTAAAAATTGAATCAATTTTTCAAAATTTTTACCCTTAAAAGCTCTCCAACTTTGTTCATGATCACCCTTTGGAGTAGGGTTTTTCATCCAATCTTTTTTATGAATCTCTTTTGCTTCATTTAGAATTTCAGAGATATGTTTGTATGTCTCCTGTCCAAATTGTTCTTTTTTGGTTTTATACAAATTGATTAAATCCTTAAAATTCATTTATTATTTCTTCAATCCTATAATAATATATTCTACAGGATAAGCTTCACAGTTCGCTTTTGAATTGCTAGCGAATCTTCCTGTTTTTTCATCTCTTTTTTGAGGTAAAATTTTAGAGGGTATTTCTCTCTTTATAATTTTATCCAAAATTAAACCTGAATATTGTAAAGTTTCTGCAAATACTTCTGCATTAAGTACATCTATTCCTTTATATTTTGTATTACCTATAACATAGCAACATCTTCCGCCTTTTTTTAATATTCTATAACTCTCATGAAACACTTCTTCCATATCAATATAGAATGCTTCAATTTCTTTAGCCTTTTTTTTATGTACTAGCGACATCTGAGATACTATGTCTTTTGCAATTAAACTATTTAAGTTTCTATTTTCATATTTTTTATGTGAAGTACCAATATATCTAGTTTTATATTCAACCAAATCTTCAGTAAAGTCTAACCATATATCTGATAATTGATGTAAGTCAGCGTATTCGTAACTTGTTACATAAGGACTCGAAGTTATAATTAAATCAACAGTTTCATTATCTACTGGTTGTTTTCTCGCATCTTGTAAAGCTATATTTAAGTATTCATTTAAATTAATTTTTACCTTATCAGGTATAAAATTATAGAAATCTTCATTACCTTTTAACATTTTTATTAAATGTTTTTTTAGAACCCCAAAAGGTCTGGATGGTTGTTTATTTAAATCACGAGTAGGTTTAGTACTACTTTGTAACCATAAAGAACAATTTTTTAAAATTTGACTAAAAGCAACCAAATAGAAGTCTCTAATATTATCATTTTCTTCATTATATATAGCTCTTAAAATTATTCCTAATTCATATTTATTTTCTTCTGTGAACCAATAATCAATTCTATCGCTATGTTTTAAAGGTATTAAAGGTTCAATTTTAGGGATAAATATCGAAATTTGATTATCTTCTAAAAATGATAATTGTTTCAAAAATCGATTAACTTTTAATTTAAGAAAGTTTGGTTCTATGGGCGTAGATTTCACTTTCGTGATAAGGTAAGCTATATGATTAATATCTGTACCACTTGCCTTAAATCCTCTAGATAATGCAGTTACAATAGTTGTTCCACATCCCATAAAGGGATCATTTATATGTGAATTCACATTTATTATATATTCATCCATTAATTTTTCAACTAATTGAGGTATGAACTTTGCAGGATAACGGTGATAGTTATGAGTCAATTTACTTGTCTCTGCCCTTGATATTCCAGCAAAAGACCAATCTTTATCAACCTCTTTTTCTTTGAAATAATTAATTATTTCATTTGCTGAATATATTTCCCTACCTCTATTATTGGGAGCTATCTGAATTACTTGTCCCATTTTTATCCTTTAAATGTTTTAAATATATTATTAATGATTTATAAGCTAATTTTATGAGTCATTATTCAATTCAAATATTTATTTTTTAATTGAGATGTCAAGTGAAAATAATTTTATAGTTTGCATCCTCTTTTTTTTGGCAAAAAGTATAGTTAATTATTGGGATTCGCACCAGATACTTTCATAAAGATTTTGCGTCTTCTTACAAAAGAAGCAAAATATTCTTTATTAGTTGGGACAGCTTATAATAGACAAAATCTTTAAGCTTTTTATCTGAGTGTTTAATATAAGGACATTATATGAGTGTATACTAAGTGAAATATAATCACATATCATTTTTGAGACGAAAAAACAAATACATAATAGAAATAGTTAATTGATATTCTTCAAACGGATCTAGGAATTGAGTTGTATTTTTCCTTAATTATATTTCCTTTTCAAATCATGTTGTACTGCTTAAATCTTCTTGCGGGTCTATATTCTATATCTGGAACATTGAATAATTATAAACAGTATTATTGTAATTACAATTTATGGATTCATTCACCCAATTTCAATAAATGAGGTTCTTCTCCTAAGTTATAGAGGAGAAAGAAAAATATGTTTATTAATTTATCTTTGTTTATTATCCATTACATTACGAAATTTTCTTGACGGACAAAGGATTTTGGATGTTAAAGTATCATCAGGAGTTTAATATGGATGAACAGAATTATAAATACTTTGGACTTTCGCAAGCTGAAGCAGAAGCAAGATTGAAAAAAGATGGGTACAATGAATTACCCACCTCCAAACCCCGCAATCTGTTCAAAATAATATGGGGTGTTTTAAGTGAACCTATGTTTATTCTTCTTGTTTCTTGCGCTGTATTGTATCTATTATTAGGTAATTTAGAAGATGCTTTAGTTCTGGTTGGTTCAGTTATCCTGGTAATGGCAATTGATATTATTCAAGAGAGGAAAACAGATAATGCTTTAGAGGCGCTTAAGAATTTATCCAGTCCACGAGCTTTGGTTATACGAGATGGAGAACAGAAACGTATTCCTGGAAGAGAAGTGGTGGTAGGAGATTTGATAATATTAGCTGAAGGAGATAGAGTTCCAGCAGATGCCTTTATTTTAGTAAATGAACAATTAAATGTAGATGAATCTTTGTTAACTGGGGAATCGGTACCAGTTCGTAAAAGAGTGTGGGATGGTAAAGAAAATGCACCTCAACCTGGAGGAGATGATTTACCATGTGTTTATTCAGGCACTTTGATCGTAAGTGGCAGATGTATCGCTCAGGTTTATGCTACAGGAGCAAAAACAGAATTAGGTAAAATAGGTAAATCATTAGAAGGTTTGCAAGAGGAGAAGACCAAACTCAGTCGTGATACTAATAAACTGGTAAAGAACTTTGCTCTTTTAGGCTTGGTTATATGTCTCATAGTGGTAATTGCCTTCTATTTTACTCGTAAAGATTTGATTCAAGCCTTCCTCAGTGGAATAACTTTAGCAATGTCCGTTTTACCCGAAGAATTTCCTGTGATACTTACGGTCTTCCTTGCTTTAGGAGCCTTGCGTTTATCTAAAAAGAATGTATTAGCACGAAGAGCTCAAGCTATAGAAAATCTTGGTGCAACAACTGTTCTATGTACAGACAAGACTGGCACTATTACCTATAATAAAATGACCGTGCAAAAGATTTGGGAAATAAACAGTCCTCATTCTATTTCTCTTAAAGATATTGAACGAGACAATAAAAAGGACCAAGACTTGCTATTTTTCAGTATGCTTGCCTGTATGAAGGATCCTTTTGATCCAATGGAAAAAGCTATTCATAAAGCAGTTAAAGATGTTGATCCCTCCCTTTATGGAAATTATGAAGCATTGCAATTGGTGAAGGGATATCCACTTACAGATAGTTGTAGAGCTATGACAAATGTATGGAAAGAAGGAAATTCAGATAATCTTATAGTTGCTATGAAGGGTTCTCCTGAAACAGTTCTGGATTTATGTAAAATGGATTCTATTTCCAAAGAAAGTGAAATGCAGAAAGTCTCTCAAATGGCTGAAGAAGGATTGCGCGTTTTAGGAGTTGGAATGGCAAGAGTTGATCAAGGTAATTTACCTGAAGAACAGTCTGGCTTTGATTTTCAATACATTGGACTCATTGGTCTGGCAGATCCAATTCGGGAAAATGTTCCTGCCGCAGTTAAGGAATGTTATAGAGCAGGAATTAGAATTATTATGATAACTGGAGATTATGTTGGAACAGCTTTAGCAATAGGGAAACAGATTGGTCTGAAAAATGTAGAAAATGTGATAACTGGTGCAGAATTGGATGCTATGGATAATGAGGAGCTAAAAGAGAAAGTAAAGAAGGTAACCATTTTTGCGAGAGTTGTACCAGCACATAAATTAAGAATAGTTCAGGCATTAAAAGCTAATAACGAGGTAGTTGCAATGACCGGAGATGGAGTTAATGATGCACCTGCTCTTAAAGCGGCAAATATAGGAATAGCAATGGGACAAAGAGGAACGGATGTAGCTCGTGAAGCTTCTGCCATTGTAATTACTGATGATGATTTTTCTTCCATCGTGAGTGGTGTAAGAATGGGAAGACGCATATATGATAATATACGTAAATCCTTCACTTATGTCTTTTCTCTACATGTACCTATCTCTGGAATGTCTATCATACCGGCAATGTTTACGGAATTCCCCCTTATTTTTTACCCCGTTCATATAGCTTTTTTAGAATTGATAATTGACCCTGCTTGCTCCATAGTCTTTGAAATGGAAAAAGAGGAAGAAGATATAATGGATCGTCCTCCTCGTGATCCTAATGCCCCTCTTTTTGGGAAAAAGATGGTTATCTTAGGTATGCTTCAGGGATTAGCGGTATTCATTGTTTTAGCATTAATGTATTTCTGGAATTTAAATAATGGGGTCATTCCAACTAAAAATCGGGCTATGGTCTTTACCACGATGGTATTTTCCAATCTTATGCTCATAACCACTAATCGTTCCTGGGAAAAGAACCTGATAAAAATCCTCAAAACACCTAATCCAGCAATGTTATATCTTCTCCTTGGTGTCTTTTTCATTGTGATTTTAGCTACGAATGTCCCTGCTGTTATAAATATCTTTCACCTTTCTAAACTGAATTTAGTGGAATTTATTGTTTGCCTGTTAGCAGGAAACATTAGCGTTCTCTGGTTTGAAATCTATAAAGCAGTAAAGGGCAAAAAAGCACTCAGTTAAGCTAAACCATTTAGCTATTTATAATAAAGGGATTACTATCTAAAAAACCCTTTATCTCTCTCTCAAATGCTTTATCAGTGAGACTTATTTATAGCTATGCTATATTTACCTGTTCTTATAAGAGTTTTGAATTTACCAAACCGCTTGGTGCTATTAAATAAAGATGAGGCATTAGCTTTATTATATCTGCTATAGATTTCCTGTGCTTTTTTCCAGGTAGCTTCATCTAAAGGAGTGTTCGCTGGGGCAAAGAGTTCCTGTTCCCAATTTTCCGTATTAAGATTAGAATCACCGGAAGACCTGGCAATAGCGATAGCAAGAAGAGCTTCTATTTGTTCCTGACTCATATTATATCCTGCTTTCGTGCCCAGAATTCCATATGCAAGATAAATGGTTTGACCAGGCAGGATATAGATGACTGTATTATCTCTGGTTTGAGAGAAGAATTTTAGGTTCTTTGCCTGGGTCTTTTTATCGCTCATCTTATTAAAAACTTCCTGAAAATGAGCATTTGCAGCGCTTGCACCGAGCTTTGCATCAATAGCTTTCTCATCTAATTGAGTGAAAACAGCTACGGATTTCTCTTCTCTTTGTTCCTTCTTTTCTATAATGGGAGGAATGGTTTCTTCTTCTTTTAGTGTCTCCTCTTTCAAAGTATCTACTGGAGCTACTTTTGAGGACTCAGGTATCTTTTTCAAGGATTGAGTGTACAAGAATAAAGCTACTAAAAATACAACAATAGTCAAGATGAGAGCAAGAGAAGGATAAAACCGATTAGGATGGGAAGCAGGAACTTCTTCTTGAATTACTACGGGCTTGCTAATAAGAACTTCTACAATCTGAACAGTGATATCATCTAAACCACCACGATGAATAGCGAGATCAACCAGATTATGAGTGGCAATTTGTGGCTCTTCAGATAACTGCTGCAAGATTTCTTCATCTTTAACATATTCCGTCAAGCCATCTGAGCAGAGCAAAAAGACATCTCCTTCCTGCAAGAGATGAGGTCCCGATATATCTGGTCTATAACTCGATGAACCTATGGCACGAGTGATAATATTTCTGAGTGGATGAATAGCAGCTTCTTCACGAGAAATTAAGCCTTGTTCAACCATTCTTTGAACTTCAGAATGGTCTTTGGTAAGTTGTAATAAAGCACCGCCACGACGAAGATAAATACGACTATCTCCAACATTAGCAAAATAATAAGAATTTTCCTTAATCAGCAAAAGTACAAGAGTGGTGCCCATTCCCGTCATTTCTGGATTTAGCTTGGTGTATTCAATTATCTTATATTGAGCATATTCTACACTTTGAGCAATGGTAGTACTTTCTTCTTCTTCTATATAATGAGATTCAAAATATTCATTAATACTTTCTACTGCCATCCGAGAAGCAATTTCTCCACCTGCTTCTCCACCCATTCCATCACAGAGTAAGAAAAGGTCACCATACTTGCCTTGAAAATGACCGCAATAATCCTCATTATTAACCTTAGCGGGATTTTTACCCTGAACCGTTAAACTGGCAAATCTTAAACGAACCGAGCTATTAGCCATAATTAACACTCCTGCTCTTTAGATTACTATCTATTAAATCCAAATAATATACTTTAAACTCCTAAAAGACTCTGACTCCAAAGAATTTCTTATTATTAAATCAGGTGTATAGAAAGATTACAGTGAGTTAACAATTATTACACTTCCAGTTTTTACTTTCTTTACAGTGTCTATGAGATATTCTATTTAAGACTATCAGGGACAATTAATTCAGCTTCTGTTGCTTTAAGTACTTCCTCCAGGGTATATCCTTCAGTAATTTCTTTGAGCAATAAACCTTGAGGAGTGACCTCTATAACAGCCATTTCAGTAATGATAAGATTCACACAATGAGGAGCAGTTAGAGGAAGGTTACACTTTTTTAAAATTTTTGGATTGCCGTGCTTATCACAATGTTCCATAGCAACAATGACTTTTTTAGCTCCTGTCACGAGGTCCATTGCCCCACCCATACCAGGGATAAGTTTTCCAGGAATCATCCAGTTCGCCAGATTTCCTTCCTGGTCTACTTGCAATGCACCAAGTACGGTAACATCAATATGTTTACCGCGAATTATGGCAAAACTGGTGGCAGAATCAAAGAAAGAAGCACCTGGAACAGCAGTAATATAACCGCCACCAGCATTAATCATATCCTTATCTTCTTGTCCTTCTGCTGGAGCAGGACCAACTCCCATAATGCCATTTTCTGATTGAAAGACCACCTTTCTTCCTTCTGGAATATGATTGGCTGCTTCAGTGGGTAAACCTATGCCCAGATTGACATAGTCTCCATCCAGCAGTTCTTGTGCTACACGTTTTCCAATATGAGTACGTTTATCGTTAGTCATTTTCTTCCCTTTTTGCTTAAAACTATATAATTGACAAATACACCAGGAGTTATCACTGCTTCAGGGTCTATATATTCATCTTCTAAAATTTCATCCACTTCAGCAATAGTGATTTTCCCTGCCATAGCCATAACAGGATTGCCATTACGAGCGGTTTTACGATATATAAGATTACCTGCTTTATCAGCTTTATGTGCTCTTATCAGGGCAAAATCGCTTGGTATAGCTGGCTCTAATAAATAATCTTTACCATCCACATTAATTATTTGTTTTCCTTCAGCTACTATGGTGCCTAAACCTGTAGGAGTGAGAACACCTCCAAGACCTGCGCCAAAAGCACGAACCCTTTCCATTAAAGTGCCCTGAGGAATAAGTTCGGACTGAATTTCTCCGGAATTGACCTGGTCTTGAATATTTTTGTTTGTTCCCATATGAGAAACTTGTACGCTTTTCACCAGATGCGCATCCACCAGTTTGCCAATACCTTTGCCAATATAATCGGAAGTGATAGCAATAATATGTAGATTATTGATACCAGCTTCAACAATAGCATCAAGGATGGTTTCAGGAGTCCCAACCGCTAAAAATCCACCTAATGCAATACGACTGTGAGGTTTAATCATCGCAGCTGCTTCTTCTGCGCTAATCAATTGAAACATAATTGTCTCCTTTATATTTATCTTTTATCAAAAACCTTCATTTTTTCCACTTACTTTTCCTGAGCCTCGTTTAAAATACCTCTTTCATAATTTCATTCCAGTAGACCGTGGCATCATACACTTCAAATGCAGATATTATAGAGCTATCTTTTATATATTCAACCAGTAATTTATAATAGCTTATAACCTCTTCTTCAAAGTAAGCTTTATGTTCATCACCAGTAATTATTGTTTCACTCACTGGGATCAATCTTTCTTCTATAAATATTATTAATGTTAGTCATAACATCATTATTTTAATTATACAAGCAGTAACTGAAATACTGCTTATTAACAACAGAGTTTTATGTCAACAGATAGTCCTGAAAGTAATGTAAATCTTCTTGATTTATAACGGCTTCCAGAAAGATACCATCTGCTTGATATTCTTCTTTTTTGATATCACCAATCTCGTGTAAAAGCGATGCCAGAGAACCCTTATCATAAGGCAAAAACATTTGATAGAGTCTGTTCTGAAAAAGTTTCTCTTCCACTTTTTGCAGAAGGTCTTCAAGGTGGCTTTTATTCAAGGCTGAAATAAATATAGCATCGGGATATCGCTTTTTTGCAAGACTTAATTGGATAGAATCAACTAAATCTATCTTATTAAAAACCAGTATCTGAGGAATGTTATCAGCCCCAATTTCTTTTAGCACTGATTGCACCTGTTCAATGTAATATTCATAGCGTTCATCGGAAAGGTCTACTATGTGAAGTAAAAGGTCTGCATCTTCAACTTCCATCAAAGTGGCAGTAAAAGAAGCGACTAATTGATGTGGAAGACGAGAGATGAACCCAACTGTATCAGAGATAACGACAGGAAAGGAAGTGGAAAGCTTTAATTGACGGGTGGTAGAATCCAGCGTGGCAAAGAGCTTGTCTTCTACCAGAACTCCTGCTTCCGTCAATGCATTAAAAAGGGTTGATTTCCCTGCATTAGTATAACCTACCAGACAGATTTTCTTACTCTTTTCTCGTTGTTTCCGTTGAGTTTCTTTATTCTTGGATATTTCCGCAATAGCCTGTTTGATTTTGCGAATATTATCTTTAATGATTCTTTTATCAACTTCTATCTGTTTTTCCCCCATTCCACGGGAAGCTGAACCACCACGAGAGCGGACAGCACCATGTTCCTGGTCATAATTTTCAGATTGTCTTCTCAAACGAGGAAGCTGATATTGTAATTCCGCTAAACGAACCTGCAATTTTGCTTCTTTGGTATGAGCATGTTGATGAAAAATAGAAAGAATGATTTCTGTCCTATCCA
>Ga0302237_1002335_pt1 | contig 11877 bp, 13 predicted proteins | sample AAG_UR_Ala_MG_FD_193530 | JGI IMG/M metagenome (GOLD analysis project Ga0302237, IMG submission 193530) | Enriched activated sludge microbial communities from anaerobic digester in WTTP, New Holstein, Wisconsin, United States - AAG_UR_Ala | ecosystem: Engineered > Bioreactor > Anaerobic >...
CATCGCCCAGTGGGGCCTGCCGATCAGCGTCGAGGCCCAAGCGGTGTTGGGCAATTTTCGTTTGGACTTCACCGACCTGACGATCCCGCTGGCCGGCATCTCGATCCAGGTCCACCGCACGTACGACACGTTGAACGCCGGCCGCAGCGGCGACCTCGGCTTCGGCTGGCAGTTGAGTTTCGCCGAGGCTCGCCTCCGCGAAACCGTGCGCGTCACGGAGGCCGAGCGGAGCGGCATCGCGTCGCTGTTCGCCGCCAATCCGTTCCGTCAAGGCACGCGGGTGTACCTAAAGGGAAAAGGACAGGCATTATTGTGCCTAGTGCTGATACCGTCGCCAACTCTTTCCTGAGGACGACGCTGTAGCAGGGGACTTTTCAGTTCTCCAAACGGAAAAGGGTGACGAGATGGATCAACTACTACGCTTTTTGCTCACACATTGTTCCTTCCTGTATAACGACTGCGGCATGAGGTTCACCGACTCACGCTGCGATAAGACGTTTGGTGGAAATGCTTACATCGTTTTGTCGAACGAGGCACTTGAGCTTCGATTCATGAGAGATCGGGAGCAACTCTTCCTGGACTTTCGTGCCACCGGCCGCAGTCGGACTCGCTCATGGTATTCGATGGATGTGGTGCGGCAATTACTGACCGGCGAAATCGGGAGATCGGAAATGGACGAAGAAAACGCGACTTTTTTGAAGTTCCGTGTTTTTCAGATCCAGGGACTTTTTGGAAAACCGAAAATCGCGGAGACCGAGGCGAACTTGAAAGGATTTGAGGCAGCGCGAGCGAAGCGGCTCTTTGGCTGAGTCTGGAACCAGTCGCGAAGGAAGATGGATTTCAACCAAGAAATGGGTTCGGGTCTCATTTTGACCATCATGTGGCGGCAGACGGCGAAGAAGTGTTCGTCTTCCTCCACGGAAAACTCCAAGCGTCCCTGGTACAACGGCCCGGTCCCCGCCGTCCGGTGCGCCAAGTGCCAGCGGCGGGCATGGGTGTTGGTGAGCCAGCACAGGTACGTCGAGAGATCGCCATCCCCTGGCCGCCACGAAGCGAGATGCCGTGGTTCGGCATCACGCAGAAGGCCAGCAGCCGCATCTCGACCTGCTCACGCGTCTCTTCGAGAACCTGTTCAAAGGCCGCGTAGTCGCCCGCCGTCTCGAAGATGGTGCTCCGCCCCACGGCGCGATTCAAAGCGTCGTAGACACAACCGATATTGTAAACTCGCGAGAATCGCAGGAACACCGAACCAGAGGAAATTGCCGTGGTCCAGACAACTCGACGCCAATTCGTGGGCATCGTGCTCAGTTCTGCCGGGCTGCCGACAGCCAACCGGCTGGCTGGCGCAGAGAAGCCAAGTCCCTACGTCCGCGCCAACACCGACTGGCTGGCCAAGTGCCGGTTTGGGATCGGCATCCACTGGACCGCCCAAAGCGTTCCCCGCAAAGGCTCACCGAAACCGTTCCAGAAGGCCGTGGCCGACTTTGACTTGAAAGGGTTCATTGCCGCAGTTGAACATGCGGGGGCCGACTACGTGCTGTTCACATCGGCGCACGCCCTGCAAGAGCTGCCCGCCCCGAATCCCGTGCTGGACAAGATCCTGCCGGGACGAACCTGCGAGCGTGACCTGATCGGGCAAACCGGTGCCGCAGGTCGACGACATCGTGCAGGCCGTACATGCCCTGGTCTTCGATGGCGAAGGGAATCCGTAACGGCCCCAAGTGGAAGGAATCAACGGATTCGATTTTGACTGGGAATAGGGCTTAATTTCCGGAGCGATCGAACGCAAGGCTGAACTCAGCTTCGGCTTTGTCGAAGACCAGTTCCGTGCTCCAGAGCGGCCCACCCATGTGCGTGCATGCCGTCGCAGAGGGCTTTTCCGGCTCGGCATGCTCCTTGTGCGTGCCCAGGAACTTCTCTTCCCAGAACTCGAACGCAGTCACCTCCGCGCCGGGAGAGAGCCCCAGAGAAGACAGCCCCACAATCCGCTCCTGCGCCTCGTCCTCGAAATTGAACACTCCCACCGCATCCCACTGTCCGGCCACATTCTTGCAGTGCATGTGCCACAGGGAAGGCATTTCCCGCTCGAACAGATCCAGCGGCCGGGCCGGCGGGTTGCCCGGCGGCAGGCATTGCTGCATCATGCGGATTCGCGGCGGTTCCAGCGGGCGGAAATCGTCGCTGAACGAGATGCTGCAACCGCTCATCGTCATCAAGGACATCTTGAAGCGGGCCTCCTCGACGCTCGCCTTCATGCCCACGCTCATGTCGCAGACCTCGCGGTGATAGAGCCGGTCGTTGGCCCAGTAGCTCGCCGCCAGCAGCGGAGCGTTGGCGCGCTCCAACTGCATCCAACTCGCCAGGCCGGCGTCGCCCGTGTCCGCGCCGATGTAGGCACTGCTGGCCAGCCCGGCCGACAGCAAGGGCGGCGTCTGGCAGTAGCGGATCCAGGCCTCCGGCTCGGCGCCTCGGCGGATCGCCGCCATGGCGCAAAGCCGGCGAGCCGGCGATGAAGTCGATCTTGTAGTAGCCGGCCCCCTCGGACGACAGCCGGGCGAAGGTCTCTTCGATCCATTTCTCCGCGCCGGCCTGGAACCTGGCACTCAGCGACGGCGAGCCTCCCAGGGCCGACAGCGCGCCAAGCGTCAGTCCGCCCGGCGAGCCCCGCTGGGCCAAGGCCAGAACCCCGAAGCTGCCGAATATAGGAGAGTCCCTGGAAACTGGCAATCATCTTCACGTTTTGAAGGCGCGCAGCTCGGTGACTCCGTGGCCGGCAAAGCTCCTGCTTGCCAGTCCACACGGTCGTCGGTTACATTGCAGAGCGTCATCTACCAACCTGAAGGAGTCCCGCCATGCGCCGAAACATTTTCCGGTTTGCCGTCGTTTGTCTGGTTCTGGGCGTGCCGCTGACGGCGGCAGCACGGGACGTGTATGTCGCCAACACCGGCGACGATTCGAATCCGGGGACACGGGACAAGCCGCTGGCGAGCGTCACCAAAGCGGTCGAGGCGATGCGCGGGGCGGGACCGGGGACGATCTGGATCGAGCCAGGGGAGTATTACCTCGAAACGGGACTTGCCTTCGATGCGCAGCACGCCGGCACGGCCGAACAGCCGCTGGTGCTGCGCGGCGTCCAACCGGGCCAGGTCCGGCTGACGGGCTCGCGCGCCGTGGGCAAGTTCCGCCCAATCACGGCCGCCGAAGCTCAGCCGCTCGTCTCGCCCGAAGCGAAACAGCACGTCCTGGTCGCCGACTTGAAAGAGCAGGGCTTCCCGCCGCTGAGACCGCTGCCGGACAAGCACCGCGATCACGGCCAGGAGGAGGTCGTGTTCGGCGATCGGCCGATGCAATCCGCCCGTTGGCCCAACGAAGGGTTCGTCGAGTTTGACAAGGTGATCGATTCCGGGGCGTCGGGCGTGACGCACTGGGTGTCGCGGGACGTCTACCGGCCTGGGTCCTTTCAGTTCCCCGGCGAGCGGGCGAAGCAGTGGGATTTCAGCCGCGGGGTCTGGCTGCACGGCTTCTGGTGCTACGAGTGGAGCGACGAGGTCTTGAAAGCGGCTTCCTACGACCCGGCCGGCGGCGAGTTGCGGCTGGCGGCCAAGCACGCCTACGGGATCGGCTCGCCGTGGCGCAAGGACTCGAAGCACCCGTTCTACGCCCTGCACGTGTTCGAGGAACTGGACCAGCCCGGCGAGTACTACCTGGATCGGCAGAACAACCGGCTCTACTTCTGGCCGCCCGGCGGCGTATCCCAGACGCCCGTCCGCCTGACTCTCTGCCGGCAGCCGCTGATTCGCGCCGACGGCGCGGCCTGCTTGACGATCCGCGATCTGACGATCGAGAACGGCTGCGACGCGGGACTGGTGATGAAGAACTGCCGGCACTGCCGCGTGGAAAACTGCGTGGTCCGCAACATGGGCCGCAATGGGATTTCCTTGAGTGGCTCTCACGTGGCGGCGGTCCGTTGCGAGGTCACGGAAGTCGGTTCGTTCGGGATCAGCGTCCACGGTGGCGACCGCAAGACGCTGGCGCCCGGCCAATGCGCGATCGAGAATTGCCACGTACACCACGTCGGCCGGTTGAACTGGGAAGGAGGGCGTTGTGCGATCCTGGGCGGTTGTGGAAATCGCCTGGCCAACAATCTCTTCCATCATGGCCCGACCGGCGCCGTCGCCTACGGAGGCAACGAGCACGTGCTGGAGCTGAACGAAGTCCACAGCATGTGCATCCACTACGCCGACGTGGGCGTGTTCTACACGGGCCGTGATTGGGCCAGCCAAGGCAACGTCGTGCGGTGGAACTACATCCACGACGTGCCGGTCAAGGGAGGCAGCGGTTCGCAAGCCATCTATCTGGACGATTGCGACAGCGGCGAGACGGTCGCCGGCAACATCGTCTACCGTTGCGGCAACCGGGGCGTGCTGCTGGGCGGCGGGCGCGACAACACCTTCCGCGGCAACATCTTCATCGATCAGCCGATCGGCATCCACGTCGACGCTCGCGGCCCTCGCGGGATCGTCTTCGACCGGCCCGATTCCTGGAATCTCCTGGCCAAGTGTGAGGCGTTGGACTACCAGTCGCCGTTGTGGAAGGAACGCTACCCGCGGCTGGCCAAGACCATGCAAGAGAACCCGCTGATGCCGCTCGGCAACTCGATGCGCGAAAACATCCTGATCGGCTGCAAGAAGCCGTTCGACTTGAGGAAGGAGGTCGACCCCGATTGGCTTGACCGGGCAAACAATGTCGAGTGGGACTTGAAGGACTTCCCCGATCTATTGGACAGCGGAACGCCGCCCCAACTGGTGCTCTCGAAGCTGCCCGCGATCTGGCAGAAAGTGCCCGACTTCGAGCCGATCCCGATCGAAAAGATCGGCCTCGGCCCGCCGTAGAATTCACATTTGCCCGTGTCTATTGCGTCACAGCGGGCACGAGCCGCCGGCATTCCAACCGGAGGAGGGCAATACAGGACGCCGTCTGGATGAGCAGGCGCATCCGGTGTACGATCGGGTGCTGGGAGGTCACCAAGATGACAAGACTCGATGAAACGGAAATCACCAAAGCCATTCTGAACGTTTATCATGAGAACCTGCTGAAACGGATCGTCAGCGACGTCGTGATCGTCGGCGCCGGCCCCGCTGGCCTGGTGGCGGGCTTCTATCTGGCCCGGCAGGGAGCAACGGTCACGGTGCTGGAAAAACGCTTGGCGCCGGGCGGCGGGATTTGGGGCGGGGGCATGGGAATGAACGTCGCCGTCGTCCAACAGGAAGCGGTTCCGATCCTGGACGAAATGCGCATCCGCTATACGCCCAAGTCAGCGGGCTTATTCGCCGTCGACTCCGTCGAGTTGGCTGCGGGACTGTGCTTGGGCGCGCTGCAGGCCGGAGTGGCCATTTTCAATCTCGTGGCCGTCGAGGATCTGTGCGTGCACCAGGGGCGCGTCACCGGCGTGGTGGTCAACCGCACGATGATCTCCGGCGCGCTGCCGGTGGACCCGATCGTGTTGACCGCCCAAGCCGTAGTGGATGCCACGGGCCATGAAACCGTCCTGATTGCGGCCCTTCGCAAGCGAGAACTCTTGCCGATGTCGGCAGACCGGAAACCCCTGGTAGAAGGCCCGTTAGATGCCGGCGCCGGCGAGCGGTTCGTGGTCGAGCACGTGCAGGAAATCTTCCCCGGCCTGTGGATCGCCGGGATGAGCGTCTCGGCGACCCTGGGCGGGCCGAGAATGGGGCCTATTTTCGGCGGCATGTTGCTGTCAGGCCAGCACCTTGCCCAGCGCATCGGTTCGGGGCGGAAAGCGTAAAAAGCCGCACAGAAACCGTTCGTAGCTTGGAGCGAAGCGCCGGCCGGAAAGAGATTCGTGTGTACGGTTAGTTCTGGCCCCCGCTCGAACTGTTCGCTCCTGGCGCCGTCTACCCGCTGCGCCAGCCGGAGCCAAACCCACGACCGTAGCCGGCACCGCGACCGTAGCCGGCACCGCGACCGTAACCAGCACCTCGGCCGTAACCGGCGCCGCGCCCCCAACCTGCTCCGGCACCGCGGCCGGATCCGAGGCCGGCGCCGCCAGGTGCCGCCGCCGTCCCTGCGCCTCCGGCCCACACCGGTTGCAGCGTCTCGTCCCGGAGTTTCACGCTACGGCCGTCGTAGGACAATTCCTGGGCCACGTAGTGGTCCTCTTTCATGTTCTCCGTCCGAAACGCCTTGACTTTGACGGCCTTGTCAGGGACGAGTTCCTTGGCGGCGAACTCGACCATCGCGGCCGGGCCGAGATGGATGTTCAGCGTCTTGCCCTTGGCGGTCTTCATCAGGAAATGAGTGCCCACAGGAAAACGGCCCGTGGTGTTCGCACAAGGTTCGGTCTTCACCTCGAGCACCTTGCCGGACAGCGTAACGATCTCGGACGCGGTTCCGGTCCGAGCCACGCCCGACGGGGCCCCCGCGCCGCGTTGCGCCAGGGCTGCGGAAGCCAGTAGTCCCAACACGGCCAACGTCAACATCGACACTCGCATTTTACTCATCGCATCATCCTCCTTTCATTGGATTACAGACAGTACAAGACACAAAATAGCAAATGCAGTGCCAAGGGACAAATACCGGCCCTGTGCTTTGGTAAACGCTGATTTCGTGCCAGTGGCACCTGGGCGAGCGTGAAAACCCAAACAGGGTCGTGCGGTTGGCAGGGTGCAGAAATTGCGCGCTCCACGATCGTCGCTTTCGCCCGGGCGTGGCGCGAATTGCCGGACATGCGGGCTGACAAGACGCTTGACAAGTGGTTTAATCGTGCAAGTAATTTGTTTTAGGTGGTAAACATTTCTATCTGGCGAGACCAGAGATGAAACCGGGCCAGATCTCGCAACGGCTGCAGCAGTTCGAGTCGCTGTGTCGCGAGCGCGGGTTGCCGCTGACGGTCCAACGTCGGGACATCCTGAAAACGATCCTGGAACGGGACGACCATCCCTCGACAGATCAGATTTACGAGGCCGTCAAGGAGCGCATTCCGGGGCTCTCGCGGACGACCGTGTACCGCGTGCTGGACACGCTGGTCGAACTGGGCGTCGTCCGGCGATTGCACCATCCGGGAACCGGGGCCCGGTTTGACGGCAACCTGCAGCGGCACCACCATTTGGTGTGCCGCAGGTGTGGTTGTGTCATCGACATCGAGAGCGCCGGCTTGGACCAACTGAGGCTGCCTGCGGGCGAGCGGCGCGGTTTCGAGATCGACGATTATTCCGTTCATTTCACCGGCCTCTGCCAGGAGTGTCTCCGGCGGAGACCCACGTAAGGAAAAGGAGAATTCGCCATGCACGAACAGAGTATCGCGTTGCTGAATCGGGCGGTCGCCGACGAGATGTCGGCGGTTCACCAGTACATGTATTTTCACTTCCATTGCGACGACCAAGGGTACGATTTGCTGGCGGGCCTGTTCAAGCAGACGGCGATCGAGGAGATGCTGCACATCGAGCGACTCGCCGAGCGGGCGCTGTTCCTCAAAGGCGACGTCGAGATGGTTGCCGTGGCCGAGGTGCAGAAGATCCACGACGTCCAGAAGATGCTGGAGTGCGCCCGGCAAATGGAGGAGGACAGCGCGAAGCTGTACAACCAGTTGGCCAACGAGTGCGGGGCGAACGCGGACTCGGCGTCGAAGAAGCTGTTCGAGGACTTGGTGGTGGACGAGGAACGTCACTACGACCAGTACGACCAGGAACTGGACAACATGGCCAGGTTCGGCGAACGATATTTGGCTCTGCAATCCATCGAGCGGAGCAAGACCCGCGGGGCGGGACGGCCCGCCGAGTAGACACGCATCAAGGATCAATTCAGGACTCTCGAAAGGAGCGCGTCGCCGGCAAGCAAGAGGGAGTCAAGTGTCTCGATTGGTTCATGTGTTTGAAGGGAGTGCCCAAGGACCAGCTCGACCTTCCGCCCATGTGGAAGTAAGGCTTGGTCCGATCTTCCAAGTCTCTCCCGAACCTTTGACTGGAGGTGAATGATGGATTGCACGAGGTTTTTCCGCAGCGGACCGTGGTTGGCAGCGGTCTGCTTCGCCCTGCTTGGGGGCGCACTGTCCGGCACAGGCGTCGCCGGCGAACCGGCGGCCGAGGTACCGCAGGATGAACTGGGGGCGGCAACCGTCGCGTATCAGGCGGAGTTGCTGGCCAAACTGATTCCGGAGGCCGAGGCGGTCAAAGCGACGTCGGCCTTCGATCCCGTGGTGTTTGCGGCTTACGTTCCCGAGGACAATGCGCTGACTCCGGAACGCGTGGAACTGGGCCGCAAGCTGTACTTCGACAAGCGTCTGTCGGCCGACGGGACCGTGTCCTGCGCGACGTGCCACGACGTGACGCGCGGCTTCACGGACCAGCTCCCCGGCTCGCTGGGTATCGGCAAGCAGGTCGGCAAGCGGAACGCGCCGGCGGTTCTGAACGCGGCCCTGCTGCAGACGATGTTCTGGGACGGGCGATCGCCCAGCTTGGACCACCAGGCCAAACAGCCGATCCTGAATCCGATCGAGATGGGCATGTCGAATCCAGAGGAGGCGATGAAGGCCATCGCCGGCGATGCGGAGTACCAGGAGGCATTCAAGAAAGCCTACGGGCGAGAGATGAACTACGAGGATCTGGGCCGGGCGATCGGGGCCTTCGAGCGGACGCTCGTGTTCCTGGATTCTCCCTTCCGCCGCTTCATGGCCGGCGACGCGTCGGCCCTGTCTGCGGGCGCCCAAGCCGGCTGGGAACTGTTCAACGGCAAGGCCCGCTGCGCGGCGTGCCATCCGATGAATCCCGCCAATCCGTTGGGCAGCGACCACCGCTTCCACAACATCGGCGTCGCGGCCCGGCACCAGGATTTCGAAGGCTTGGCGAAGAAGGCGCTCGTGGCTTTGGCTGAGGACTCCTCGGAGCAGAACCTGGACGAGTTGGCCATCGGTACGGACCTGGGCGAACTGGGCCGCTTCATGGTGACCCGTAAGCGGATGGACATCGGCGCCTTCCGCACGCCGTTGATCCTGAACATCGGCATCACGGCGCCGTACATGCACGACGGCTCGCTGGCTACGCTCTGGGACGTGATCGATCACTACAACAAGGGCGGCGAAGCCAACTTGTACTTGGACGGGGGCATCGAGCCGCTGGCCTTGACCGAAAAGGAGACAAACCATGAGAAACACATCGCTCCGATACTGCGCCGGCGCCTCGTTGGCCGGCATGATCTGTCTTCTGTTGGTCGCCTTGATCGGCGGGTGTGCCGGGCAAGTCGCGCCGCCTCCGCAAACGGCCTCGGCTCCCGTCGAGAGCCCCCCGTCGCCCGCCCCTGCTGAGGCCGAAGCCCAACCGTCCCCCGCAGCCGGGCAAACGGCAACCGAGACGTCCACCACGTCCGACACTGCGGCGGCCAGCGAAACCGTGACCGCCGTCTCCTGTGACGGCGAGAACACCGTCACCGTCCCGAAGGAGCTTTCAGGCCAGCCGTTGGCTGACGCCCTGATGGATCAGTGGAAGCGGGACCATCCCGAGGCCAATTGGGTGACCGAACAGAAAGAAAAACACGCGCTGATTCCGCCTGCCGACAACTCCGACTTGCTGAAGGGCGGCCAAGGCAAGGATCATACTTACGGAAACTATACCGAACTCGACATTTTGACTTGGGCTCGCGAAACGGAGAAGTTTGCCGCCGAGGGCTCGCGGATCTTCCACAGCGCCGATGCCTTGGGCAGCACCATTGCCGTGTCCTGCGACATGTGCCATCCGCACGCCGCCAACACGCACCCGGAGACCTATCCCAAGTTCCAGCCGCAGTTGGGCCGCGTGGCCCTGCTCCGCGACATGATCGACTGGTGCATCGAGAATCCGGTCCGCGGCGAGCACCTGGATCCCAACGGCCCCACGATGCGGGCCCTGGAGGCGTACATCATGGCCCAGCGCAAAGGCGTCGCGATGAACTACGGAAAGCACTAACGCGGCCCTAGGCCGCAACCAAGGGGCGTGCGCACGGCGCACGCATCCTGCGCCCTGCGGGTCTCACGTCGGCGATGGCCGGCACAGCTCGGAGAGCCATGCTACTTTTCGGCGGCGATGCCCTTGCGGATTTCGACCCACTGGCCCATGTCGTCGATCACGCGGATCGCTTGCATGCCGGTGCTGGCCGCGTCCTGCCGTAACGTTTCGCTGGACACCCGGCGGAACTCGGGCATGTGCCGACACTGACCACCGACCAAGGCGACGCCGCCGCGGCGCAGCACACGGTACAGTTCGCGCATGGCTTTCGGCCGGTCGGTCCAGATCAGCGCGGGGCCGACGCCGGCCACCGGGTCGAACGACTCGGCCTCGAACGGCAATTGTTCGATGCCGCCGGCACGGCACGCAATGCGGTGTGCGAGATTCTCCTTCTGCAGCCGTTGCCGGGCTTGCTCCGCTGCTGAGGCGTGAACACGTAGCGCCCGCCGAGGATGGCCACGCCCGTCGGCTTCAGCACCCGGTCGACCTCGCTCGGACCGTCACCGAGACTTCCGTGCGCCGCTGGTATTCCGCAGCGATGGCCGTCACCGGTTCTGCGGTCCTTTGGTCGGCCAGCACGACGCAAGCCGCCCGCGGCAGCGGTTCTGCCGCTTGCGAATTAGCCGTTTCCCACACGCCCCAACCGCACAGCAGTACGGCAACGCCAAGCCCACTGAAGCGATTCATGGTGCATCTCCGCAGAGAGTCCCGGCCCGCACGATCTCCGCCTGCGCATGACTCCGAGGCGACGCAAGCGAGCTGCCAGGGATGAAGTGATCGGCGACGCCTGCTACGCGAGGGATCTTTTCTTCCGCTGCGCCAGCGACGCGCGAATGCGCATGATTTCTTCGTATTCGGGCGTGTTGGCAAACGCCTCGCGCTGCTCGCGAGTGGGAAAGAACTGACTGAGCTTGCCGCCGTTGCCAAAAAAGGCGTTGTGCAAATCCGTATCGGAGGGGCTGCGTTTCGCTTCCTCGCGGACGAATTCAAGCGCCGCCTGGGCTTTGCTCTTGGCCATCGCAATTCTCCTCATCCGATTTCCTCTTCCTCTGTCGCAGGAACCTCCAGGATCTGCACGCCCATCGTAGTCACGCACCTCGGAGTACATGGCTCGCTGCCCCAATGCGCGCCCGATCCGGATCACGGCTCTCCTGGCCTCATCCAGCAACACCCGATCACAGACAACGCTGACGCGCCGACTTTCGTCACGATAGTGAACCGAGTTTTTCGGATCGATCCATTGTCCCTTGGTGACGCCCTCATCCGAACAGCCACCAAACTCGATGGCCAGTTCGTCCATGAACTGCCTGAGCTGACGCAATGGTACTTTCCGGCCATCATTGAGACGTAAGGGAATCAACGTCGTGAACTTCATGCCTCTATTCTAGTCCCATGTGAAGATATCGACAACTGCGGAGGGCTAGGCCTTCGCATCTCGAACATGTCGCCGCGTGAACCGCTGCCCCCTGGAGCATCCCCTCAGCAAGCCAGCGAGTCCCCGGTTCGTTTTGCTTCGGTCGGCTGGCCGGTGATGGCCGGCTTGTCCTCTTCCGGTTCGAGCCTGGGGAGCATCGCCAGGAACAAGGCGGCGGAGGCGACACGGCGAGACCCCCTCCCGCCAGCCCCATCGTCGCCAGGCAGGCTTTGTAGACCACAGAGCCTGGACCGCCGGCGGCGAGCGCCCCCGCGAGCCCCTCGCTGCCGCCGTAGAAACCCTGAGCGACCCCGGCCCAAACGAGCGCGATCGCGCCCTCCGAAATCATCGCCCCGTAGAACACCAAGCGCATGTGCTTCTCGCTCTTCAGACACCGCGCCGTCAGGGGACTTTGCGTTGCGTGAAAACCGCTAACCGCCCCGCAACTGACCGTGATGAAAATCAGCG
>Ga0302237_1002337_pt1 | contig 11873 bp, 10 predicted proteins | sample AAG_UR_Ala_MG_FD_193530 | JGI IMG/M metagenome (GOLD analysis project Ga0302237, IMG submission 193530) | Enriched activated sludge microbial communities from anaerobic digester in WTTP, New Holstein, Wisconsin, United States - AAG_UR_Ala | ecosystem: Engineered > Bioreactor > Anaerobic >...
AGGCAAAGGAATCAACATTTACACCCATGGTGAAATGCTACCTTGTCATGGATATCCTGGACTCAAGAAGTACAAACACCTTGTAGGAAACTATGGAGGAGCATGGCAGGATCAGAAGAAGGAATTTAATGAGTTCCCAGGTACTATCCTCATGACCACCAACTGCATACAGAAGCCTGCAGAAGGATATATCAAAAGGATATTCACAACAGGTCTTGTTGCGTTCCCCGGAGTTTCTCATGTGACTAACAAGGATTTCGGTCCGGTAATCAAGGCTGCCCTCGATGCTGAAGGATTTAAGGCGGACGAACCTGAAAAGACCATAATGGTCGGATTCGGTCACAACGCTGTAATGAATGTTGCCGGAGCCGTCATTGATGCGGTGAAGTCCGGTGCTGTCAAGCATTTCTTCCTCATAGGTGGCTGCGACGGAGCCAAGCCCGGAAGAAACTACTACACCGACTTCGCCCAGAAGGTCCCCCAGAATTGCATCATACTTACGCTTGCCTGTGGCAAATATCGCTTCAACAAGCTTGATTTCGGTGCCATTGGTGGAATCCCAAGGCTTTTAGACATTGGACAGTGCAATGACGCCTATTCGGCAATACAGATCGCTGTAGCTTTGTCGAAAGCGTTCAACTGCGGAGTCAATGATCTTCCGCTTTCGATGATCCTCTCCTGGTATGAGCAGAAAGCGGTAGTAATTCTACTTACACTGCTAAGCCTCGGAATCAAGGATATCAGACTTGGACCAAGTCTTCCAGCCTTTGTTACACCTGCAGTGTTGAATGTTCTAGTGCAGAATTTCAACATCATGCCGGTAACGACACCGGATGCCGATTTGAAAGCAATATTGAAATAAATCCTAAAATAGATAAGAGGCGGGTCTGAAAAACCCGCCTTTTTTTTATTTATAATGACTTATCCATCTTGTAGTCGTTCATGAAGAAGCCGTTGCCAATGTCGGAGATAATAGATCCTTTATTGAAAAAACCTATTCGCTCATAGGCTTTTATAGAACTCAGATTACCCTTGTTCACGGTAAGGGTAATCTTGCCAAGTTTCTTCTTCCTTGCGAACTTCGCAGCAAATTCTATCGCCTTCCTTCCAAGTCCTTTCCCACGCATTGATGACAAGATGTAAATCTTACTAAGGAAAAGTTCATTTTTTTTAGGCTCCAATGCCATGTAGCCGATAGGGGCCTCATTCTCCATTATTAGAAAATATTCAATTCCTTTGTCTATCTGGGAGGAAATGGTGTCTATCGACTGAAACTTATCAAGCATATATAAGACTTGATCTTTTCCGATTATGGGAGTGTAATGTTCAATCCAAATCTCGCGGGCAAGTTTCTCGACGGTTTCAATCTGTCTGATATCTTTAACTCTTTGAAACATAAGCTATTATCTTCTGCGACCACGTTTTTTCCCACCCCAGGATCCGCACATTGGTCCCTTATAGATGTGTCCTCCCCCTGCCCCCTGAAGGAATTTGCGTCCAGTTGGAACATCATATTTTTTATATTCAAAACCTTCCAGTCTTTTCTTTTCCACTTGTGTCCCAAGACGAGTCTCTATCTCGCGAACCTCATCTTCATCATCAGCAGATATGAAAGTGATTGCATCTCCAGAACGTTCAGCCCGACCGGTACGCCCTATGCGGTGGATATAGTTGACGGCAGTATCTGGGATATCGTAGTTAATCACATGGGATATATCCTGAATATCAAGCCCTCTTGCGGCAATATCTGTTGCAACCATTATCTTGAGCTTTCCGGAACGGAAGTTATCAAGCTCCCTTTTACGTTCGTGCTGGGATCTGTCAGCATGAAGAATACCTGTTACAAATCCTGCCTGTTTGAGGCGATCCATCACTTCATCAGCGCGCCTTTTTGTACGTGTAAACACCAGTATTGACTTATGATCTGTAATCGTTTTGAGGAGGGCTATCAAAAGATCAGTTTTCTGGCTTTCTGGAACAGGATAAAAACAATGATCTATGGTCTCTGCTGGAGCCTCAGTATTAACACTTATCCTTTTGGGATTACGAAGGTTATGATTAATAAGATCAACGAGTTCCGGTGCGAAAGTCGCAGAAAATAACATTGTCTGACGTTCTTTGGGAAGTGCAGCGAGAATCCTCCTTATATCCGGAAGGAATCCCATGTCAAGCATCCTGTCAGCCTCGTCTAAAACAGCTATTTCCACATGCTTGAGATTTACATTCCCCTGCCCCATATGATCCAGAAGACGCCCTGGACAACAGACTATTATTTCAGTTCCATCCTTCAATGCCTGTTCCTGGGCATGAAATCCCACTCCTCCATAGACCACGGCGGATTTGATATGTGTATGCCTGGAAAGAAGTTTTATTACTTCCCTGTTCTGTTCAGCAAGCTCACGCGTGGGTGCAACTATTAGAACCCGGGTATGTTTCCCATGTGAATGAGATCTGAGGAGATGATGAAGGATTGGAAGTACGAATGCGGCAGTTTTCCCAGTACCGGTCGCAGCCGTACCTATTATGTCTGTTCCTTCCATACAGACTGGTATTGCTTCCTTCTGTATCGGAGTGGGGATTGTATAATTGGCTTCCTGGACGGCCTTCATCAGCCGAGGATCAAGATTAAAATTTCTGAAGCCCATCTATCATCAAGCCTCTTCCAAAATTTTCAGTTCGACAGATTCCACGATATCTTTCACCTTTTCTCTGTATGAATCCATATGAGAAGATTTCAGATGATCTTTCAAGTCTTCAATGCTCTCCCATTTTTCAATTATAGTCACAATATTGGAATCTTTCTTCTGTGCACTCAATCCAGAATCAAAGTCCATGGAAGGGAAATACTCAATACATCCCTTTTCTTTCTTGACAGCTGGAACATTAGCCTTGAAGATTGTAAGAAATTCCTTAATCTTATCCGACTTGACTTTTATGGAAGCTATAACGTTTATCATCTCATGATCCTCTTAAAAATTGTGACATACAAGGCCGTCTCGAAGTTTTGGTTCGAACCAGGTCGACTTTGGAGGCATGATCTCTCCGGCATCTGCAATATCCATCATCTGTTTAACTGTTGTAGGATACATGGAAAATGCTACTTTCGCCTTCCCTTCCTTCAGAAGCTTTTCAAGTTCTCCTGTTCCTCTAATTCCACCTACAAAATCTATTCTCTTGCTAGTTCTGGGATCATCGATTCCCAGAATGGGATTGAGAATGTAGTTCTGCAAAATGCTCACATCGAGACAGTCTATCACATTGAACTTCGAAGTATCGAAAAGAGGTTTTAAATTATACCATTCTCCCTCAATCAACATGCAAAATTCCCCTTGTTTCTCGGGGGAGGGGGACTTGGAATGGGAAACCTCAAATTTCTCAGAAACCTTCTTTTTAAACTCATCAACCGTTAATCCGTTCAAATCCTTGACCACACGGTTATATGGTAAAATCCTAAGCTGTGACGAAGGAAATACTACTGCAAGAAAAAAATTATAATCTTCCTTACCTATATGCTTTGAATTATCGGATTTGCATTTGGCTCCGACCCTTGATGCAGATGCCGCCCTGTGATGTCCATCAGCTATATAAAGAAATGGAACTTTATCAAATATTTCAGAAATTTTTTCACTTTGCTCAATGGACAATCTCCAAAGTTTATGAGAAATGCCATCAGAAGCAGTAAAATCAAACAAAGGACTATCCGTCATTGCTTTCGTCACCAATTCGTCAATATTTGCAACATCTTTATAAGTAAGGAATACTGGACCAGAATGAGATTTCGTCAAATATATGTGTTTTGTCCGGTCATCTTCCTTATCTTTTCGTGTCTTTTCATGTTTTTTAATTATATTCTTGTCATAATCTTCAACTGATACAGCTGCAACTATACCGGTTTGAATATGCTCCCCCATTTTAAGGGAATATACATAAAGATGCTTTTCCTTATCAAGTTGAAGAGGGGCATTTTTACATAGTCTTCTAAAATTTTCTACGGCTTTGATATAGACTTTGTCATCATAAAGATCCACCCCTTTCTCCAATTCAATTTCAGGTTTTGAAACTCTTAAAAAACTGAGTGGATTACCTTCAGCAATCTTAAATGCTTCATCTGAATTGACAACATCGTAGGGCACAGCCGCGACTTTTGATGCTTTTTCGGGGATTGGGAGTAACCCATTAAAAGGCATAACCTTAGCCATCAAATAACTCCTATACTGGATTTTTGCACCTTAAACACATCTTCGAGAATAAAATCATAAATCTCCTCAATCGAGGCTATTTTACTGGGGAGAGGGTGTCCATAGACAAAAAGCGGTACTGGATTTTTTGTATGTTTTTTTGTTGAAATATCCTCACAGTTGCCATGATCTCCTGTGAGTATTATTAGAGTGTTTCCAGTAACTGAATCCACAAGTTCACAGACAAAGGTACTCAAGTCTCCCAGAACTTCCTTTAATGTACCTGAATTTGGTTTGTGCCCAGCCCTGTCAGTAAGGAAATATTCAAAGAGAGTAAAGTCATGATCATTGGAAATATTTAAAAGATCTTTTGCCGCCTGCTGTGGAGATATTTCCTGGACAGATTGCTTTCCTAATATTGTTTTCCTTGTGAGGTCATGATAAACTGCTTTACCTGAGAGTAGATCTTCCATATTTCTTACCCATCCAATTGAAGATTCAACCATGGTGGTAGTGACTGATCTAAGTCTCATGCTAGCAAGCTCTTCCAGAGTGTATTGAACATATGCATTTGCAAATGCCACTTTTTTACCTTTTTCCATGAGATTGGAAAAGAGGTTTCTGCTGCATATCACCTCTCTCAGCTTTGGACCTGGAAAACCCTGCATATGCATACCCATTATCTTGGCAGCATTATAACCCGTAAAAAGGGCCGTCTGCCCTGTAGCGCTTTGTGGAATTCCATCAATACCCATATCAGTTCTCACTGGTACAGAGAATTCGGACAGTAGTTTTACAAATCTGGTATCACAGAATTCGGAATATATGGAATTCATCCATCCTTTTTCAGGAATTCCAAATCCATCGACCATTATCATTATGACTTTCTTTTCCATGGCATAAGCCTTTTCATCCCATAAATGAGGGACCAATAAGATAGCTCATATCATGCGAAAATCACGTTTTGAAGCGGGAAATCAGGCTATTTCGAGTACCTTCCCATCCGATACCTCGAAAATCCTTGATCCTATGAGGAAATCGTCCATGAAAGGTTTTTCGGTGAAAGTAAAGAAAACCTGGTTTGCGTTTTTCAGGATATTGTAAAATGATCTCTTGGTTTCTATGTCCAATTCACCAGTAACATCGTCCACTAAAGCCACAATTTCAGAATTCTTCATCCCGTATTCGTGCATGATCTTGACAGATGAAAGCTTCAGGCATAATGAGACAAGCCTGCATTGCCCGGTAGAAGCATGACTTTTCATAGGCTTATTTTCAAAAATGAATTCAAAATCGTCAAGATGAGGACCAAATGTAGTGAACTGCCTAGTAAAATCCCTGTTTCTCTCCTGTTCGAACCTAGAGATATATTCCTCCTTGTCCCTTGTTCCTTTCTGAGGAACATATTTTATGGAAAAATCCTTTTCTGTCCCGGTTATTTCAGCCAATGTCTGGAATATATGCTGAGAAAGATTTAGAATGATTTCACCTCTATATTTGACAATCAAAGAGCCATTTTCAGCAAGAATCGGCTCAAATGCCTTTATTTCCTTCAATTTATTCCTTGCATCTCCCATCCTTAAGTAGGCGTTCCTTTTCTGCAGGGCAACAATATAGTTTTGGAGCAAAGGCATATATTCGGGTTTCACGGATGAGATATACATGTCCAGAAATTTTCTTCTGATAGATGAACTTCCAGTGACAATCTGGATGTCATGAGGAGAGAATATCACTGTCCGGAAGTTGTGTATGAATTCACTTGCACGGCTTACAGGATTTCTGTCTATTTTCAGTATTCTTCTATCGGAATGATCAACTTCGATATATTTCGATGAACCGGAATCCAGGATAATCTCGGAGCCAAGGTAGAATCCTCCAGTTTCAATTTTTCTGAGATCATCTATCTGGCTGGTCCTGAAAGATCTTAGAAGGCTGAGAAAGAATATTCCTTCGAGGAGATTCGTCTTTCCCTGTCCATTTTTTCCTATGAAGATATTTATCCTTCCCAGGCTCTTGAGATGGAGATCCCCGTAATTACGGAAATTCCTGAGATAAAGGCCTTTTATCATGCATTCTTCCGCGTAATAACTACTTGCTGCGGACCGGCATAATCACGTATAGGAAACCCTCTCCTCCTGATATTGCTACTGGGCTGTATCCATCATTCATCTGGAATTCAACCTTATCAGCATCAATGTTTTTGAAAGGATCTGAAAGGAATATTGGATTGAATGATATGTTGAGTTCAGGACCCCCATATTCTATATCAATGGATTCCTTGCTTTCCCCAAATTCGGAGCTGGAAGCATGTAAAAGTAGAGTTGTCTTGTTGAATGTCATTTTTACAAAAGAACTGCTTTCTGATACAACAAGAGAAACCCTGAGCAGTGCAGAGGAGAACGCAGCTGAAGGTATCTGAACCTTTTTACTGAAGGATGTTGGGATAACTTGCCTGTAATTGGGATAGTTACCTTCTACAAGCTTGGTCATCATGACAGTATTTCCGACTTTGAATGAGGCTTGGTTTTCTCCTATTTCGATCGTTACCTCCCCTTCCTTCTGAAGTACTCTTGTCAATTCATTTGCACTTCTTGAAGGAACTATTGAATCTCCTTCCTCTCCTTCATATTTTTCTATTACCTTTTCCACCAGGGCCAATCTTTTACCATCAGTCGCAACTGCAGTAAAAGTATTTTCCTTGACACTCAACAATATTCCATTAAGTACCTTTCTTGAGTCATCTATGCTTACAGCATATGATATTTGTCCAAAAATCCTGGAAAGTTCAACCTGTGAAAGTTTTATTGTCCTTACTGGGGTCATAGGAACCGGCTGAGGAAAATCATCCGGAGCAAGACCAAGCAGCTTGAATTGTGGTTTTCCACATTGAATTGAAATATGGTGGTTATCATCACCTTTGAGACTCAAATCCTTTTCCTCCACAGGCAGGGATCTTACTATTGAAAGAAGCTTCTTTGCCGGTAGTGTGGTCTTACCTCCCTCTTCTACCTTGCATTCAATCTCAGTTGTCATTCTAATTTCAAGATCAGTGGTGGTAAGCACTATCTTCTCTCCAACGGCCTCAATAAGCACGTTTGAAAGCACAGGAAGGGTGGATCTTGAACCTATAATGCTTGCAACCTTCTGCAACGCATCAAGAAATTTTTCTCTTGAAATCATGATTTTCATTTTAAGAAGGTCCTTTCCTTATAAGGTATTTCATATATTTATATATTGTAAAGTTTAAATTAAGATTCTTATTATATCCTGTTAATTATGTTAATAAAGTTGAAAATAAGGTGAAAATATTCAAAATTTATATATTAACAACTTGTGTTTATCAATTGAATTAATGTAAATTAATTGGAATTTTTAACAGTTATTCACACGTTTTTCATAATAATTTAAACTCCCAGGAGTTCTCTATGTCCTATAAAATATCCAATCTCTATGAAAGATATCCGGAACTAAAAAAAATAGACTATAGTATATCCAAGGCTTTTTCAATGTTGAAAAGGACTATTTTGGATGATGGTATAATTTTCACTTGTGGAAACGGTGGCAGTGCCTCTGATGCTGAACACATAGCAGGAGAACTGCTGAAAAGTTTCCTGATTAGAAGAAGTACTTCCAGCAAGTTTAGAATTAAAGCCAAGAAGGTTATTGGAAAGATTGATGGAAATAAGATATGTGACGGTCTTGAAGATGGAATAAGATCGATCTCACTTAATGGTCATCCCTCTTTTTCCACTGCTTTTTCAAATGATCGTTCTCCCTCCATGGTATTCGCCCAGCAATTGCATGTTTTGGGAAGAAGAGGGGACACGCTTGTTGCAATTTCAACTTCTGGAAACGCCATCAATGTACTCAATGCCCTCAAGATATCAAAAATAAAAGGAATAAGGAGCATACTCCTTACAGGGTCATTAGGGGGGGAGTGTTCCAAGATAGCTGACCTGTCCATAAGGGTTCCAGCCAGCGAAACATACAAGGTGCAGGAATATCATCTTCCAATTTATCATGCCCTATGTGCCATGCTGGAGGAAGAATTCTATGGGTAATAAGGATATTTCCAGGAAGAATCCGACCCACGTGGCAATAATCATGGATGGAAACAAGAGATGGGCCGAGAAAAAAGGACTTACAGCGCTTGAAGGACATAGGAAGGGTGCTGAAACAGCACAGGAGATAATCAAGGTTTCAAAGGAATTTGGGATCAAATACCTGACCTTATATGCTTTCAGCACCGAAAACTGGAAGAGATCCAAATATGAAGTTGAAGGATTGATGTCCCTGCTTGAATTTTTTATAAGAGAAAACCTGGAAAAGATAAACAAGGAAGGACTTAGACTAAGGGCGATGGGGAGAATTGATATGATTCCTGGGAAGACCAGGAATATCCTACTAGATGCCATAGATAAAACTTCAAATAACAGTAAAGGGAACCTTATACTTGCCTTAAGCTACGGGGGAAGGGCAGAGATAATTGATGCTACCAGAAAAATTGCCGAAGATGCGGTTAAAGGGAAAATAAGACATACCCAAATTGACGAGGAACTCTTCAGGAAGTACTTGTATTTACCTGACATACCGGATCCAGACCTGTTAATTAGGACAAGCGGTGAACTGAGGATAAGCAATTTCCTGCTATGGCAGATATCATATTCTGAAATATGGATAACCGATACCCTGTGGCCGGACTTCTCAAAAGATGAATTCAAGGAAGCAATTGACTCATATTGTTCCCGTAAAAGACGTTATGGAGGGAGATAGTGTTTATTCTCAGACTATTGAGTGCAATAATCCTGGCAGGATTAATCCTGGCAGGAATATACCTTCAAGGCGGTATGGGAAAGGCAGTATTTACATTCGCGGCGGTCATTTTCTCCTTTTTTGCAGTAATGGAATTTCTTGATATCATCTCTAAAACTGGCAGAAGATCTTATATTTTTTCAACTTCCCTCCTAAGCACAATCCTTGTTTTGCTGCTGATTTTCATTCGACCATCAGTTTCAAGATTCCTGATTATTGCTGAAACCGGAGTTATTATGATCTTGTTCTGCTGGATTCTTATTCTTTTTTCAAGACAAAGGGAAGATGTCATGGGAAAAGTCATTAATTCGGTTTCAGCGTTTGTACTGGTTACTATTCCCCTCTGTTTCATGGTTCTGATATATCTGATAGATGATGTAAACAAGGAATGTAACGGTCGCAAACTGCTCCTTTATCTGATAGCAGTAACAAAAATGGGAGATATAGGAGCGTATTTAATAGGAGTAACAAGTTCCAAATTGATGCCAGGAGGTAATCACAAGATTGCTCCGTCAATTAGTCCCAAGAAATCATGGGAGGGAACGATTGGAGGGATTATTTTTAGTGTTGCAGCTGCTATTTTCCTGATTAAGATACTTCCATTGCAATATAAGTTCAGTGAAACTTATGCGGTTTTCGTCGGAATTATACTTTTCATCGGTGGATTTACAGGAGACCTTGCCGAATCATCGCTCAAGAGGATTGCAGGAGTAAAGGATTCAGGTGTCATTATTCCAGGGATTGGAGGTGTGCTTGACCTCCTTGACAGTCTGATAATCAATGCCCCTGTTTTTTATTTTTTCCTCCTTATGAGCAAGGCATGAAGAGTTCATAAGAACCTACTTCTTCTCTGAGATGAAGACTATTCCCTTCTGGACAAGAGCATTGACATGCATTGTAATGGAACAATCTTTTTTCATGTCTGAAGCATCGGCTACATATATTGAACTTTCCCATTGCTTTGAATCGGGAAGTATCAAGGATAGCTTGTTTGGAGAGGATATTAAAAGTTTCTCATTCAGGACATAATCGCTGTTTTTGGGATATACCGCCATATACAATATCTCCATTTCGACAAGATCGTTGAAGAAATGGGTTCCCAGTGAAATATCTGGAGTAAGACCTTCATGCATAGCGACAATTTCGCACAGGATTGATGCGTTCTTGATTTGTGCAAAGGAGACAGGTATTCCAAGTGCAGGCATCTTGGTTCCCCATCGGCCCGGCCCGATCAAAAGTATGTTGAGTTTTTCCCCTCTGGTATTTTCCAGATTAGTAATATCCCCTATTATGCGTGCCACAGAATAACGATCCTGCATGGACATTTCACCATACTTGGATGGGAATATGTAGATTATCCTGTCTATGTTCTTGGAAATGCTTTGTCCGATTATCGGACCACATGTTTTTAAGAGTATATTTTCTTTTTTTACGTTCTTGGGACTTTGTATTTCACGGACTTCACGTGTGAATTGGAATGGACGGCACTGAACTACGTTTATCCTATAATTGTCTTCATCCACAAAGTTTCCAGTAAATTCAATATCCACAGGATGCTGATACGCATTCTCAAGGGTCTTCATGATCTTCCTCATGTCTTCGATGAAACTGGTGCTGGACAGAAGCTTGTCGAAGGTCAATATCCATGTGAATACATTTTTCAAATTCATGGATTTAGCCCTTTCCTCTGTTTCAGAATCGTTTGAAGCGAAAACATCCATGGGAAGTTTTGCAGCAGATCTGGCGAGATCTTCGAAATTTATCGAAGTATGGGAATTGTTTTTAAGATCAAGGACATCTACGATCTTCTGGGTATGCTTCCTTACTTCCTCAAATGTTGCTTCAGGACGGAGAAGGGGGGCATTTATAGCCACTATCCTGGTATAGTCGTTCCCATGTTGTTCTACCGCCCTGGTACCAAGACCGAACACAAGCCTAAGCACTCCTTCAGCCGGATCTATCTTGCTGTTCCAGACAAAGGGATTGAAGGAATAACCGACTCCTGCTATCTGCGGGAAATAATAGTCGCCGTAATATTCTCCGGAAACCCGCTGTACGAGCAGGGCCATCTGTTCGTCCTTATTTAGAAGACCCCTATGATGCCTGTATGAAAGAGCATCCCTGCTCATCGTACTTGAATATACCTTCCTCACTGCATCTAAGAAGTCCTTCAGCCGTTGTTCCGGAGTTCCATGATTCGCGCAGAATATGCTTTCATATTTTCCGGAAAATGCGTTTCCATACGCGTCTTCAAGGAGACTGCTTGAACGGACAATTATCGGCGACTGTCCAAAATAGTTCAGTATTTCCCGGAATTGGTCTATAATTTCAGGAGGGAATCTTCCATTTAAGAGTTTCTCCTGGAGTTCTTCCGTTTTATCCAGCTTGCTGCCTGATGGATTCATATGTATCTGCCTTCTTTGCCACCAACATTCATTCTCTATCACGTATGTATAAAAAAGATCGGAGCCAATGAAGAAAGAGTCGTGTGGTTCCAGACGTTTATTCCATTTACCGCTTGTTTTCAGGAGGATAGATTGGGCCAAAAGCATCCCAACGGACTTTCCACCTATAAGTCCAGTTCCTATCATCCTCTTGGAAATTGAAATTAGGTCTGAAATGTCAAAATACTTCCTGCAGAGCTCTGACAGAGATTCATCGCGAGTTATTATCATTCTTATGAGCTGTCTTTTGAATGTATCGGCTTCCGGGGGTTCCTTTTTGGAATTCTCTATCTTCTTCTGGATCTTCCTTGCCTGTATAAGTGTGTTTGTCCAGACATCCTGCCTGTCTATATTCGAAGCAAGCCAGGGCTGGGGAACTTTTGTAAGGATATGTGATACTATGAAACTCTTGTTGACGGGGATGAAATTTTCAGACTCC
>Ga0302237_1002339_pt1 | contig 11868 bp, 9 predicted proteins | sample AAG_UR_Ala_MG_FD_193530 | JGI IMG/M metagenome (GOLD analysis project Ga0302237, IMG submission 193530) | Enriched activated sludge microbial communities from anaerobic digester in WTTP, New Holstein, Wisconsin, United States - AAG_UR_Ala | ecosystem: Engineered > Bioreactor > Anaerobic >...
GAGGATCGCCTTCTGTTCTTCACATCCGGAATCGTCTTGTGGCTCTTGACGGGGTTCCTTGCCCCTATCATGGCGCTGTCCTCATCCCCCACCGAGTACGACAGACCCTGGCAGTTCATGATCAGGACTCTGCTGCAGGGATTTTCCGCCTTCGTTATGGTGCCGGGCTTCATTTGGGCTTTTTCCGGGAACCGGGGGAAGCGTGTGCTCTCCGCGATGGGAGTATCTATGGCGGTCCTTTCGCTGATTTCCTTTTTTGTCCTCAGCGGCTCCCACGGCACACTCACCCGGGGCTTCGCTTTCGACAATCCCCATCGGATAAAAACCGCCTTCCCCTTGTGGGCCAATGCCGCGGCCGCTCTGGGGACCTTTGGAAGCGTAGCGCTGTTCCACATCCTGAAAAGAAAAAAGGCCCTGGCCGGTCTTCTGGGGGGAGTCGCCGTGGCTCTGGTCCTGACCTCCGTCGTGGAGGCAGCACGCATCCGGAAGGCGCTGACGCTGGAGGGTGCGGCGGGTGAAACAGTCCTCGGCGAGGTGGCGGCTTCCGGCGGGGCAGCGGCCCCGGCCGGGAATGGGGCTGACGGCGGCGTCGGAGTTGCCGGCGCTGCGGGGAGCGGCGGCGCGGCGGGATTCTCCGGTTCGGCGGAGCATGCCGGAAAAACCCATGAGGTTTTTCACCTTTCCCGGAAGGGGAACAACACCTTCATCCTGTTTCTCGACCGGGCCGTGGGCGTGGCCTTCTACCATGCACTGGACCTCCTCCCCGACACAATCGCCGAGATGGAAGGTTTCGTCTGGTACCCCCGGACCGTCTCCTTCGGGGACTGCACCATCTTGGGAGTCCCGTCCATGCTGGGGGGCTATGACTACAGCCCCGGGAATGTGAATGCCCGAAGCGGCATGCCCCTGGTGGAAAAGATCAACGAGTCACTGACCCTGCTGCCCCGGCTCTTCGGCGAAGCAGGCAGAAGGGTTTCCATCACCGACCCGAGCCTCGCGGGGCTTCGCTGGATTCCCGACACCTCGATTTTCGACGGCATTCCCCATGTCAACGCCCGGAACATCAAGGGGCTCTACTCAAAAAGATTCTTCGAGGAGAACGGCTACCCGCCCCAAAGGGTAACCGAGTCTTTCGACTACGACATCATGTTCCGTTTCGCCGTCTTTCGGGCCTCTTTGCCGGCGTTTCGTTATTACATTTATTACAACGGGGGATGGTGGCGGGACGGACGCTCCAACAGCTTTGAGAGATCGCTGGCGGTTTTTCCCAATCTGTATTATTTATCGGACCTCTGCGCCGTGGACGACGGCGGGCCGACGCTCAACATCTTCATGAACGAGTCGACCCACGAGCATGGTGCCTTTACGCCGGACCTCATGCCCAGCCGGGAGCCGGTGACCTACGATCCGGCCGCCGTCGCGCGATTCGGGACTCAGGGGGACGCGGGATACGCCCACGCGTTTCTCGCCGCCATCCGAGCGGTGGGAGTATGGCTCCGTCATCTGAAAGAACGGGGGGTGTACGACAACACGAAGATCATTGTCGTGGCGGATCACGGCGGAAACTTTCGGAACGATCGGTTCGAAATCCCCGGGATGGAGCGTTTCAACCCCCTTCTGCTGGTGAAAGAGAGAGGGGTCCGGGGGTCCCTTCGGATCGAAGATAGTTTCATGGTCAACGCCGATGTTCCGGCTCTTGTCCTGTCCGGCGACGACGGGGTGAGCGGGATGAATCCCCATACGGGGCGGCCCATCGACAGGTCCGCCGCCGGGGAGGAGCCCCTTCGGGTCTACGAGGCCCCGGGCAGTCAGAACCGGCACGGCCCCTACGGATTCACCCTTCTGGGGTCCCGGGCGTATCGCGGGGGGGACATCTACATGAAGAACTCCTGGGGGGACTGGGAAGAACAATGAATCGTTTCGCCTGCGCCGCGCTGCTTTTCGTTTCCGCGGCCCTGCCGGCTTTCGGCTACATAGACCCGGGAACGGGGAGCATGCTCTTTTCCTTCCTTACCGGAATAGCGGTGACCCTGTTCTTTTTCCTGAAAAACCTGATTATCCGGTTGAAGACCCGGGGGTTCCGGTTTGGAAAGGAGTCCTCCGGAACCGGACAGGGGGTGGTTTTCCACTCCGAAGGCGGGCAGTACTGGAACGTTTTCCGGCCAGTCATTCGGGAGTTCCACCAGCGGGGAGTCCCCTGCCTCTACTGCAGTTCCGACCGGAACGACCCGGGGCTTTCCTTCGTTTCCGACAGCGTCGCGACCCGGTACATCGGAGAGGGCAACAAAGCCTACCGCTTCCTCAATTTCCTGGAGGCGGAGATCTGCGTCACCACCACCCCCGGGCTGGATGTTCTCCAGTTCAAGCGCTCTCCGGGAGTCAGGCATTACGCACATATCCTGCACGCCGTGACCGACGCCACACTGTACCGCCTGTTCGGGCTGGATTACTTCGATACGGTCTTCCTGACCGGTCCCTATCAGGCCGAGGATCTGCGGACCTTGGAGAGGCTTCGGGGGACTCCGACAAAAAGGCTGGAAGTGACGGGCTGCACCTATCTGGATGAACTGGCCGCCAGGTCCCGGAAAGATGTCCCGACCGCCGACGGAAGGACCGTTCTGCTGGCCCCTTCCTGGGGTGAAAACGGTATCCTCCGACGATACGGAACCAGTCTTCTGCGTCCCCTGGCGGAATCGGGCTACCGGCTCATCATCCGTCCCCACCCGCAGAGTTTCATCTCCGAGGCGGATGTCCTGCGCCGCCTTCAGGAAGAGCTTGCGACCTATCGGACGGTGGAATGGAACAGCGACAGGGAAAACCTTTCGGCCATGGCTCGTTCGGATATTCTGATATCCGACTTTTCGGGAATCATCTTCGACTATCTTTTTCTTTTCCGCCGCCCCGTTCTGTACGCGAAATTCGATTTCGACCCCAGACCCTACGACGCGGGAGACCTGGATCGGGCTCCCTGGACATTCCGGATTGTGGAACAGGTGGGGCATCCTCTGATGGAAACCGATTTTCCCCGCATCAGCGAACTTTTAGACGGGCTGCGGGACGATCGGGAGAAGACCGCCGTCATCGATCGGGTCCGGGAAGAGGCATATGCCCACCCCGGGGAGGCGGGGAAGCGGATCGCGGATATCCTTCTTCGCCTTCGAAAGGAACTTTCTCCTGACCACTGATCCGCATCGCAGGGCCGAAGCCCCAGCCGGACCATGCCGGCGGCCCGATGACCCTCACCTCTTCCCGATCTGGTCCCAGCCCGCAGTCCGGCTATGGGGAAGGCGGCGCCGGGTCCTTTGCCCAGCCCCGGGCCGGGCAGGCGCCCGACCCCGGAGTCGGGAATAATCTTTTTTCCGGGACCTGCCGGCGGGACCTGTCCCGCCGGGATGGAAAACTCGCTCCGTCCCGGGGGAGGCCCCGCGGAGACTTTTTGAGGACTTGCCCGGGGCCGGGTCGGGCAGACGCCCGGCCCTGCGCTTTGCCCCGCTCGCATCCTTTTCCCCGGTGTGATATAAACCTGATAGAGGGAAAAATCATGGACGCACCGTCCCGACCCGCCGATTTTCCGTCCCGGGAGCCCGCGGCCGCCCGCAATTCCGGCATGGAACCCCTGTCCGGGCTCACCGGGGAGGAGGCCCGCATCCGCCTGCTGCGGGAGGGGCCCAACGAGGTTCCCCCCGAAAAGCCCCATCCCGTTCTGCGCTTCCTGGGCAAGTTCTGGGGCCTTTCGGCGGGGATGATCGAGCTGATCGCCCTGATTTCCCTGTTCCTCCACAAGATGGCCGACTTCTGGATTTCCCTGGCCCTGCTGCTGGTAAACGCCGTTCTCAGCTTTCTGCAGGAGGAACGGGCCGCCGGCGCCGTCGCCGCTCTTCGCAGCCGTCTGCAGGTGTCCGCCCGGGCCCTCCGGGACGGGTCCTGGATGCTGATCCCCGCCCGGGAGCTGGTCCGGGAGGATGTGGTCAGGCTTCGGGCGGGTGACTTCGTTCCGGCGGATATGCGGATCCTTCAGGGAGACCTGCGGGTGGACCGGTCGACCCTTACAGGGGAGTCCGTCCTTGTTTCGGGCGGGCCGGGGGATTCCGTCTATTCCGGCTCCATCATCCGCCGCGGGGAGGCCACCGCGGTGGTCACCGCCACCGGGTCCGGAACCCTCTACGGACGCACCACCCACCTGGTGGAAAGCGCCCACCATAAACTCCACGTGGAGGAGATAACCTCGGGCCTGGTAAAAAGGCTTTTTGTCATCGTGGGTGCGCTGACTGCCGTCACCCTGGTTATGTCGCTCCTGCGGGACGCGCCGCTTCCGGATGTCCTGCCTCTGTCCCTGGTTCTCCTGATGAGCGCCATTCCCGTGGCTCTGCCGGTCATGTTCACCGTCAGCACCGCCATCGGCACCATGGAACTGGGGCGGCGGGGGGTGCTGGTGACCCGCCTGGCAGCCGTGGAGGATGCGGCCAATATGGACGTGCTCTGCGCGGACAAGACCGGGACCCTCACGGCGAACCGGCTCGCTCTGGAGGGCATTCTGGCCTGTCAGGGCTTTTCCGACGATGACGTGGTCCGGGCCGGGGCCTGGGCTTCGAACCCCGCGGATCAGGACCCGGTGGACCTGGCCTTTCTGCGGGAAGCGTCCCGCCGGGGCTTCTCCCCGGGAGAGGCGACAATCCTGAGCTATGTCCCCTTCTCCCCCGAGGCCCGGAGGACCGAGGCGGTGGTGGAAACCGAAGGAGGGAGGGTTCGGGTGGTCAAGGGGGCCCTGCGGACCCTGGCCGAGATGGCGGGACTCCCGGATGAGAAGGTGGCGGAGATGGAGGCCCGGGCCGTCGGGGAGGCGGAAAAGGGGGCGCGGGTGCTGGCGGTGGGACGGGGATCCGACGGCGGACCGCCGCATTTCCTGGGTCTCGTCTTCCTGAGGGACGCCCCCCGCCCCGAATCGCACCGTCTCATCGGAGAACTCCGGTCCCTGGGGGTCCAGGTCAAGATGCTCACCGGCGACGGTCTTCCGGTGGCCCGGGAGACGGCCCGGGAACTGGGCCTGGGGAGCATCGTCCGCGCCCCGGACCTTCATGCCGTAGGAAATGACGGAGGCTCCTCCGCGGCGGAGATCGTATCCCGCTCCGGGGGGTTCGCCGAAGTGTTTCCCGAGGACAAGCTGCTGGTGGTCCGGGGGCTGCAGGCCGCGGGGCACATGGTGGGCATGACCGGGGACGGCGTCAACGACGCCCCGGCGCTGGCCCAGGCGGAGGTGGGCATCGCCGTGACCGGCGCCACCGATGTGGCCAAGGGGGCGGCCGGGGTGGTCCTCACAGCGGAAGGGCTGTCGGGGATCCTGGACCTGGTGACGGTGGGCCGTTCGGTCTATCAGAGGATCCTCACCTGGGTCATCAACAAGGTGAGCCGCACCATCCTGAAGGCGGGCTTCGTGGTGATCTCCTACCTCGTCACCGGACGTTTCGTCATCTCAGCCCTGGGGATGATGCTGCTGGTGTTCATAACCGATTTCGTCAAGATCGCCCTGTCGGCGGACCCGGTCCGGCCCTCCCGGAGTCCCGAGACCTGGCGGATACAGCCCCTGGTGACGGCGGCGGTGATCCTGGGCCTGCTGATGATGGGGGAAACCCTGGGGCTCCTGGCCCTGGGTCTGCGAGTCTTCGATCTGGAGGGAAACAGGCTCCATACCTTTTCGTTTCTGATGCTCCACTTTTTCGCCCTCTTCTCCATCGTTTCGATACGGGAACGTCTCCCTTTCTGGAGTTCCCGGCCGGGGCGGGCGCTGACCACGGCCTTGTTGGGTTCCGCTCTGGCCGGTGCGGCGGTGGGCGTTCTCGGGCTCGGCGCCCTTCCGCCCCTCCCTCCCGGGCAGGTGCTTTTCGTTTTCGTCGGGGCCCTGTTCTTCTCCCTGGGGATAAACGACCCGGTCAAGACCGTCCTGATCCGGCGGCTCTGGCTCGAGCGCCGAGGGGGACCCCCCGAAACGGTTCCCGTCCCGGGGGCGGGAGAGTAAAAACAGTCTTCCGCCCCCCTCCCCGGGGAGAAGAGGAGAGGCTATCCTCCCTGAACCGGAGGGACGGAGGCCAGAGACGCGGACACGCCGCTCAGCAGAAGCACCAGGACTCCCAGCGCCGTGTTGACAAGGAGAAGCCCCATGGCCAGTTTTTCCTGTCCCTTTGTGAGGGGTGTGTCACGGCGTATCAGAGCTGTGCTGCGGTAGAGGCCGATGATCACCATGGCGATCACCAGTATGTGTTTGATGGACATGCAGGCGGAGTAGGGGCCGTCGAAGGAAAGAAAGCCCCGGAAGGCTCCGGAGCGGCGGGCCAGCAGGACTCCGGTGGCCCAGAGGCCGGCCATGCTGATGTATACCGCCACGCTGAGGCGTTTCTGGATGAGGGTCGCCGCCTTTTTGAGCTGCGGACCCATGCCCAGGGCCCGTCGAAGCCCCGGCAGAACCACCGCCGTAAGGACGATGAGGCCGCCTATCCAGACGGCGCTGAATAGATCGTGCAGAAAAGTCATCAGGGCGAAGACCGCTTGCTTGTTCATGAGTTCCTCCTTTATTAGAAAAGACCGGTGGTATCCTTTTGTGTGAATCCTTTCACTGTCCGCCGTGGATGGCCCGTTCCAGCAGGCTGATGAGTCCTTCCTTTTCTTCCCGGGACAGGTTCCGGAGCAGGCGCCTTGCCTTGCGGCGACGGAATTCCCGAATCTGGTTCTGCAGGGACTCTCCTCCGGGCGAAAGGACGATCCGCACCCCCCGCCGGTCCGCCGGATCGGGTGAGCGCTCCAACAGACCCATTTCCACAAGCTGGCCTACAGCGACGCTGATGGTGGGGGCGGTCAGTTCCAGTCCCGCTGCGATCTCCTTGATGCCCGAGCCCGGGTGGGCGGCCACCCAGTCCAGAAGGACCGCCTGGGACAGGGACAGACCTTGCCCCTGCAGGGGATTCCCGCCGAAGGCAAGTCCCCGGAGTCGGACCAGAATCTGGAGAAAACGATCTTCAGCGGCGGTCACGAGGGCTTCCTCCTGTTCTTCGATTATAGTTAGTTTGTCTAACTAACTATAATGATAATGTGAACCCGAGTCAAGAGAAAAGCTTCGGTTTCCGGGATATCATGCAGCGCTTTCTCCGCCCAGAACATTAGTATTTTCGCTGCCGATGAATTATAGTATCCCCGTGCGCGGGGGGAATATCATCAGGCTCATCTGGGGGAAAAAACATCATCAATACGGAGGATGAAGAATGACATACTGCTGGACCACCATCAATGTGCGGGATCTGGAGGCCTCCCTGGCCTTCTATCGGGATCTTCTGGGCCTTCCGGTGAAGCGGCGTTTCGCCGCCGGGGAGGGACGGGAGATCGCTTTTCTCGGGGAGGGGGAGACCCAGGTGGAGCTCATCGCCGGGAACCCCGGGGGACAGTCCCGCTTCGGAAACGACATCTCTCTGGGCTTTGTGGTTCCCCGGACCCTGGAAGATTTCCAGGAGCTTCTGACGGCCCGGGGCATACAGGTGGAGGCCGGCCCTATCCAGCCCAACCCGCAGATCCGCTTCTCGTACATCCGGGATCCCGACGGGCTGAGGATCCAGCTGGTGGAGAATCTGGCCTAGGAGTTCTCTGCCCGGCCTTCGTGAAAGACGCCGGAGGGTCCGTCCGGAGTGGACCTTTCCCGGCGCCGCCTTTACCTGAGGGCGGGCCCGTGCTACTCTGCGGGTGAGTCATGAACAAGATGAGCATGGATCAGCTGCAACGAAAACCCGAAGATGATTTCATCGCCCTCTGCGTGGCCGCCGCCCGGGTCTCGGGAGGCTCCCTGGAGCGGGAGAAGAGCTTCTCCTTCACCCGGGGAAGCCTTATGAGCTGGTACGACAAGGTCTTCGATTTTCAGTCCGCCCATGGAGCGGGGGACGGGAAGGATCTTTACGCCACGGCCGCCGCGGCGGATCTGGCGAGGGAGATGATCCTGCGGGCCCGGAAAGGGGAGATCCCGGGAAACATCTTTCTCCGCCACGGCGGGGAGACTGAGGCCCTGGAGGAACCCCTCATCAAAGCGGGCTACGAGGTCTTTTACGCCCAGACCGGCATGGTTCTGGACCGTTCGGGCCTGCGGCTTCCCGACGGGGAGTATTCCGGAATCCGCCGGGTGGATGGGGATGAGGACCTAAAAAAATGGATCGCCTGTCTGGACCTGTCCTTCGACCGAAAGAGGGACCTGGTCCAGTACCGGAATCTGATGGCCGCTCCGGAGATGAGCCTCTGGGGCCTCTACGATGGAAGCCTGATGGTCTCCACCATCCTTCTATTTGAGCGGGGGGAGACGGCGGGGATCCATCTGGTATCCACCCACCCGGAACACCGGAAAAAAGGCCACGGCGCCCGCCTCACCGCCTTCGCCGCAGAGAGGGCCTTCTCCCGGTGGGCGGAGCGGGTGGTCCTCCTGTCCTCTCCCATGGGAGAGGGGGTCTATGCGGGACTGGGCTTTGTCCCCTATGGAAGGGTGAAACACCTGAGGCCGAGACCTTTATGAAACCTGTCATCATCATGCCCTGTCTGGACATGAAGGACGGCCGGGTGGTGAAGGGGGTCCATTTCGTCGGCGTGAAGGACGCCGGGGACCCGGTGGAAAGCGCCCGGTTCTACCAGGAGGAGGGGGCGGACGAACTGGCCATGCTGGACATCGCCGCTACGCTGGAGAACAGGCCCACCCGGCTGGAATGGGTCCGGGCGGTGGCCGGGGTCCTGTCCATCCCCCTGACCGTAGGGGGGGGGATCGGAAGCCTGGAGGACATCCGGCTGACCCTGGCGGCCGGGGCGTCCAAGGTTTCGATGAACAGCGCCGCCGTGGCCCGGCCGAAGCTGATCGATGAGGCGGCCCGGGAGTTCGGCTCCCGGCGGATCACCGTGGCGGTGGACGCCCGAAGGAATCCGGCCCTGCCCTCGGGTTTCGAACTCGTCGTATCCGGCGGCACCAAGCCCGCGGGGAAGGACGCCCTGGCCTGGGCCCGGGAATGTGAAGAACGGGGGGCGGGCTGCATCCTTCCCACCAGCATGGACGGGGACGGCACCCGGGCGGGCTACGACCTGGAGTTCACCCGGGCCATAGCGGACGCGGTGGGGATTCCGGTGGTGGCCTCCGGCGGCGCGGGGGAACTGGAGCATTTCTACGACGGCGTGGTGAAGGGAGGGGCGCAGATACTGCTGGCCGCGTCGGTCTTTCATTTCAGGACCATCCGGATCGGGGAACTGAAGGATTATCTGAGGAGCCGGGGGCTGGCGGTTCTGGGTTGACCCGGCGATCCGCGCCGATTCCGCCGTAACGCCGGACGGACGGGATTGGATAAACCAGGTATCAATTGTCGGAAACGGGCAATCATGATACTCTTTTTCCCATGGAAAACGACACGCTGAAAAACGAGTTTATCGAGCTTCTCGCCTCCAGCTTCAACCCGGTGGAGATAAACGAGATCGGCAGGTTTTTCGACAATAAGTACGACCATCACCGGCTGTCCGGGACCGAGCGGCATGTCACCGTGTCCTCCCGAAAGGCCGCGCTCATTCTGCTGGACCACCTGGGGGACGATCGGAAATGCGGATTCACCCGGCTCCTTCAATTCGTGGTGGGTTTGGATGGAAAAACCTTCATGAACCGGCAGACGGAGCTGAAGGGGCTGGAGACCTTTCTGGCCGGACTCGGCAGGTTCGGCAAATACTATGATTTCCAGACGGGCAAGATCGTGGAGTCCGGAAAAAAGCTGCAGAACCCCCTCAACTGGGGGGCCCTGAGGGACGACAAGGCCTACGATGTGACCATCATGAGCGTGGATGTGGTGCGCAACTCCGAGCTGGTCAAAAAATACGGCATGAAGGTGATGGAAAAACTGTATTTCAAGTTTCAGGTCTTTCTGGATCATCTTCTGAGCCACTACGACGGGCGGGTCTGGAACTGGGCCGGAGACGGGGGAATCATCGCCTTCACCTTCAAGGACCATCAGACCCGGGCGGTCCTGTGCGCCCTGGACATCCAGAGGTCCCTGATGGTGTTCCAGCTTTCCCAGGATTACCCTCTTCCGGAGAATTTTTCCCTGCGGCTGGCCATGGACTGCGGCAAGGTGAAGTTCAACAGCGATACGGGAAAAATCGTGTCCGATGTCATCAATTACGCCGCCCACCTGGAAAAGGCCGGCACCGATCCGGGGAAGGTGACGGTCTCCTCCCGGGTCAGGGCCGCCTTGAACGCGAAATTTTCCTCTCTCTTTTCCATCGAGTCGGACTTCGAGGGACAGCAGGCGTTTACCACGGCGGTGCGCCTGGACGCTTTGGCGGAACCGGCGGAAAAGCCCGCAGCCAGGCCGCGGAAGAAGCCGAAAACCGAATAAACGCCGCAGAATTGCGGCCCGTGTGTTATACTTGTGAGGGGGTGGTCCGGGAGTCTCGGTATTCCCGGTGGACGCCGCCAAAAAACCTGAAAGGAAGGGCCATGAAAAAAATTCCGCTGATGGCGGCGGCAGCCTGCCTTTTCGTTTCTTCCCTGCTTTCCGCCCAATCCGGCGGGATCATCGACGAGATCCTGGCGGAAAACGAAATCAGCGCCGAAAGCGCCGCCTACCTCATCCTCTGCGTCGCCGGGGAAGAGCCGGCTTCCCGGAGGGAGGCGATGGAGAGGATGAGGGACAGATTCGCCCGGATCGGGGAAAAGCCCACCGTCGGGGAATACGCCTTCGTGCTGCAGAACGAACTGGGACTGCCCCGGGGATTTTTCTCCACCCTCTTTCCCGGGCCGCGGTACTCCTTCCGGGACCTGAAGTTTCTGGGAATAATCCAGGAACGGGTCCATCCCGGAGACAGGCTCTCCGGGGAGAGGGCCCTGCGCATCCTGGGTCGGGCTCTGGAGGAGAAGGAGGATAGATCATGAACCGGCGGATATCGTGTCTCGCCGCCCTTCTTCTGGCGCTTCTCGCTGCGGGGCCTCTTTTCGCCTTCGATTATGGGCTTTCCCTCGACAATTCCAGCACCCTGGAATGGGGCGATTCCCCCGAAACCGATCCGGAACTCCAGCGGGACAAGGTCTCTCTCTGGGGGGAACAGTTCTGGTCCGGCGCCGGGGGCGCCCGCTATCGGCTCCTTTTTAACCTGTACTACCTCTATACCAACAAGATGGCTTTTCTGGCGGAGCCGGACCTTCTCAAGTTCGAGATGAGCCGGCCCGACACCGCCGGGGGAGGGGTCCTGGACCTGGCTCTGGGGCGCTTCCGGTTTTCCGACCTCACCGGCATCGTCCTGGATCACGGGGCGGACGGCCTCCTGGCGGGGCTGGACTACTCGGTGTTTCGCTTCTCCGCCGGGGCGGGCTACACGGGACTTCATCTGAAGCCGGAATCCGATATCAACATGAGCGCGGCGGACTGGATGGATGACGGGGATGACGGCGTTCATTTCGCCCCCAGGAGGCTCTTTGAAATCCTTACGGTGCGGTTTCCGGAGATAATCCCCCGGCAGAAGCTCTCCGTGGAAGCCCTGGCGCAGCAGGACCGGCGCTCCGGCTCGGGGGGGACCCTGGACAGCTTCCACACCACTCTGCGGTGGGACGGCGCGGCCTGGAGCGGGTTCTACCACGACCTGTCGGTGACGGGGGCCTTCAATCTGTCGGAGAATCTTCAGGGTCTCATGGCCCGGGGAGCCCTCCGATGGTTCGGCGAAGACTTTTACGGATCCCGGGCCGCCGCGGAGTTCCTCTACGCGGGGGAAGATTTCTTCACCCTGTCGACACCCACCCTGGGGCTGGTCAACAACCCGGCCCCGGCGGACCTTCTGCGTCTGTCCCTGGATTACTCCATCCGTCCGTGGAACCGGCGGTTTTCC
>Ga0302237_1002345_pt1 | contig 11845 bp, 11 predicted proteins | sample AAG_UR_Ala_MG_FD_193530 | JGI IMG/M metagenome (GOLD analysis project Ga0302237, IMG submission 193530) | Enriched activated sludge microbial communities from anaerobic digester in WTTP, New Holstein, Wisconsin, United States - AAG_UR_Ala | ecosystem: Engineered > Bioreactor > Anaerobic >...
CATGGGTGGGATCCTAGCCGTCGGCCGCGTTCGGGCCAGCGCCCTCGGCGCTGAAACGGCGGTTCACGATGCCGGCCACCTCCCGGGCCCACACGTTGAACGCCTCGGTCTTGTGGCGGGCGACGTCCAGCCGGGTAGCCAACACCTGGGCGGCGTCCGCCTTAGCACCCCTGTTGCGGGGAGCCCAGGGGCAGCTGGGAAGGTGATGGCTGTGGTGGGAGTTCTCGGGGCTGAAACAGTCCGGGTGCCCTGTCTCCATGCGCATGATCAGCGCCACGGTGGCATCCAGATGATCAGAATCCACGGGATGCCCATGCAACTCCATGCGCGCCACGACCGGCATGACCCTCATCTGCCACCTCTGCAAGAGCTCGATGGGGTTCAACCGCAGACAGGTGCATATGGTCAGGGGGTCCATCACACCACCGCGATGTAGCTGGCGGCCACCCACGCTTCGATCTTCAGCATGAGCCGCATCCCTGCCTGAACGAACGGGGTGCTGGAGCTCCCGAGACCGGACGGGGTGAAGCCTTGCATCTTGAAGTTGCGGGTCAGCTCGTCGTACGCCTTGAAGGGGTAACCACTGCTGTTGTAGACAGATGGGCAGGTGGCCCTGACCAACGCCACAGACGCCTTGGTGACCGACACCCGCACCGCGAAGTACCCGGTGTTGCGGACGATGCTGTAGTACTCCATGAGGAGACGGAACAGCATCTTCACGAACTTCTTGAGGCTGGAGTCAGACAGCTGAACCCACGCCCCATTGCGGTACACGAAGCGCGTGCGGTTGAACACCATCTGGCTGGCGCCTTGAGCGGCCCGATCCTCGGCGGACAGATCGATGCGAGACGTGCTTCCGGCCATGGGGTTGTCCAGGGTGGACTGCGCCGGCAACGTGGTGCCAGCACCGCGGTCGTACCCTGAGAACTGGGTCAGGTTCACCGCGCGCTCGATGTAGACCACCATCCCTTCGACGGGGTTCTGCACCTGGTTGAGGCTCTCGACCTTGAGGAACTTCCCACCCTGCCCACCGGAGGGGGCACCGTTGGTGGTCCCACCAGATCCGGGATTGCCGCCAGACCCGAAATCGGTGTACGGGTTCTGCGTGTCCAGGTACTCGACGAACCGGCGCCAGAACTCGGTCCCCATGCGGTACCACTGCTCGCCCCAGTGGCGAAACAGCTCCTTCACCGCGTCCACCGTCCCGGAGATGATGCGCCCGCCAGCCTCGACGGAGTACTTGGCGGTGGCGCTCACCAGCACCGGATAGTAGGCGGGGTTCAGCGACCCGAAGGACACGGTGTTGCTGGCCAACCTGTGGGCGGAGGAGATGGCCTGCTGGTACGACTTCACCACCACAGCCTGCGGCAGGAGGGGGCACATCAGCGTCCGCACCAGCTCCCGCAGATCCAGCAGGGGCGGGTACGGGATGAGGTCGATGAAGCCATTGATGATCTCGAGGACCATCTGCTCTGCGCCTTCCAGCACCCTGTTCAGGATGCGCACGAGGCGCTTCACCCTGAGCACCATCTGGCTGACCTCGCGCACCTCGTCAGAGATGATGTTGATGAGCGAATCAGGGCACAACCCGCAGGACTTGTAGTTCTCCGCGGTCAGAGATGCCGCGGCCGACTTGTACTGACGCCCTATGCCGGTTCCGTCGCTGGGGGCTCCGGGGTCCTTCTGGGCGTTGCTCAGAGCGCCGACGACGGAAGTGGCCGACGCGTTCGTGGCCTCGAACCTGGTCGGGAACACCGAAGCGCCGCTGATCTGCCGCAATGTGCTCGCGGTGATGGTGGCAACCGGTGCCCCAGTCGCGGTGATGCGTGAGATGATGTAGACGGTAGCCATGGATCAGCCCGGGATCGGGGGAAAGGTGATGGCGGGACCGATGGGGGTATCGATGTACGGATGCTTGTGGAGGTCCATCAGCACTCCCGTCATGCCGATGGTGGGTCCGAGGATGCTGAGCGGTCCGATAATGCTCACCACGCCGGTGAGGTTGATAACTGGTGCAGTCAGGGCGATGGGTCCTGCGGACAGAATGCTCATGGCACCCCCGCACACCACGCTAACGGCGGCACCAGTGGTAACACTGACAGCTCCTCCAGCCATGGCAGTCACATTGCCCCCAATGGTGGCCGTCAGATCTACCCCCACGGTCGCATTGGCACTGCCCATGATGGTGGCCAGCAGGTCACCCCCGACCACGGCTTCCAACCCGCCGCCGATGGTGGCCTTGACCTCTCCACCGACCAGTGCATCCACCTTCCCGCCGATGGTGGCGGTCACGTCACCTCCGACGGTCAGGTCCAGATCCCCGATGGCGGTGATGGCGATGTCCTTCTGCGACATCATGTCGATGTCCAGCACCGATCCGAGCCTGACGGTGGGGGCAACGACGTTCACCGACACCGACGAGCGGATGTTGACCTCCAACGTGGGCAGCAGCGGGTAGGGTACCGACGTCGTCCCGCCGGCGGCCGCGTCGGCGGCCTCAGCGGAGTTGGGGGAGTAGTCGATGAACGGCGACTTTTTGATGTCCCCGGCGTCAGCGTCCATGTTGAACCCGGTGGGCCCCACACCGATGTTGATGATCTTCGACCGCAGGTTGTGCTTGTTGGTCTGCAACGGCCTACCGGGCGGCATGGGGACACCGCGCAGCTTGGGAACATCCCCACCGTCGTTGATGATGCCCTGCACAGCTGTGGACTGATCAGTGGCGGGCGTGGTAGCCAACGCATTGCGGCTGATCTCGGAGTTGGCGACCTCGGAGATCTTGCCTACGTCCTTGCCATAGGCGTCAGTGGCCACCGTGTTGATGTCGACCCGCGTGGCGTCCACGGACGCGTTGGTCGCATTGATGGCAGCGGTGCCGGCGTTGACCACCACCGACCCGCTGGTCGCATTGATGGTCACCCGATCCCCGTTGGCGGTCAGCTGGATCTCCGCGCCGCCGCTCCGGAACACCAGACGGCGCTTGTCCCACCGGCCGTCCCTGACGATCAAGTTCCCGGCATCGTCGGTCTCGACCACGACGGCGTCGCTCTGGTCCACCTGCATGTCGATGGGGAGGTCGGGCACCTCGCTGAGCGCGTTGCACTGTCCACCGACGATGACTGGCTTGTCGGCCTCCCCGCCCTCGAACATGACCCACACCAGGTCGCCCGGGCGGTAGGGGAAGAACTTCCCGCGCATGAACCCGGTGTCCTGGCACTGCTCGGCGAGGGGCAACTGGTCCAGCGGCAGAGCCGGCGGGTGCACCATGGGGACCTCAACGCGCACGCGCATGCGACCTTCGGGATCCTGGTCGATGCTGGTGCGGACGGTACCGCGGAAAACGCCATTGAGGTTGCTAACCATCACATCAGCCCTTCACCGGAGTACGATGTAACGATCTCAACAGCGCGCTGCTTCTGGAGAATAACCCTGGCCTGCTCGGCGTCTCGGGCGTTCAGCGCATCCAGGGTAGCGTTGATCTCGGCATAGGTCTCCTCCAGGGCCTTGGCCTCACGCTGCACCTGCGCCGCCGCCCGCATGGCGGGATCAGCGTCTCCGAAGCTCAGACGCCACGCGTTGATCTCCGTCACCCATCCACCGTCGTCCAACGAATGGCTGACCCCGAACACCGTGTAGGTGCCGGAGATGTAGTGGTTGGTGCCATCCCTGCGCGGGTACACGAACTGGAAGGTATCGAACAACGAGAGGTCCGACCTCCCGCGGACGCGGAGGAAGATCTGGATGGCCTGGCGCTTCAAGTGCTCGTAGTAGAACCGCGCCTTGGCTTTCCGCTCCTCCTCGGTGTTGGCCCTGATGGGGAGGTACGGAAACCCTTGGGTGTCCCGTACAGCGTCCTGGGTGCTGTCGGGGACGGTATCCCCGCGCGTGGCGGTGTTGGTGGGGGCGGCCGGAGCGGACCCCTGGGAGTTCTTCCAGGCCAACTCGATGGCGGACGCGACACCCATCTGCGCCACCTTGAACAGATTCGACTCGATGCGGCAATCCAGCACCACGCCATCGGGCTGCCGAGCCTGGATCACCACCCCGCGCTGGGGGGTCTTGTTCCCCTTCCACTGCGGCTGGTGGAAGTGCACGACTGCGTCGGCATCTACGTAGAACTGATACGGCTCCCCGGTGGAATCTGGAGGGTCCCCGATGGAGGGGACGAGCTGCTCCCGGATGAACCTGAAGATGTCGACGTCTCCGCTCCACGTCACGCTGCGGGTCAACGAGGCGCCTGGCTGCACCACCAGGTGCCGGCTGTCGGGGTTCCAGTTGAAGAACCCAGCGATGTTCAGCATCACGTCCTCGACCAGCTGTCCCTTGAAGAAGGTCACCTGCCGCCGCTGGAACTTGTCGACGGTCTGCGCGACCATCGAGCTGACGGCCTTCACGGTGACGGTCATGCCGTCCAACGACCCAACGTGGAAGTCGCGGGCTACGATGACCCCCTTCAGCACGATGGAGGTGCCGGGGGTGCCCTTCCCTTCCTGGTACCCGAACTCGACATCGATGGGGACACCTTCGCCGAGGGTGTAGCTGAGCTGGTCCGCTATGGCGCCGTCGGGATCGGCGAACGTCAGCTCGAACGACCAGCACGCGGTGCGGGGATCGCGGTGCTGGTCGACCCTCGGCTGGTGGGAGGGCGGGCTCATCATCTGGGCCCGCACGGATACGAGGAGGGTGTTGTAGAGCTTCGCGGACTCGGCCCCGTTGAACACCTGGGGGTCGGAGTCGATGGCAGAATGCTTGGCGACGGCGTTAGGGCCTGCGGGGGCGTCGGGGACGGGGTTGTAGAACGTCACCCACACGAACACCGGAGCGTATGCGTCCTTGAACACATCAGCCACGAGACCTCCGGGCCACATAACGCGAGACGAGGTCACGCGGCGGGATCATGATGCGCTGACCGGGGATGATGTCCAAATCGGGATCGATGATCCCGTTCACCAGACAGACGGTCCACCACAGCTGCTCGGAGCCTCCTCCGTAGTACTTGACCGCGATGATGTCCGGAAACCCGATCTCGAACTCCTCGACGACGTGAACCCTCCAGTCACGCCCGGGAGTAGCGAACTCAGCCGGCGCCTGGAACGGCCCCATGACCTCGACGCCGCCGCGCAGGTTGTACGTCAGCGTGTCCTTATAGCGCGACTTCAACGATACGGTGGCCATGGCGTTTCCTGAAACGGCGGTTCACGCGCGAATCACTGACTCGAAATCAGCGTACCGTCCCTGGTCGTAGCCGCCACCGCCGAAGCCCACGCCAATGATCGAGACCGACAGCGAGGCGCGTTCGGGCACCAGACCGATATACCGGGGGACGGGTCCCCACCCATCACCCCATTCGATGGCCAGCGAGTGCACGAACCCCCGCATGATGCACAACCTCGTCAGGTGGAGGTAGATGAGCGGCGGCTGAACGGTGTACCCGTAGTCGGGATTGACGGCGGGGTAGCACAGGGACTCGAAAAGCGACACGGGCCAGCGCACCTGCCGCATGCGGGCGTCGTCTCCGGACTGCGCCCGGAACTCCAGGGTGAACGTCACCAGGCGGTTGCTGTTGCGGAGGAAGGTCTTCGCATGGGTGTGCCCACCGACGGGCATCTGGGCGGCGTACTGCGTCTGAGACTGCTCGACGAAAGTGGCGGGGTCGAACCCGACCACCCCATCGTACCCGTTGACCACGAACGACCCGACGTTGCCGGTACCCGGTCCGGGCGTCCCTCCGATCATGGTGGGGTCGCACTTGTGGAGCAGGTTGTAGAAGATGTCGCTCTGCGCCTTGTCCACGGACGGATCGAGCCCGATCTCCAGCACGTTGTTGCTAGGCATCCCGGGCCCCCGTCCTGAACGACGGGGCTTCCCCGTCAGCACCACCGGCGAAGTTCTGGAAGGCGCTCGGCACGGTCACAAAGGTCAACGACACATCGATACCGTGGGGGTACGGGTCGCCATCCGGGTTGTTCGACCACGGGCCCACGTACCGGAGAGCGACCTGCTCCACCACGCAGTCCATGTTGAACACGTTGCCGACCAGCACCCGCACCTTGGGGGGCGCGTACCTCTTGCCGCTCACGCTGTACGACGGCTGGTTGAGGTCCGACAACCAGGCCGCGGCCTCGCGCAGCGCGGTCAGGTTGTATTGCACGGACTCCGCCATCAGGTGGAAGATGACGGTGATGACATTCGGGGCGACGCCGTTGAACTGCAACGCCGGCTCGGTCCGGGTGAGGCTGTGAAACGGCTGGTACTGCGGATCGGACCTCTCGGAGAACCCTTGGGCGAGATCGAAGTACGGCGCGACGAAGTACCCGGGCAGGAACCCGTACGACCTCGGGAGCCTGTGTGCTTCGAGCCAGACCCTCCCGCACTCCGTCAAGCTGTCCACGGAGAGCATGCAGGCCCGCGAAAGGGTGGCGGTGCTGAAGGTGTCAGTCAAGGCCGCGGGCCCTCAGCGTATCGAGGATCTGCCGCAGATAATCGGCAGCCCTCGCGGTGGGTTCGGTGATGGAGTCGGTGTACTCCTTGATGGCGGCATCTGCGAGGCCCCTCGCCTCAGCAGCGACGGCACGCATAGACGACGCACCTTTCAGGCGCTCCCGCGCCGATTCGACGACGCTGTCGATCTTCTCGCGGTTGGCCCGCACGAACTCGTTTTCGTCCTGACCAGCCGCCACGGCCAACGCTTTGAACTTGTCGACGGTGGCCTGTTGGAGCTTGTTGGCCACCAACTCCTTCATGGTCCCGAGGTCGGTGGCGTACGTGCCTTTGGGGTCCAGAGCGGCATGCCTGAACATGTTGCCCCAGGTATCCTCACCAACCCCGATGGCCTGAAGCGCCTCGATACCCTTCATGCCGGAGTACTTGGCCATGCGCTCTGAAGCGCCCCACGTGCTGAGACCCCCCGCCACGGTACCGCCGAGCGCCCCAGCAGCGAGCCCCGCGAGCCCGAGCCCGGCAGTGCCCGCCAAAGCGCCTCCACCGAGTCCACCGATGCCGACACCGCCCAGACCTATACGGCCCCAGCTGGTAACGTTGCGGGCACCGAGAGCGCCAGCGCGGCCGAGCAGCCCCCTGAGCCCAGAACCGGCAACCGCCCCGGTTACGCCGCTTGCCCCTCCGAGCGCATAGGGGGTGCCAGCGACGGCTGCGCGGCCGAGAACCCTGCGCCCCATCCGACCGAGACCGCCCCCGATACGCCCGAGGCCACGACCTATGGCGCCGTCACCGAACACCCCTCCCATCAGTTTCATGCCGCCATACCAGATCAGCAGGTCCTTGGACATGCTGCCGATCTCCCCGAGAATACCGGAACCGTGCGCGATGTTGGTGGCGGTGGCCGGGGACAGCGCGGTGAGCCTGTCGACCCCGGCAGCGGCCGCCTGCCGCATCCCTTCGGTCCACGATACGGTCTGCTCAGCCGCCTGCTGAGCGCTGAGGCGCGGCGTGAGGAAATCCTTTTCGGTGATGGCCTGACCTTTGGACGCCCTACCGATCAAAGCGGTGAGCGTCGCATACGGGATACCCATAGCCTGCGCCATCTGGTTGATGGCCACGGGGGGCAGCCCCGACAGGCTCTTGAGGAACCCGACATTGAGGTTCTTCATCAAGTCGGTGGAGCCTCCACGCCCCATCATCGCATTCACAGCGCTCTGCCCGCCGAACAGGAGGGCACCTCCGGTCATGGCGCTAGCATCACCCATCTGCAACCTGAGCGCGATGTCCGACAGCGGCTTCGCCAAACGGGCCCCAGACTCACCTCCACCGAAGAACCGGGAGGCCGCGGCGAACCCTTGGACTCCACGCTCTATGCGGCGGCCACCAGTTCCGAGGCGGTAATCCGCTTCGGAGGCGACAGCTGCCGTCTCAGACGCCACCGCACCGAGCTGGCTGATGCTGATGCGCGACTTTTTAGCCTCACCGGCGAACAGACCGATGGACCGCGTGGCCTCGTTCAACGTCAGGCTGAAGCGATTGGTGTACTCTCCGAGAAGCGCCGCACCCTGCCCAGCCTCGAGGCCGAAGCCCTTCTGGGCGTACCCCAGGTAGGCAGCTGCGGCTTCCATACCAACAGGTTGCAGGCCAGCAGCCATCGCGGCCGCGCCTCCCTGCATCATGTCGGCACGCGTGAGGACAGACCCAGTCTGCCCGAGCATACGGGAGCTGAAGTCGAGCGCCTGCGCGCGTGAAGTGCCAGGCTGGTAACGCAGCATGTCTCCAGCCATGCCGTGAGCCGTCATAGCGGCGTCGTATCCGCCAGACTTCCGATACAGACTCAGTCCAGCGTAACCGACGGCGCCCATACCGAGGCCGATGCGACCAATGGGGTGATGCGCCAACCATTGGGTGAGGCCACGAACGAACGTGCTGGAGTTCCTCGACAGCGAGTTCCAGTACCGCGGGTCGAACATCGTCCCGTCGAGCTGCGCATTGGAGCGCAGATCGGCGAGCTGTTCTTTGGTCCCCTCCACGGCCTGGTGCATGGCAGCCCGGGCCAGGGGGTCCTTGAGGTTCTTGGAGATGGTAGCCAGCTTGTCGACGGTAGCCTCGACCTCCTTGCGGAGCTGCTTCATCTCCGCCGACGACACCTTCTCGCCAGCCGCCTTGGCCTCCTCGCGCATCTGGAGCTTGTGGAGCGCCTGGAGGTGGGCCTCCATCCCTTCCAACGTGGGAACGTCGGTACGGAGGCGCATGGCTCCAGCAGCCATCCCAGTGGACACATGCCCGAACTTGGCCTGGGCCCCCTGCCGGACAGCTGCCTCGACGACATCCTGGAGCTGCGCCTTGGTCAACAGCAGCTCTCCGCGGGACGCGGCAATGGCGACCTGGTCGACTCCGGGGAGGTCAGACCCGTACGTCATGACGGACCGCAGCCCGGGAGTACCAGCGGCGCGCCGGCGCACAGGGCGCGCCGTACCGAACTGGGTCACGAAGCCAGCCTCATAGGCGGCGGGGGTCGGGAGGCCCTTGTACGTCTGCCGGGTGGTGCCCGGTTTGAAGCCGGTGACCGGCCTCTTGGGCACCGTGGGCACCAGGGTCATCCGCGACCCTCCCAGCGCCATCGAGACGGCCTCAGCGACGGCCTGCTTGAAGGCATTGGCCCCTCGACCGGAGACCACGAACTCCACGGGGATGCGCACCGGCCGACCCCTGGCCAGGTCCTTGTCCATCGCCGCCACCATCTTGGTGACGTCCTGCACCCGACCAGACAGCCGCCCGATGGTGTTCGCCAGGTCGTTGAGGGCTGCCTGCGGCCTCTTGGCCAGCTTCGTGGTGGCCTTGTCGATGGTGTCGACGAACTTCTTGTAGTCGGCCCCTACGTGCTTGACCGTCTTGTCCCAGGGGGACGAGTCCAGCTCCAGGAAGAAACCGAGGGTCTGGTCAGATAGTCCCACTGGTGGCTCCTGCCGCAGGGTACGCCATGGGCCCGCCCGGGCAACGCGGGCCCATTCTGAAACGGCGGTTCACGCCCGCTTGGTGCGGATGAGGCGCTGCTTCTGCGCCTCGTTCTGCTGGATGGCCTTCGAGTGCGCCCGCAGCCTGGCCTCGGACTCCGCCTTCAGCTTCTCGGACAGCTTGCGGATGTGCCACGAGAGCTCCTGGTAGGTCATCTGACCCGTGCCCGTGTCGGTGTACCCGTTCCCGTAGTTCAGGAGGAAGAACTGGGACTGGAGGAGGTCCTCAAGCGGTACGACGGGCTGCGCGAAAAAAGTCGATGGAGAACGGGAGCCCCATCTCGGTCTGGAACCCGCACGACTTGCACTCGGGGAAGATGCGCAGGTCGACGCCGGGCTCCTTGTCGTCGATGGCGTCGGTCATGGCCTGGCTGTCCACCATGGTCAGGTCGCGGACGAACCGCTCCTTGGTCAGCTGGTCGGCCTCCACGCCGTCGATGGTGACGATCTGGAGCACCTTGCGCATGATGTAGCTGGAGTCGCCGAGGTCGTTGCTCTGCGCGGCGATGCGCTTGCTGACGGCCGCGATAGCGGCCTCATCCTTGCCGCGGAGGAAGCGGAGCCCCACCTTGCGCCCGCAGTCGGGCAGATCGACCGGGATGGGCTCCACGAGGCCGTCCTCGGCCTTCTTGGTGGTCAGCTCACCCAGGTTGAAGATCTGGTTGTTCTTGGCACCGCAGGACGGGCACTTGAACCCGTACCCGTAGCTGGGGCCGAAGGTGTAGACCCGCAGGGCCACCAACAGGGCCAGCCGGTCGGTCATCAGGAGGTCGAGGTGGGTGAGCCCCTCGGGCAACTTCACGCACGCACCGACGGTGGCATTGACCAGCGCCAGGCCGGAACCCGAGGACTGGATCGCCACCTCCTCGGTGACCTTGAGCTTGCGGACGTGCACGATCCCGTCGGGGACTTTGTCCCCGTACAGGAGGCCGCGTGAAGGGAGGGGGACCGGAGCGTACCCGATGGGTGCGGACATGGCCTATCCTTGGTGTGCCGGCCGAAGGCCGGCGTGGTGTTCGATCAGACGCCGAAGACGGTGGTGTCGCTCTCGGCGAACGGGGTGCCGGATCCGACGGGCAGGGCGAACATCGGGTCCGTCGTGCTCGGGTAGATCTTGTCGCAGGCGAAGCGCACCTGGATGCGGCAGGGCTCGTCAGCGCCCATCTCGATGTCGCCCATATCGAGCGACATGGGCCACATGTTCTCGACCGTGTAGAGACGCGCGGCGCCGCCATCCGGGGCGAAGTGCTCGATCTCAGCGGGGCAGGCGTAGGTGTACTTCAACCCACGCAGGCCGGTCGAGGGGTCGTGGATCAGGTAGCGCCACTTCCAGATGATCCGAGCGATCTTCGCATCCACGTAGTCGTGGAACGAGACGCTCATGTCGTCGAAGGTCGTCTGACCCGCGAACTTGCGCATCTCGTTCAGGTACGGGATCATGGACGGGGCGGTCTCGTTCTTGGGCAACGAGAACCCGGCCAGGCCCAGCTTCAGCAGCTCTTGGGCGCTCTGAGCGATGTCCCCAAACGACGCGGCGAGTTTGGCGATGTTGATGCGCAGCACCGCGTTGTTGGTGCGGATCGGCTCGTACGCCGCGGAGGGCGGGGCGAGCACGCCGGCGAGGAAGTCACTCGGTTGCATGGTCGGATCCTAGGTGGAGGTGGGTGAACCGGCGTTTCATCAGAGGCGCGACTCGTCGAACGTCGCCCCGGTGGCGAAGATCGCAAAGTCGAGCTGGATGATCTCGGCGGCCTCGATGGGGATCACCAGCAGCTTGCCGCGCATCGTCTTGTTCTGCCGGAGGGCAGCGGTGTTGGTCGTCGCATCACAGATGACCTTGAAGTCCTCGATGCCGCGACCAGCCTTGATGCGCGCGAGCTCAGCCGAGCACAGCTGGGTGAACTGGCGCCAGGTGACGGGGTCGTTCGGGTTGAACTGGAGAGCCGCGACCGCCGTGGCGCACACCTTCTCCGCGTACAGGAGCATGCGGCGAACGTGCAGGCTGTTCAGCGCGGTGTTGCGGCGCTGGAGGGTGCGGTTGCCGTAGATCGTCAGGCCCTTGCCCTGGAAGTTGACGATCGTGTTCACGCGGTTCTGACCGCCCTCGAGGAGGTCGCGCTCCTCGCGGGTCGGGCTGTACTCGCTGCGATTGGCAGTGAGCTTGCCGCGCACGAACCCGGCGGTGGTCCACCAAGGACCGCTCTGGTCGTCCACGACGGCCATGGCGCCGGCAACGAAGCAGCTCGGGGGGAGCCACAGCGTCTTCTTGGTGTACGGGTCGTCGATCTCCAGCCAGGGCCAGAAGACGGCGCCGTAGCTGTCGTCGAGGGCCGCGGAGGGGGCAGTCGGGTCGTTCCCGCCGTTGGAGGTGGCGGCCATGCCGTTGT
>Ga0302237_1002347_pt1 | contig 11836 bp, 8 predicted proteins | sample AAG_UR_Ala_MG_FD_193530 | JGI IMG/M metagenome (GOLD analysis project Ga0302237, IMG submission 193530) | Enriched activated sludge microbial communities from anaerobic digester in WTTP, New Holstein, Wisconsin, United States - AAG_UR_Ala | ecosystem: Engineered > Bioreactor > Anaerobic >...
TCGCATTGCGAGAGCGTGAATACGAGTGACTCCGATCAACTACATGAAACTAACCCCCGACCACATTCAATCCGCCCGCCGCCATCTGCGGGCCGCAGACCCGGTGATGAAGGCCATCATCGACGCCGTGGGGCCGTACACGCTGCGGTTCGAGCGGGACCGGTTCGCCATGCTCGTCCGGTCCATCGTGTCTCAGCAGATTTCGACCAGTGCAGCCCGTGCGATTCGCAGGCGGTTACAGGAACTCGCCGGGCCACAGGGACTGACGGCGGAGAACCTTGCCCGATTCGGCATGGGAGACCTGCGTTCGGTCGGCCTGTCGCCGCAGAAGGCCTCCTACGTGGCCGACCTGGCGTGCAAAGTGAACGACGGCACCGTGGACCTGCGGCGGATTGGGCGGCTACCGGACGAAGACGTGGTGCAGACGCTTACCCAGGTCAAGGGGATTGGCCGGTGGACGGCGCAGATGTTCCTGATTTTCTCTCTGGGCCGACCGGACGTGTTTCCCCATGACGATCTGGGCGTGCGCACGGCGATCCGTGATCGCTACGGCCTCGACGAGTTGCCGGACAAGGAAACGAGCCACGTCATCGCTGCCCCGTGGCGGCCCTACGCCTCGGTGGCAAGCTGGTACTGTTGGCGGTCGCTCGACTTGGCCCGCAACACGGAGACGGTGGCGAAGGGGTATCCGTCGTAGGCGGGTGGTGACCGGCATCAGAACAATCGGCCGGATCATCTGCGCAAGAAGAAACTCCAGAAGGAATTGGCCGACCTCGACAAGGAAGCCAGGAAGATCAAGAACCGCTTGAAAGCTATCGAACGGCGGCGGGCTCAGTTGGCGGAACTCGGCGGATGACACCGATGTGTCCGCTGGCAAGCATCCTCTTGTACCTCCGCATGAAAGGCCTCGTAATGAGAACCTTCAACCGCTGACAGCCATCAAGCGGGGACATGCCCTGTCGGAGTACAAGGTCGAGGATGTGACGGTCGAGCAAGGTGTGGTCCAGTTGCGGTACGCAGTCACGTCCAAGGCCACACCAGACACGACCTTCGCCTGCCCGCTGATCGTGTCCGTGCCCAAAGATGACTACAAGGCGGTGGTGTTCGTTGAGGGCGGGAGGAACGTGAAGACGGTGAAGGTCGCTGGCAAACGGGGAGACGTAGACGGTGCCTCGAAAAAGACACCCACGAGGTACAGAAGACAAAGCATTGAGCCGTCGTTCAAGCCCCCACGGTCCACAGGCTCCAAATCATTCGCACGCCGACGACGATCAGCAGGACGGCAAACACGCGTTTCAGACGGGCCACCGGCAGTCGATGGGCCAATCGCACTCCCCGTGGCGCGGTCAGGACGCTGGCCGCCACGATGCAGACCAGCGCGGGCCAGTAGATGTATCCCACGGTCTGGGGCGGCAGCGGGGCGGCGGTGTTCCAGCCGTTCACCGAGTATCCGAGGAAGCCGCCCAAACCGATCGAAAAACCGATCGCGGCCGACGTGCCGATCGCGCGACGGCCGGGAAGATTGCACCACATCAGGAACGGTACCGACAGCGTACCACCGCCGATGCCCACCAGACTGGACACCAAGCCGATCAGTCCGCCCACGCCGAGCATGCCCGGCACGCCAGGAAGCTCGCGAGAAGGCTTGGGCTTCTTGTCTCGCATCATCTGCACTGCCACGTAAGCCAGAAACACCGCGAAGAAGCCTTTTAGCCAATCGGTCGACAGACCCGACACGGCAAACGTACCGCAGAACGTGCCGGCGAAACTGCCCGGTGCCAGACGCCGGACTACGATCCAATCCACGGCGCCGCGCTTGTGGTGGGACCAGAAACTGGACACGGACGTGAACATGATGCTGGCCATCGACGTCCCCAGCGCCAGGTGCATGATGGACGCCTCGGGCAGGCCCAGGCGAGTGAAGCAGAACACGAGCATCGGGACGATCACCAGCCCGCCGCCGACCCCCAGCAGGCCGGCCAGCACCCCGGCGATCGCGCCGACGCTCAAGTACGCCAAATAAGGCAAGATCATGTTAAACCTTCTCGGTTCTCAACCGCCGGATTGTCTCGCTTTCCTCGTCGCCGGATGCCGCGCACCGGCCAGCGGTAAGTATACTGGTTAGCGTTCCTCAGCGTCCATGAGCGGTTGAACGAGGAGATCCACCGATGGAAGTCTGGGCCTGGCTCGGTTTACTGACCATTCCGCTGTTCGTGGCCATCAACGGCTTTTTCGTAGCCGCCGAATTCGCTTTGGTGGCGGTCCGCAAGACGCGCGTGGAGGAAATGCTGCAGCACGGCCAGGCCGGCGCCAAAGCCGTCGAAATCGGCGTCAACAACCTGGACCGCTCGATCGCGGCTACCCAGTTGGGCATCACGCTGGCCAGCATCGCGCTGGGCTGGATCGGCGAGCCGGCGGTGGCGCAACTGCTGGATCCCGTTTTCGCCCTGATCCCGGACACGTGGCGCGGTGTCACGTCGCACTCCATCGCCTTCGGGTTTGGCTTCCTGATGATTACCTTCTTGCACGTGGTCTTCGGCGAACTGATCCCCAAGACGGTGGCCTTGCAGATCCCGGACCGCACGGCGCTGTGGATCACCGCACCTCTGGTCGTGTTCGCCCGCGTCGCTTGGCCCCTGATCTTCTTGATGAACGGCACCGGCAACACCATCCTGCGCCTGATCGGCTTCCAGTCGGCCAGCGGCCGCGAAATGGTGCATTCGGTGGAGGAACTGGCCTTGTTGATCGAGGACACGGAAGAGGCGGGGATCCTCAGCGAAACACAGGCCGAAGTGGTGCAGAAGGTGTTTCGCCTATCGGCCAAACGAGTGCGGGATTGCATGGTGCCGCGCGACAAGATGGCCAGTCTGGAACTGAGCACGCCTCCGGAAAAAGTGCTGGAGGCAACGCGTGCGGGAGCGCACACCCGCATGCCGATTTACGATAAAGACGCCGACAACATCGTGGGGATCGTCAACACCAAGGACCTGTTCTACCTGTTCAGCCTGCGGGGGATCGTCGTCCTGGAAGACGCCATGTATCCCGCCTTGTTCCTGGACCCGGACGACGAGGTGGCCGAAGGGCTCAAGTGCTTCCGCTCGAACCACCGTCACATGGCCGTGGTCCGCGATCCGGAGGGGCACGTGCTGGGGCTGATCACGCTGGAAGACATCATCGAGGAAATCGTCGGCGAGATCGAGGACGAACACGATTGGCAAACGCCGGAAGCCCGCCTGCGCGGGCGGCACGTGGAAAAACTGGCCAAGCCGGCCGCCAAACCACTGGGCCAGCCGTAGCCACGCGGGCTGGCCGCCGGCGGGCAAGTTGGCAACTGGCTAGGTGACGGGCGCGGATGGCAAAGCCGCGCAGCGTGCCTTGCCGGAATGCCGCGGGGCGATCAAAATGTCGGCATGCCTCGACGAAAACGACGTAACTGGCCCCTGCGGATCGCCATGCTGGCCGTGGCTGTCTTGCTGTTGGTCTACGCCGTGGGTTGGCCGTTGGTTTCGGCCCTGCTGGCGCCGGCGCAAGGTCTTGCCAAACGTCCTCGTTCGTTTCTGGTCCCCTTCGTCGACCAGGTTCCCATCCGGTTGTTCGAGTTCTTGATCTTCGCCTGGCTGTTCGTATTCGGGTCGTGTCTGGGCAGTTTTCTGAACGTCGTCATCTACCGCGTGCCCCGTGGCTTCTCCTTGTGGGGCTCGTCCCACTGTCCCTTCTGCCGCGTTCGCATCCCGGCCCGGGACAACATCCCGGTGTTTGGCTGGCTGATGCTGCGGGGCCGCTGCAGCACGTGCCGCCTGCCGATTTCTCCGCGTTATCCGTTGGTCGAACTCGCCGTGGGGCTGGTGATTTTGATTCTGGGGATGCTGGAAATCCTGCTGGCCGGTGTCAACCTGCCCGGTTTCGGCGAGCGGGGGTTCGCGGGGTTGAGCGTCAGTTGGCTGGTCGGCCATCCTCGCTGGGACCTGATCGGCACCTGCATTTTGCACAGCGGCCTCGTCGGGGTGTTGTTGAGTTGGGCCCTGATTCGGAGCGACGGGTGCTCTCTGCCGCCACGGTATGTGGCCTTTGCCTTCGGCGTCGCCCTGCTGCTGACCGCCTTGACACCGGCGGCGGGTCCGAATGTCCGGCCACCTGACGGCCAGGCGTGGCAAGCACGGCTGACAGATTGGGCGTCTGGCGGCAAAGGCCCCGTTGGGCTCTTGGGCGGACTGCTGCTGGGGATGATCGTTGCCGCTGGATGTCGCTTGGCGGGGCGTGACAGCACGGCGCGGGAACTGCACAGGGAAGACGAACCATGCGGAACTGCCTTGGCGGAAAGGAGAAGCCAATTGAGACGGGGGGGGCGAGAGGCCGATGCCTTGGCCGGCTTGGGACTGGTCGGCGCCAGTCTGGGCTGGCCGGCGGCGGTGTCCGCCGGCTTGCTGGCATCCGCCGCGAGGCTGTTCGGGGCGCTGACGCTGGGCGTCTCGCCGCGTCGTCGCCCCGTGTCACTGCTGGGCTACGTCTGCCCGGCGACCTTCGTTCACATCTGTCTGTGGCGTTGGCTGAACGCTTTGGCTTTCTGGCCGAGCGATGCTGCCGGCAACTTGGCGATCGCGGCAGCCGTGGCGATGGTCTTGGTGTTGGCTTGGCAGGCCAGCGTGCTGGAGCGACTGGCCGCGCGGGCGTGGACCGTTTCCGACGAATCGGTGCCATGATGTTCGGGCCGCGTCAGGCTTGTGCCCCCGGGGTCGGCCGTAATTTGGTCCTCATCCGCAGATTCAGCAGTTCTACCATCAGCGAGAAAGCCATCGCGAAGTAGATGTACTTCCGATCGATGTGCGTGCCGACGCCCTCGGCCAGCAACATTACGCCGATGAGGATCAAGAAACTCAAGGCGAGCATTTTCAACGTTGGATGACGTTCGATGAACTCGCTGACTTTGCCCACAAACACCAGCATCACGATCATGGCCAGCACCACGGCCGCGATCATCACCATCAGGCCGGTCTTGGTGGGCCTGACCATCCCTACGGCAGTGATGACCGAGTCCAAGGAAAACAGGATATCGAACAGCGCGATTTCGATCAGGACGGTGGTGAAGTCGGCGTGAGCCGGAACCACATGCCCCTCTTCGACGCCCTCGACCTTGTTGTGGATCTCGTGGACGCTTTTCCAGATCAGAAACAGGCCGCCGCCCGCCAGGATGATGTCCTTCCACGACACCGCGTTGATCTCCTCGCTCAACCATTCGTCCGGAAGACCAAGCGACGCCAGGTGAAACACGGGATCCACCAGGCGAACGATCCAGGAGATCGTGAGCAACAGCAAAATGCGCGTGACCAGGGCCAGCAGCAGGCCTAACTGTCGGGCCTTCGCACGTTGTGACTCCGGCAAACGACCCACCAAGACGGCAATGAAGACGATGTTGTCAATCCCTAACACGATCTCCATCGCCGACAGGGCGACAAGCGCCACGACGTATTCCATCGGATTTCTCTCCAGCAGTCAGCAGGGCAACGGCTTAGCATCGTTCGAGAAATAACTGTCGCCTCGTCAAAGTAGCCATCACACTCCGTGGGATGATCAGCAATAAACACTGGACAGTTATTTCTCGAACGATGCTTAAGGCCAACGCAGGCACTGATTGTTGCGGCGCGAAGACGAGTCGCAAAGAGGGGCGTGCAAAGCGGATGAAGGCTGGCCGCGAAATGAAGCAACCCTGTCGGCCTCGTTGGTAAGGTTGCCAAGGTCAGCCGCCAGAAAATTAAAGGCAAGAAATGGAAGAGGCTGGAAGAGGCTGACAGAAAGATTGAGGTGACAGAAAAATGAAGGGCTCGGGAGCGGACGTCTGTCAAGATGGGAGGTTCTGGTCGATTTTGCCAGCTGTACGGAAAGTGTTGATTCTGGCTGTTATTCCGTACCGATAGAGTGTGTCGAGAACACACGGGTTTTCGGCATTTGACGGCCAAGTACAGCTTGCAGCCTGTCGAGAGACCGGTGTTTAAGGGTTCTGGGAGGTTTGGGAAAACGTCGCACAGCGGCTTTTTTGTTCTTCTCTGCCGCGGAGGCACATCGATGAAGATTCAGTGGGCTTGGCGGGCGAGTGTGCTTGCCGTCTTGGCGCTGGTCGTTTTGCAGGCCGAGTCGCGAGGGCAGGTTTACTACGGGCGGCCTTACGGGGTATCGCCGCAGATGGTTTACGATCCTTCGGGCGCGGCGTACGTCTGCGGCGCTGCCCCGGCGGCCGTGGCGTGGCCGTACGCCGTTCCGGCAAGTTACTACGAAACCCAACCGCAGGAGATGGAGTCGACCTCCGATTTCGAGCCCTCGGCGGAATGCGGCGAGGCGGCGTGCGAGGGGGGAGGTGAGTACTTCCTTGAAGGCGGTCGGGGGTGCGGTTCCTTGGCTGGCGCGCTGAGATGGCTGGCGCCTTACAGCGAGACCAGTTGCTGTGCCCCCCATTGGTTCGACGTCCACGCCGAAGCGGTGTTTCTGCGACGCGATGATGACGCCCCGTTTCGGGAGTTCACTCGGCTCGGACCACTGGGCGACGCCGTGATTACATCCGCAGACCTGGAGTTCAGCACAATGGATCCCAGCTTGCGGATTACGGGCGTCTATCAGACCGGTCCGGGGAGCAATCTGGAGTTCACCTACTTCGGACTGAACGAGTCCTCGAGGGTGGCCAGTGCCAGTTCGGCGGCCGACCTGCTGTACGCGGCGTTCGACAATTTCTCGATTGACGACAACGGCTTTCCGGTCCCCGAGGCCGAGATCGAGCAGGTCCATCAGGCGCAATTCCAACGCGTCAACCTGGACAGCGACTTCGACAGCCTGGAGTTGAACTTCCGCCGTCGCTGGATGGGGCCGACGTGCCTGGTTCAAGGATCGTGGGTGATCGGCGTGCGGTACTTTGAACTGGAGGACCAGTTGCGGTTCTACTCGTACGCCAATCGAGATCTCGACGATCCGCTGGGGGAGGGCCAGGAGGAGACTGGCGGCGAGGCCTGGTACAACCTGAGAACCAGAAACTTCATGACGGGTGCCCAACTGGGCGGTGATATTTGGGTGTGCCTGTTGCCGGGTCTGCGGGCGGGAATGGACGTCAAGGCGGGCATCTACGGCAACAATGTCAAGGTCAGTACCTTCATGGCGGGCGAAGATCCGTACGACCCGGACCCGGACGATCGCTACCGCGTCTTCATCGGGCCCGAAGCGCAGGGCAACGACAAGGTCTCCTTCATCGGCGAACTGCAGTTCATGCTGACTTATCAGCTCAGCCACAACTTCACTTTGCGGGGCGGCTACCAGATGATGTTTGTCGAGGGCGTCGCGACCGCGCTGGACAACTTCGATCCCACGATCACCGAGCGGGTTCCCTGGATGGCCGACGGCGGATCGTTGTTCTATGACGGTTTCACGATCGGTGCCGAATACATGTGGTAATCGTCGCCCTGGTTTCGTCCATTCCGATCTCGCCGCCGAGCGGCTGCAACCGCTCGGCGGTTTTTCGTTTCCTGGCGGGCACGCGCCGGAGAATTGTCGAAGATCCGAGAGACCTGCGGTCGTCGGTTTCGGCGAGGTCGGGAGACCTGCGCCGAGCGAGTCATCGGCTAGAAGCGGTCGGAGCCGCCCAGTTTTTCTTCCACTTTGTCGGCTTGCCAGGCGACGGCGGTCATCACGCGGGTGAGGGCCAGCGGATCGGCCGTCTCGGCCAACCGGTTGGCTTGAACCACGATCATTTCGCCGGACGGCGTGGCTTGGACGGCAAACGCGCCGTGAACCATTTTCGTGTTGTACCGCAGGAGCGCCATCGCGTTCTTGTCGGATGCCGGGCCGCAGACGGACGTGATCGAGATCAAGTCGTGTCCCTCGTCGTCCTTGATCCCGAACTGGACGATCACCGTTTGCTTGCGCAACGCTCCGATGGGGACCACGATCTGCCAGGCGTCGCCCGTCTCTTGAGCCTGCCAACCGGCGGCGCTGGCGACGGACCGCATCAGAGACTTCGGATCGATGGTGGCCGGGGCTAGATCGCCGAAATCCAAGCCTCCGCCGGCGGCGGGGACAGCGGCGAGGGGCGGGGCGGCTGTGGGGGCCGGGGCCGGGCCGGGCGAGGCCGCCGGACGCTGAGCGGCTGCCATCGCCTGCTGGATCATGGCCGGCATCATCATGCCGAACCCGGCGCCCATGCCCATGCCCATGGCGTTGCCGCCGGTGCCCCCGCCGCCTTGCTCCGCCATTTTGGCCATGCTGTTGGCGGCTTGGTACATGGTGAACGCTTGCAGGTCGCCGATGGCCCCCATGCTGCTGCGGGCGTCGATCGCCTTCTGGACTTCTTCCGGCGGGCTAATGGCGTTGATGAAGAAATCGGCCAATTCCAGTCCGTACTTGCCGAAGTCGTCGCCCAGCTTGGCCCGCGTGGCGGCAGCGATTTCGTCGAACCGGGCCGGCAGGTCCAGCATGCCGACCTGCATCGTGCCCAGCAGATCCGTGAGCCGCGACACGATCAGGTCTCGCAGGTACGACGCAATTTCCTCCGTCGTGTACTTGCCTTGCGTCCCGACCAATGTATTGATCAGCAGCGCCGAATCGACGACGCGCAGCGAATACTTTCCGAAGCTTCGCAACCGGACGATCCCAAAGTCCTTGTCGCGGACCGTGATCGGCTGGCGCGTGCCCCATTTCTGGTCCAGGAACGTCTGCTTGCCCACGAAGTAGACCTGGGCCTGGAAGGGGGATTTCTCCCACGGAATCGTCAGTATCCGCGTGATCAGCGGCACGTTCAAGGTCGTCAGCGTGTGGCGGCCGGGACCGAACGTATCCATCGCCTTGCCGTCCTTGAAAAACACCGCCTCCTGACTCTCCTGCACGATCAGTTGCGCCCCTAGCTTGATATCGGTCGAGCCTTCAGGGGGGACGCGGTGTACGATCTCGCGGTTCGAGGCATCAAAAAAGTCGATAACTTCCAGTCGCATTGCCATGACGAGGCTCCTCTGTTTTCGAGTGTTTTGAGTTCTTTCGAGACGATTGTAGGAAGTTTTCTCTGCCAAGCCAACGATACGTAGACATGCGTTTCGCATTGGCATTCGCTAAAATGCTCGCATGACCACCATGCCTCCACAGGACGCTCTGCAACGCCTGACGACACCGATCCAGTTTGTCAAAGGGGTCGGTCCGCAGTTGGCCTCGTTGCTGGAGCGACTGGAGCTGCGCACCGCCAGCGACTTGTTGTTCTGTTTCCCCCGCGATTATCACGATGCCAGCCGGCTGCTGGCCATCCCCGACTTGCAGGAGGACGAGCCTGCCAGTGTGTGCGGTGTGGTGGAAGAGATCGACATGCAGAACACGGGCACGGGAAAGACGTTGCTGGGAGTGCTGATCCGCCAGGACCGCTGGTACCTGCGCGCCCTGTGGTTCAATCAGCCTTACATGCGGGAGCGTTTCCGGCGTGGCCATCGCGTGTTGCTGTCGGGCACGCCGCGGTTCAACGGCGGCCGCTGGGAAATGGTGCATCCGCGCGTGGAACTGTTGGAAGGCGACCGTCAACCTACGTCGGGCAGCATCCTGCCGCTGTATCCACTGACGGAGGGCTTGAAGCAGTCGCATTTGCGGCGGGTCATTGGTTTGGCGGTGGACAGCTACGCTTCTTGTCTGGAAGAGGTCTTCCCGGCCGCCTACCTGGATGCCCACGGTTTGTTGCCGATTCAAGCGGCGGTGCAGCAAATCCACGCCCCGCGCGACACGGCAAGCCTGGCGCAGGCGCGCCGCCGGTTCATCTACCAGGAGTTGCTGGTGCTGCAATTGGCGCTGGCGCTCCGCAAACAGCAGCGGGGGACGCGGAGCCAGACGCCGCCGCTGCCGATCAACGCGAAGATCGACGCGCGGATTCGCCGCTTGTTCCCCTTCGAACTCACGCCGGCCCAGCAGCAGGCGCTGCAGGAAATCACGGCCGACATGGCCCGGCCGACGCCCATGAATCGCCTGTTGCAGGGCGACGTGGGCAGCGGCAAGACGGTGGTGGCCGAGTACTCGATGCTGCTAGCGGTGGCCCACGGCTTTCAAGCGGCGATGATGGCCCCTACGGAGATCCTGGCTCGGCAGCACGCGGCGACATTGCAGCGGGACCTGCGCGAAAGTCGAGTGCGAATCCGGCTGCTGACCGGCTCGCTGTCCGCCGCCCAGCGGCGGCAGACGCTGGCGCAGATCGCGGCGGGCGAGGCGGACCTGATCGTCGGCACGCACGCCTTGCTGCAGGAGAACATCGACCTGGCCAAACTTGCGCTGGTGGTGATCGACGAGCAGCACAAGTTCGGCGTGAACCAGCGGGCGGCGCTGCGGCGCGTGGGCGCCGACCCGCACTATCTGGTCATGACGGCCACGCCGATTCCGCGCACCATCTCGATGACGCTGTTCGGCGATTTGGACGTTTCGCTGCTGCGGGAAGGCCCGCCGGGACGCGCGGTGGTACACACGTACTTGGGCACCGAGTCCCAGCGCGGCCGCTGGTGGGAGTTCTTTCGCAAGAAGCTGCGCGAGGGCCGGCAGGGCTACGTGATCGCGCCGCACGTCGAAGCGTCGGAGGACGAGTCCGTGGCGAGCGTCCGGCAGACGTTCGCGACCTTGACCAGCGGCGAATTGGCCGATTTCCGCTTGGCCCTGATGCACGGCCGGTTGAGCGCCGACGAGAAGGAATCCGTGATGGGGGACTTCCATCGCGGCCAGACCCAGGTGCTGGTGGCCACCTCGGTCGTGGAAGTCGGCATCGACGTGCCCAACGCGACGTTGATGACCATCGAGGACGGCGAACGCTTCGGCCTGGCCCAGTTGCACCAGATGCGCGGCCGCGTCAGCCGCGGCGTGCATCCGGGATTCGTGTGCGTGTTCGCCGAGTTGAAGACCGAGCAGGCACGGCAGCGGCTGGAGGCGTTTTCCCGCTCGAACGACGGTTTCGAACTGGCGGAAACCGACTTCCGGCTGCGCGGTCCCGGCAGCCTGTTCAGCTTCCAACAACACGGCCTGGCCCCGTTTCGCATCGCCGACCTGGTGCGCGACGCGGACGTTTTGGCCGAGGCACGGCGGGACGCCCAGGCGTTGGTTTTCGACGGCGCGCAGTTGGCCCAACCTGAATTCGCCCGACTGCGGCAGATGGTCAATCGGCGCTACGGCCAGGCACTGGAATTGGCCGATGCCGGCTGAAAAAGCCCGCCAGAAGCCCGGCTTTTCGGAAAAAGCCCAAGCTTCTATGCCGGCGTGGCGACGCGAGTTGCCTTGGCGGCCAAAGTCGAATACCATGGGGCGTTGTCGATGAGCCGTATCGCGACGTCCGACCGGCGGGCTGTCAGGCCCTTGAGGCGGTCGGAACCGGCGGAAGCCGGCACGACGAGTTCGGAGCTGCGGCCGCAGGCTGCGTTATGGGAGGGGTTTCGCTTATGAAATGGAACGCGGAGGACCTTTCGCAACGGATCTTCGATCTCCGCTTGCTGGATCAACGGCAACTGGAAAGCGTGTGGGGCGAGATCGGCTCGCGGGAAGTCGACGTGGACGGTTTCTGCAGCCGCCTGCTGAACAAAGGGGTGCTGACCAATTTCCAGTTGGACAAGGTCCTCAAAGGCGATCGCGAGGGCTTTTTCTACGGCAACTACCGTGTGCTGTACATGGTCGGAGCCGGCACGTTCGCGCGCGTGTTTCGCTCGGTGCATACGAAAACCAAGAAAGTGGTCGCCCTCAAGGTGCTGCGCCGCCGCTACCGCACCGAGCCGGACCAGGTCGATCTGTTCCTCCGCGAAGCGCACATGGGCGAGAAGCTCGTGCATCCCAACATCGTGCGGATCTTCGACGTCAGCAACAA
>Ga0302237_1002356_pt1 | contig 11783 bp, 4 predicted proteins | sample AAG_UR_Ala_MG_FD_193530 | JGI IMG/M metagenome (GOLD analysis project Ga0302237, IMG submission 193530) | Enriched activated sludge microbial communities from anaerobic digester in WTTP, New Holstein, Wisconsin, United States - AAG_UR_Ala | ecosystem: Engineered > Bioreactor > Anaerobic >...
GTCCAGCAGGCTGGGCAGTTGGTGGAGTTGCTGTTGGAGTACAAGCCGCTGACCGAAAACCAGTGGGCCAGGCAGACGCCGGAGCAAGTACAGCGTTGGAAGGAATTCGACGCCATCGCCGCCCGCTTCCAGACGCTGAAGGCCCAGGGCGCGGCGGGGCAGTTTTCGCCCGAGTGGGTCAGCGTGATGATGGAAGCCGGCCCGCGGATCGACTACCGTCCGCGGATTCACGAACCGGTGGCGCCCTACGTGACGCCGCACACGCCCGAAACGCGCGACTTGACCGCCGAGGAGGCCCGCGCCGCACTGGAACTCGACTGGCTGCACCAGGCCGGTCAAAACACCGCCCCCATGCAGATCAAAGGCGGGCGCGTGTGGCACCTGACCACGCCCGTCTCGGTCGACAGTCCCGCGCCCGAACGGATCCGGGACGAGATCCGCTGGACGCGCGAAGTGGCCGAGCGGATCGCGTCGCAAGCGAACGGCGATGTGTCCTTCGCCGCCGAATTGGCAAAGCTGGACGAACTCGATCGGCGGGCCGGGGAACTGACGGCTGGCGACCGCGAACTATACTTCCAGGTGCGCGACGTGAAACGCAGCATCATGTTCCGCAATCCGGTGATCGACTTCGACAAGCTGCTGTTCATCGACAAGCCGTACCCTCAGGGCAGAGAGTGGCAGCACGAGACGCGGCACCGTTTGGGCTACCAGTCGGTGCCGGGCGGCCGGTTGCTCGTCCTGGAAGGGCTTGGTCCCGCGGGGCGGTTGAGGCAGCTGATGCCGCAACCGCCGCTGCACGGCTCGTTCTGGCGGCCCGGCCTGTCGTTCGACGGAACGAAGATCGTGTTCTGCTTCAAGCCGCACAACGAAAAAGCGTTTCACCTGTATGAGATTGGCGTGGACGGTTCCAGACTCCGCCAGCTGACCGACGGGATCTACGACGACTTCGATCCCATCTACCTGCCGGACGGGCACATCATGTTCTCGACCACGCGCGGGCACACCTACGTGCGGTGCATGCCGCCCACCAACGCCTTTGTGCTGGCCCGCTGCGATGCCGACGGCAAGAACATCTACCTGGTTTCGCGCAACAACGAGCCCGATTACCTGCCGTCGGTGATGAACGACGGACGCGTGATCTACACGCGGTGGGAGTACACGGACAAGCCGCTGTGGCGCGCCCAGGGGCTGTGGACGGTGAACCCCGACGGCACTCAGGTCCAGACGTTCTGGGGCAACCAGAGCGTGTGGCCGGACTTGCTCAAGGACGCGCGGAGCATCCCCGGCAGCCGGCGGGTGATGTTTACCGGCAGCGCGCATCACAATTGGTTTTCCGGTTCCGTCGGGATCATCGACCCGGATCAAGGTTTCAACTTTCCGCACGGCCTGACCAAGGTGACGGCCGAGTTGGCCTACCCCGAGTCGGGGAACGGCCCGAGCGATCCGATCGAGTCGCCTCGCTACCATGCCAGCGGCGCGTACGCCGCCTACTACTCGCCGTATCCGCTCAGCGAACGGGACTTCCTGGTGTCCGCCAACCGGGGCGGCAAGTTCGTGCTGTACCTGATGGACACGGACGGCAACCGGGAGCTGATCTACGAAGGGGTACACAACATTTTCTACGCCCAGCCGTTGCGGCCGCGGCAGCGCCCGCCGGCGATTGCCGACCGTGTGGCCTGGCCCACGCGCGAGCAACGAGACAACCCCGGACCGGGCGTCATCTACAGCACCAACGTGTATTTCGGAGCGCCGCCCGAACTGGCGGGCAAGGCCAAGTTCCTGCGCGTGCTGAATATCGAGCACAAGACGTACACCTACTGGTACAAGCGGCCGCACCTGTCGACCGGGCCGGTGGTCTCCGCCGTGCAGTCGGAAGGCGTGAAGCGCATCTTCGGCACGGTGCCGGTCGAGCCGGACGGTTCGATCGCGTTCTTCGCTCCGTCGGGCGTGCCTCTGCACTTCCAACTGCTCGACGACCAGCAACGGGCGCTGCAGACGATGCGCAGCTTTACGGGCGTCCTGCCGGACGAACGGCGCGGCTGCCTGGGGTGCCACGAGTCGCACAGCCGCACGCCGGCCTACGAGAACGTCGGCCTGGCCCTGCGCCAGGCCCCGCGGACGATCGAACCCCCGCCGTGGGGCGACGCGTCGATCAGCTTCCCGCGCTTCGTCCAGCCCGTGTTGGACCAGTACTGCGGCAAGTGCCATCAGGGCGAAGGCGAGGGGCGCAAGACGCTGGACCTGACGGACCGGCTCGGGTTCCTGATCTTCTCCGAGCCGTACCTGCTGCTGACCGGCCGTCCGGCCTGGGGCCAGCCGTACAAGAAGCCGGAGAACCCGCCGCCCGGGTTCGGCATCGCCAACATCCTGCACGTCGAGGGGTACGATCAACGCGACCCGAAGGGCTACCAGACCCCGCCGCCCATGACCGCGCTGTCGTACCGCAGCCGGTTGATCGACATCGCCTCCAGCGGCAAGCACCACGACGTGAAGGTCGATCCCGTGAGCTTGCAGAAGTTGATCGCCTGGGTCGATACGATGGCTCCCTACCTGGGCGCGGAAGAAGTCCGCGAGATCGACGACCCGGAGTTCCAGGGCGTCGACTGGCTGGCCATCCGTCCTCGGATCAAAACGGCGCCCCGGATCGTCCGCCCGGGGCCGGTCGATTGAGCGAATGACGTGGATGATGATAAACAAGGAGAATCCATTCATGCGCCAGCACCTGGATCGAAAGACCGATTTTCGGCTTGCGATCGTGTTGTCCGTCGCGGCGTTTCTGCCAGGGGCTGGCCGGCCGGCGGTCGCCGCGTCCGACATTGCCGAACTGCTTGCCGGCCAGGCGCCTGAGACGCTTGCTGGCAAGCTTCAGGCGGCCGAGGCGCCTTCCGTGGAGGAGGCGACAATCGAGCGCTCGGCGCGTAAGGTCGAAGTTCCCGCAGCAGCCGGGACCGGCGCCGGCTCGCAGCCGGCGGTGGTCATCGAGTCGACGGCCCAGCCGGCGGACGGCGCGCAAGTGGCCGGCGAACTGATCGCCGCGCAGTGGGTCTTTCGCGTCGCGGGCGAGCAAGACGCCGGCTACGCGCCGTTGCAGCACCGCGAGGAGACGTGGTACGAGTCGACCTTCTGGCAGGGCGGAGAGCAGTGGCTCCGCGTCGGCAAGGACTGGCACCATCCGGGCGATCGAGGGCCGAGCGTACGCCGCTTTCTCGCCCCCGCCGACGGGACCGTGACGATCACCGGCCGCGTTTACAAGGCCCACCGCGACGGCGACGGGGTGCGCGTCGCCGTCCTGCACAACGGTCAGCCGGTCTGGCAGCACGAACTGGAGGGCAAGGACGGCGAGGGCATCGACCCCAACCTCTCTCTGGCTGTCAAGAAAGGCGACACGCTCCGCTTTGTCGTCGACAAACGCCGTGCGATCTTCTGCGACACGACCCATTGGGACCCCGTGATCACCTATGCCGACGGCCAGAAGTTTCAGGCTTCCGCCGCGTTTGCCGCCAAGAAGCAGGGCGCCGGCGGCTGGTTCTATGAGACTCCGGCTGACGGCTCCGGCGCGACGGCCATGCCGCGTCTGGTCTGGTTCAACGCCAACTGGGCTTTGTGCGAGAGCCCGCTGATCGGCGGCAAGCCCGTTGTGCTGCAAAGCGCTTCGGCTCAGCCCTGTGCGGTGCTGGCCGACGGGCAGGATGGCTCGGGCGTGGTGCTGGCCATCGAGGCCGAACTGCCCTGGCGGCTGCAAGCGGAACTCGCAACCGACGGCAAGCTCACCGTCCGTCTGAGCGTCACGCCCGGCGCTGCCGCGCCGCAGGCGGGCAAGCCGCTGCGGCTGAGCCGCGCGGCTCTGGGTCCCTATTCGGGCACGTCGCTGGCGGGCCTGCAGTCGCTCGCCCGCTGGGTCAGCCAGCGCTCGGCGCGGGTCTCCGACCCCGCCGAAACGTCCGACCGCAGGTCTCCGGGCAATCCCCAGACGGATCTGCCCGTCGCCACGCTGCGCACCGCCACCCAACAGGCCGGCATTCCCGAACTCGACTACTGGGCCATGATCCAGCAGGACTGGCAGCGGCAAGACGGCACCGGCGGCCAGCGGCCCGAAACCTACGCCGCAGCCACCTCCAAACAGCTCGACAAGGCCCGCGCACTGCTCGCTCACCTACAGACAGTCCACGGTTCCGCACGGCTTGCAGAGTTGGTCCAACGTCTCCAGCAGCTCGCTCAGCAGACCGAATCCGGTCCATCCGATCCCGTAGCCCTGTACCTGCAACTGCGGTTGCTCAAGCGCGAAATCGCCCTCGCCAATCCGTTGCTCGATTTCGGCCAGCTGCTGTTCTGCAAGCGAGTGCCGACGTCATACAGCCATCTCGTGATGCAATACTACGGCTGGCGGGCGCGCCCCGGCGGCGGATTGTTCGTGCTCGACGAGCCCGGCCGGTCGCTCCGCTGCCGCGACATCCTGGACGGCCGGCTGCAGACGGGCTGCGTGCTCGAACCGCGGCTGTCCTACGACGGCCGGCGGGTCGTGTTCTCGTATGTCGATTGCCCGAACGGACCGCTGGCGCCGGACGCGGTGAGCAACGAAGACCCGTCCGACCGCAACTACTATCACGTGTACGAAGTGGGCGTGGACGGCAGCGGGCTGAGGCAGTTGACAGACGGCCCGTTCGACGACCTGATGCCGTGCTATCTGCCCGACGGCGGCATCGCGTTCATGTCCACGCGCCGCAAAGGTTACGCCCGCTGCTTTGGCGGCCAGTTCAGTACGCGCTGGGACGTGTACACGCTGCACCGCATGAACGGCGACGGCTCGAACATCCGCGGGCTCTCGTTCCACGACACCAACGAATGGTTCCCCACCGTCTCGAACACCGGCCACATCCTGTACGCCCGCTGGGACTACATCGACCGCGACGCCGTGACGCACCAGAACCTGTGGGCCTCGCGGCCGGACGGCACCAATCCGATCGCCGTGTGGGGCAACGCCACGGTCGCGCCTCATTGCACGTTCCAACTGCAGCCGATTCCGGACAGCACCAAGATCATCTTTGCCGCCTCGGCGCATCACTCGATCGCCGGCGGTCCCATCACGATCGTCGACGCAAGCGTGGCGGCCGACGGCGAAGCGGCGCTGGAGCGGATCACGCCGGAGATTCCCTTCCCCGAAGCGGAAAGCCGTGACATTCGCGAGTACTACACGGCCCCCTGGCCGCTGTCGGAGGATTTCTACCTGGTCGGCTACAGCCCCTATCCGCTGGTCTGGGAGCCGGGGGCGAACCCGGCGCACGCCTTGGGCATCTACCTGTTGGACCGCTGGGGCAACCGTGAGTTGATCTATCGCGATCCGCAGATCGGCAGCACGAACCCCTGCCCGCTGCGGCCGCGGCCGGTTCCACCCGTGCTGGCCAGCCACCTGGCGGAAAGCGACCGCGAGCCGGCTGACGGGGAAATGTTCGTGGCCGACGTGTACCAGGGTCTGGGCGACGTTCCCCGCGGCCAGATCAAGGAACTGCGGATCGTCCAAATCCTTCCCAAGACCACGAACGTCGCCAACTTGCCGCCGATCGGCATCGCCGCGGAAGAGAACGGCCGGGCCGTGCTGGGCACGGTGAGAGTCGAGCCGGACGGTTCGGCCCGGTTCCTGGTGCCCGCCGGCAAGCCGCTCCTGTTCCAGGCGTTGGACCAGGACGGCTGTGCTTATCAAACCATGCGTTCGCTCACCTATGTCCAGCCCGGCGAGAAGGTTTCGTGCGTCGGCTGTCACGAACCCAAGATGACCGCCCCCGTGACACCGATCGCCGACCTGGCGGCGCTGCGGCGTCCGGCGTCCCGTATCCAGCCGGGCCCCTGGGACGGCCGTCCCTTCAGTTACGTACAAGTTGTGCAGCCGGTGCTCGATCAGCACTGCGTCCGCTGTCACGGCGGCGAGAAGACCGAGGGCCAGATCGTGTTGATCGGCGAGTCTCAGGGGGCCTTCAGCCGTTCCTACGTGACGCTGATGCAGGACGACGGCGCGTTCTGGCACGCCGGCACGAACCCGAACAATGCGGCCAAGTTCCTCGTCCCCCGATTCGGCGGCCGCAACCAGGTCCAGATGACCCCGCCGGGCGGCCTGTACGGCGCCCGCGGCAGCCGCCTGATGAAGCTGATGCGGGACGGACACGAAGGCGTGAAACTCAGCGCAGACGACCTTCGCCGTCTGGCCCTATGGATCGACATGAACGCCATTTTCTACGGCGTCTACCTCCCCGCCGACCAGGAGCGCATGCGCCGCGGCGAGCTGGTCCAGATGCCGGAGATCCAATAGACGCGACCGGTTGGACGCGAGTTCGTCGCGGCGGTCAGAGATTGAACATCTTGAGCATTTCCGGCGGGGCGGGGGCGTAGGCCAGGGGTTCGATCGAGCAGCCGGCGCGGCCCTGACTGAGGCTCCGCATGGCGCTGGCATAACCGAACAATTCCTTCAACGGGGCATGCGCTTCGATCGCGGTCATGCCTCCGCGATGCTCGGTCTTGGCGATGATCGCCCGCCGCTGCTGGAGGTCCCCCACAAAGTCGCCCAGATAGGTGTCGGGCGTGAGGATGTCGAGTTTCATGATCGGTTCCAACAATACGGGCCCGCCTTGCTCCAGGCCCTTGTCAAAGGCGTCATTGGCGGCGATGCGAAAGGCCATTTCGTTGGAGTGCTCGGCGCTGGCTTTGCCGCCCAGGATGGACACCTTGAGCTTCATCAAGGGGTAGCCCGCAATCCGGCCTCCGCCGTCGCCGCAGTTCTTCAATTCCTCGACGGCCGCGCTCAGGAAGGCTTCGGGCAGCGTCTCCGGGGGGCAGAAGTTCAGCACGGTCACGCTCTGCACGCCGGAGGCAAACGGCTCCATGCGAACCCGCAGTTCTGCAAACAGCTGCTGCCCGGCGACCTGGCGGTGGCACACGCCGGTGACTTCCACCGCGTGCTGAATGGTCTCCCGGTAACTCACCTGCGGTTTGTGGAACTTGACCTTGAGGTTGAACTCGCGGAGCAAGCGATTCTTCACCACCTCCAGGTGCAGTTCGCCCATGCCGCGGATCAGCGTCTGTCCCGTTTCGCCGCTGGTCACCTGCAACGTGGGGTCCTGGCGTTTGAGCATCTCCAGGGTGCTGCCGAGCTTCTCGCGTTCCGTGGCCGTATCCGGCTCGATCGCCATCGAGATGACCGTCTCCGGAAACTTGATCGTTTCCAGCAGGATCGGATGCCGGGTGTCGCACAGCGTGTCGCCGGTGATGGAATGCCGCAAGCCGATCAGGGCCACGATGTCGCCGGCCAGTGCGTGCTCGACTTGTTGCTCCCGCTTGGTCGCGTGGATTCGCCACAGCTGCGAGATGTTCTCCTTCTTGTCCTTGCCGGGGTTGAGCGCGCGCGTGTTGGGTTTCAGGTCCCCGGAATAGATTCGCACCCAGGACAAGTCGCCGGTCTTGGCGGGCAGGACTTTGAACACCAAGCCGCAGAACGGTTCGCCGGCGTCGGGCTGACGACGTTCCACCTTGCCTTTCTTGGCCGGGTTGGGCCCTTCCACAGGCGGCATTTCCAGCGGGTTGGGGAGGTACCAGGCAACGGCATCCAGGATCGGCTGCACGCCGATGCCGTGCAAAGCGGAGCCGCACAGGACGGGCTGGATCTGAAGATGGATCGTGGCATGACGCACGACTTTGCGGATCAAGTCGGCAGGGATCGGTTGCTCTTGGAGCGCCAACTCCATGAGTTCGTCACTGTGCGCGTACAATTTCTCCAGCATGGTGTCCCGCCACAGTTCGGCGTCGGCGAGCTTGTCTTCCGGGATGTCCAACTTGCGGACGATCCGGCCGTCCGTCTCCTGATCGAAAACCAGCATCTTCATTTCGATCAGGTCGATCACGCCGCGGAAAGCGTCGCTGGTGTGCGCGGGACCGACGCCCACCGGAATCTGCAGGGCGACGGGATGCCCGCCGAGTCGTTGGGCAATCTCGTCGAACACGCGTTCAAAATCGGCTCCTTCGCGGTCCATTTTGTTGATGAACGCCAGGCGCGGCACCTGGTAGTGGTCCGCCTGCCGCCAGACGGTTTCGCTCTGCGCCTCGACGCCTTCGCGCGCGCTGAATACGACCACGGCGCCGTCCAGCACGCGCAGGCAGCGTTCGACTTCGGCGGTGAAATCGACGTGGCCGGGGGTATCCAGGAGATTGACGTGCGCGTCCAGCCAGTCGAACGTGACACAGGCCGAGTAGATCGTGATCCCGCGCTCCTGCTCCTCCGGATCGCAATCCGTCTCCGTCGTTCCGGAATCGACTTCGCCCACGCGATGCTTGGCGCCGCTGTAGAACAGCATGTGTTCCGTGACCGTGGTCTTGCCCGCGTCGATGTGCGCGATGATTCCGATGTTGCGGATTCGTTCGATGTCGCGTGCCATGATCGTCGGCGCATAAAGAACGCCGCGTTGGGCGCGGCGTCGAATGTCGGAGCAAACTACCAAGCGAAGTGCGCGAAGGCTTTGTTCGCTTCAGCCATGCGGTGGGTGTTTTCCCGTTTAGTCATCGCCACCCCTTCTTTGCGGTAGGCGGCGTGCAGTTCTTCGGCCAGCTTGAGGTACGTCGGCCGGCCTTTCTTTTCACGGACCGCCCCCAGCAACCAGCGGATCGCCAGCGACTGCTGCCGCGCTTTGCTGACCTGCATCGGCACCTGGTACGAAGCACCACCCACGCGCTTGGAACGTACCTCGATGTACGGCTTCACGTTCTCCAAGGCCGTGTGGAAAACTTCGATCGGCTCCTGATCCGGCACCTTCTTCTTCAGTTCATCCAGGGCACCGTAGAAGACCTGCTGCGCCACGGTCTTCTTGCCGTTCCACATCAGGCAATTGATGAACTTGCTGGCCAGGATGGAGTTGTACCGGGGATCCGGCTTCAGTTGAGATTGGCTTGAGGTAAAGCGACCCATAGTCTGACTCGGAAAACTCGATGCGGTGTGTTCGGATTACTTAACGATTACGATTTCTTGGCCCCGTAACGGCTGCGGGCCTGCTTTCGGCCGTTGACTCCCAGGCAGTCCAAGGCCCCGCGGATCACTTGGTAGCGGACACCGGGCAAATCGTGGATCCGGCCACCCCGCACCAAGACAATCGAGTGCTCCTGCAAATTGTGGCCCTCGCCGGGAATGTAAACCGTGACTTCCTTGCCGTTGGAGAGCCGCACTCGCGTGATTTTTCGCAACGCGGAATTGGGCTTCTTCGGCGTCATGGTGCGGACCAGCAGACAGACACCCTGCCGTTGGGGGCATTTTTCTAACACGGGCGCTTTGGTGGTCACCCGCTGGGGCCGGCGCTTCTTACGGACAAGTTGGCTGATGGTTGGCATAATTCCCTATTTTCGCAGGCAATGTAAAGTCGAAAACGGTTCGCAAACCCATAAGGTTATCGTGTTGCGGGCGGCTGTCAAGCCGTGCGGGACCGCGAGCAACCACTCCGAGTTTTTGGGGATATGCTTCACTCCTCATCCGCGTCGTCCGAGTCGCCATCGGAACTGAAAAAGTCGTCGAACGCATAAGTCTCCTGCGGCGTGATGTCTTCGTCGATCTCAGACGGGGGAGACACAGGTGCTCCCGCGGCATCGCCGGCCGCCGCTCCCTGTAGCAACGGGAAGCTGGTTTCGAGCGCGGTCGCCGCTTCGGCCGCCATGGCATGCAGAGCTTCGGGGCGATAGCGGACTTCGGAGTCCTGATATTGGTGGAAGCCGGTGCCCGCCGGGATCAGGTGGCCTAGGATCACGTTTTCCTTCAGCCCCACTAGATGGTCGGCCTTTCCCGCCAATGCGGCCTCGGTCAGCACCTTGGTGGTCTCCTGGAAACTGGCCGCGGAGATGAAGCTGGAACTCTGGACGGACGCCTTGGTAATCCCCAGTAACTGGGTGCTGGCGGTCGCGGGCTTGGGCCGCACGCCCTTGGCTGGATCTCCCCCCAAGGCCCGGATCTGCGTGTTGACCTGTTCCAGGGCATCCTTGGGCACCAACGTGCCGGGCTCGAACTCGCTGTCCCCCTTCTCCGTGATTTTGACGCACTTGACGAGGTCCTGATTGATCTTGCGGAAATCGAAGCGGTCCAGGACCAGACCGGGCAGCAGATTGGAGTCTCCGGCGTTTTCGACCCGTACCTTGCGGAGCATGCGGGCGATGATGATTTCGATGTGTTTGTCGTTGATGTCCACGCGCTGGCTGCGGTAGACGCTTTGGATTTCGTGCAGCAGATAGAACTGTACGGCTTCTTCGCCCGAGACGCGCAAAATGTCGTGCGGGACGAGCGGGCCATCGACCAATGCCTGTCCGGCCCTCACCGTGTCACCCGAGTGGACCAAGAACCGTTTACCGTGCGGCACCAGGTGTTCGCGTTCGATGCCGGTTTCGCTGCGCACGATAATGGAGCGCTTGCCGCGACGTTTTTCGCCCTGGATTTCCACCACGCCGTCGACCTCGGCGATCACCGCTGGATCCCGCGGTTTGCGGGCTTCGAAAATCTCCGTGACTCGGGGCAGACCGCCTGTAATGTCGGTGATGCCCGTCGCTTCGCGCGGGGTTTTGGCGAGCACCGATCCGGCGGGCACCACCGCGCCTTCAAGCGCTTCGATATGGGCCCGTTCCGGCAGGTAGTACACGTCCAATGGTTTGCCGTCGGCGTCTTCGAGGACGATTTGCGGGTGCAATTCACCTTTGTGGTCGATAATCATTCGGCGGATGGTGCCGCCCGGCTCCTTTTCCTGCCGCATGGTCTCGCCCTCGACCACGTCCTCCAAACGCACCTTGCCGCTGACTTCGGCCAAGATCGGGATGCTGTGCGGGTCCCACTGGCAAATGACCGAACCCGGCTTCACCTCCTGGTTCTCTTGGACCAGCAACTCGGCGCCGGTGGGGACGTCGTATTTCTCCAATTCCCGGCCCTTGGAGTCGAGGATCGACACCTCGCTGTTGCGCGAGAGCACGATTTCCTTGCCCTCCTCGTTACGCACCAGGTGAATGCGGGTGAACTTGACGATCCCGCCCCGTTTGGCGCGCGTCTCGTTCTCTTCGATGCTGGTACTCACCGTGCCGCCGATATGAAAGGTCCGCATGGTCAGTTGCGTGCCCGGCTCGCCGATGCTCTGAGCGGCGATGATCCCGACCGCCATGCCTTCTTCCACGAGATTGCCCGTGGACAAATCCTCGCCGTAGCACAGGCGGCAGACTCCCAAATCCGCCTCGCAGGTCATCGGGCTGCGGACTTGGATCTTCTCCAGCCCCAATTCCTCGATCTTCCGGGCGATTTCGGGGGTGATCAACTCGTTTTCGCGGACAATCACCTCGTCGGTGACGAGATTGGCGATGTTCTTGCGGCTGACGCGCCCCCGAATCGCCTCCCTCAGGGACACTTCGACCTTCTCGCCGCGATACTGGACGCTTTTGCTCACCCCCTGCGTCGTATGGCAGTCGCCGACGGTCACCACGACATTCTGGGCGACGTCGGCCAGTTTTCGGGTCAGGTATCCGGAATCCGCCGTTTTCAAGGCGGTATCCGCCAGGCCTTTGCGGGCTCCGTGCGTGGAGCTGAAATATTCCAACACCGTCAGGCCTTCGCGGAAGTTGGCCTTGATCGGCGCCTCGATGATCTCGCCCGTCGGTTTGGCCATCAAGCCGCGCATGCCAGCCAACTGCCGGATCTGTTCAATCCCGCCACGCGCCCCGGAGTGAGCCATCAGATACACGGGGTTGACGTACCCCGCCACTCGCTCGTCGGACTTCATGGCATCCATCAT
>Ga0302237_1002370_pt1 | contig 11756 bp, 13 predicted proteins | sample AAG_UR_Ala_MG_FD_193530 | JGI IMG/M metagenome (GOLD analysis project Ga0302237, IMG submission 193530) | Enriched activated sludge microbial communities from anaerobic digester in WTTP, New Holstein, Wisconsin, United States - AAG_UR_Ala | ecosystem: Engineered > Bioreactor > Anaerobic >...
TCGCGAGCCCCGATCGTATCGGGGCGTGGCAATCTCATACAATATCCCGTTTTTTAAACGTAATTTGTCGACTTTTTAAGATCGCCACGTCGGCCTGCGGCCTTCTCGCGACGACATTTTTGTAAGATACGCAACAAGTCTATTAATTAAAAGAAGCCGATTGGCGCCCCATCAGGAAGGCCCGCAATGGATGAACGGCAGGATACACGAGGGACGGAACCCGCAACATATAGGGCGTATCCATCCGAAACCGAAAGGAAGGCCAAAACCACCAGGACAGGCGGCCGGCGGCGTCGCGGCGTAGAAAAACATTCTACAGAAGAAAGCCCTCTGGTTACGGTGGTGACGGTCGTTCTCAACGGGGCCAAATACCTGCGCGAGGCAATCCAGAGCGTAATTGGCCAGGACTACGAAAATGTGGAATATATCGTCGTAGATGGAGGCTCTACCGACAGCACACTGGATATTATTGAAAGCTATGATGAAGACATCGATCTATGGATCAGCGAATCCGATTCCGGCGTGTACCACGCCATGAACAAGGCCATAGGGCTGGGGAGGGGAGAGCTCTTCTTTTTTTTGAACTCAGACGACTATTTTATGGATAAGCGGATAATTTCAAACGTGGTTTCCGTCTATAAAAATGACCGAAGTTTAAAACTCATATATGGAAATGTTTTTGTATTTAACCCGGAGACTAAACATGGAGTTTCGGTTGGGCGCCCTATATCGCTTGCTGATTTAAAATCCGGTAAAACCATCTGTCATCAGGCACTATTTATCGGGGCCGAACCTCTTAAAGAAAAATCATTTGATCTAAAATACGGCATCGCGGCGGATTTCGATTTTATTTGCCGGTGGTTCGGGGAATACCCCTCACGATACCTGAACAAGACGTTCGCTTTGTACAGGCTGGGGGGGCTGAGTTCCAATCCGGACGGAGTAGCGCAGGAAGCGAAAGAAATCATTAGAACGCATTTTGGTAATTACGCCTATCGCAAATACATCGTTTTATACAAACTTAAATTCGTCAGAAAAATCCTCAGAAAAATATTATTAACTACAGGCCTTCTGGAAAGGCTCTATTCTCTTTCTCTATACAAAAAAGTGATGAGAAGAATTGACTATTAACGGCCTTGTGGTTGGGAACACTTTTTCGATTTCGCGTCTTTAAGGAGCTTGCTTGCTGTGGGTAAAGCGCCATTATCCGTTCTCATACATACCTATAATGAGGAATGTAATATAGCCAATTGCTTAGAGTCGGTTAAATGGGCCGACGACATTGTCGTCGTCGATATGTACAGCACCGACAAAACCATCGAACTTGCGAGGCAATATACCGACAGGATCTTTTTTTTCGAAAATATGGGTTATGCCGACCCGGCCCGTCAATTCGCGCTCGAGAAAGCGCTCAATGAATGGGTGCTCATTGTGGATGCCGACGAATTGGTCCCGGGGGCGTTACGCGAGAGAATAATCGACATAATACATGGGGACAAAGCCGATGTGGTTTACATTCCCCACAAAAACTATTTCTTCGGTAAATTGATTGAAGGTGGCGGCTGGGGGCCTTTCCAGGACATGCATCCGAGGCTTTTCAAAAAAAAGCACATGCGTATCGGGGATTGTGTCCATGATTTTTTCCAAATCGATAATACGGCGCGAATTGTAAAACTTGCGGATAGGCGTGAGTCTTTTATCCATTTTGCCATAATTGACGTAGAGCAGTTGATTGCCAAGCAGAACGCCTATACGACAATCGAGGCGAAAAATATCATTGAAGGGAAAAAAAGATTCATGCCGCTCTGGTCCATTTTGTTGAGAAAGGGACTTGCGGTTTTTTTTCAGAGGTATATACTACAAAAAGGGTACAGGGATGGAATAGCGGGCCTTTATATAAGTTTTACGAGAAGCTTTTTTTATTATCTCTCCTTGTATATAAAAGCCCGCCTGATGCTGGAAGGAGGTTCCAGTGACGTAAAAAGCAGTGTTAAAGAAAAGTATGCCGCCATAGCCCGGTTCGTGCTGAGCCAATATGCAAACAACGCTGATGGCGCTGATAGCTCCGACGTTGAATCCAGGCTTACGCAGTAGTCGACTGCGATTTTACCGATTGTTACTATATGACAGAGAAGGGCAAGAAAGTGATGAGAATAATGATAAATGGCAGGGTGCTCTCCGAACGAATGGGAGGACCCGCCCGATATATAAAAAACATCATCTACGAACTCTCGCGCCTTGACAATAAAAACCATTATTATATCCTGATAAAAAAGGAGGGCTATAATTTAGATTTTGCCCTGCCGGAAAATTTTAAAATTGTGAGGCTGAGTACAAACAACCGCTTCGTCTTTGACTATATCCTGCTTCCCTGGTTCACATGGAAACGCCGCATCGACGCGTCCATATTCCCAAAGAATACCTATTCTCCCCTTGCGCGCGGGGGAAAGATACCCGTATACCACGATATCATATATTTTGAAAAAGAACTGGATTTCAGAGAGTTTAAATTTTTCGATCAGCTGCATCACCGCTTAATGATACCCGTAGCGGCTAAGTTTTCGGCGTATGATCTCACTGTCTCCGATTTCACTGCCGGTAGAATGAAAGAACTGCTTGGAATAAACGGCAAAAAGATACGAATTATAAAAGAAGGCGTGGAAAGCAGTTTTCGAAGAATAACCGAGAAGGGAAAGCTGCAATCTATCATTAAGAAGCATGGCCTTGTCCGCCCCTTTTTTTTCTACTCAGGCTCTCTTAGCCCTAGAAAAAATATCGCCTCCGCCATTAAAGCCTACGGGCGTCTCTGTTCCGACATTCCGCATCGGTTTTATATTACGGGCCCGGACTCGTGGAACAATAGCGAGAAGGAAGTGTTCCGCCTTATCGATGATCTTGGATTGAGTGATAAAATAAAAGTTCTCGGGCTCGTTTCCGATGATGAGCTTGTTGCATTGTATAATTTAGCCGACTGTTACCTGTATCCGTCGCTCTACGAAGGTTTCGGCCTCCCCATACTCGAAGCCCAGGCCTGCGGATGCCCGGTCATTACAAGTAATGTGGCAAGCTGTCCCGAAGTCGCGGGAGATGGAGCTCTATATGTCGATCCCATGGATGAAAAAAGTATTGCTGACGCAATGTTAAAACTGGTCGGGGACAAGAAACTGAGGAACCGGCTCGTTCAAAACGGCCTGAAGAACATCCAGAGGTTTTCCTGGTCGGGGGCGGCAAAGGGAATACTGGAACTCCTGGAGGAGTGCGGTTCGAAATGAAAGTTTGCGCTCTTTTCTTATCGAGGGCTGCAGGGAGAATAATTCCAACTCGTCAGGTAGGCGGAGAATTTAGTATCTCCAAATACAGTTTTTCTGCCGGTGTTGCCATGTTTGATCAGCCTTATGGATTTCTGAGGAATTATTAGTTTATTCTGTCGAGCATTTTTTAGTTTATTCCGCTTTTTCGGGCCGGCCTGTTCCTTGTTCCCGGTATTGTGCTTGACATCGTCCAGTATGTCGATAGAATGTCGACATACTGGACGGGAAAATGGATGAAATATTAAAAATTCCCTATCCCGAATTCGATTACCTTGCCCTTATGAACGCCCTGCGCGAGTATCGACATCCCCGGGACAGGGTAACGAAGCTTTTATCCTCGGGGCGCATCGTTCGCGTTAAAAAGGGTCTGTATATACTCGGCGACAAGATTCGCAGGGAACCTTTTTCTCTGGAAATACTCGCCAACCTTATGTATGGCCCGTCGTATATCTCCCTCGAATACGCTTTGTCCTATTATCAGATGATTCCAGAATGGGTCCGGAATGTCACCAGCGTAACGTCCGCGAAGAATAAGACATATTCCACGCCGGTTGGCGTATTTACTTACCGACATCTTCCGCCTGCTCCTTTCCATTTAGGCGTTCGAAGCATATCGATGCCCGACGGCAGAAGCTTTCTTATCGCCACGCTCGAGAAGGCGGTTGCGGATATCCTGTATTTCGCAGGCGGATTGAGCTCAAAGGCGGAAGTGGAGGATTTTCTCTTTGAGAATATGAGGATCGACGAGGAGTCCATGGAGCGGCTCGACGTTGACGCTCTTGAAAAAATCGTGGCGCCGTATAAGGGCCCGGCGATGAAATATCTTCCGCGAATCGTCAGAGAGAGAAGGGCATGAACGCCGTCCTCGATATGCTGGCGCGCCGTAACCCGCGGACGCGGGTGGAGTACGAATACTCTCTCAAGCAGATCATCCAGGAGATTGCCCTTCTGGGATTGTGGAGAGGAAAGTTTTTCGAGAAGGCCGCGTTTTACGGCGGAAGCGCGCTAAGGATTTTTTATGGCCTCGACCGTTTTTCGGAGGACCTCGATTTTTCCCTGCTGAAGCGGTTGGATGAATTTAAACTTGCCGATTACTTTCCTTTTATTGTTCGGGAGCTTGAAGGATTCGGTTTCGACGTCGAGGTCATAATGAAAGAGAAAAGCGCGTCCGGCGATGTCGATACCGCTTTTGTTAAGGCCAATACGCTGATACATTTCATTAAAGTGGGTGTTCCCGCGAACATTCGCGATAGTGTTCAGGCAAACCGTCTGTTAAAAGTGAAATTTGAGATCGATAACGACCCTCCGCCTGGTTTCGAGGTCGAGTCGCGTTTTGCCCTTGAGCCGATTCCCTTCAGCGTTGTGCTGTATACGCCGCCCTCCCTTTTTGCGGGTAAAATGCATGCGCTTCTGTTCCGGTCGTGGAAAAGCCGCGTTAAAGGGCGCGACTGGTACGATTTTTACTGGTTTGTCAAAAGAGGAGTACCGCTCGACCTGTTTCATCTCGGGAAGAGGATGGAACAGAGCGGGCATATCGAAGCGGAGAAACCGTTGTCGAGAGAGGTTTTTGTGAGGCTTCTTTCGGAAAGAATCGGCTCGGTCGACTTTTCCATGGCGAAAAAAGACGTCGCCCCCTTTCTCCAAGATGTTAGGGAGCTAGAAGTTTGGTCGGCTGAATTTTTTTTAGATATTTTGAGTAGGGTAAAATTTAAGGATTGATAGGCTTGTCGATGCTTTCGGAGTTATTGAATTTCCTTGAGTTTGCATTGAAAAAGCCTTGTCGTTTTGAAGCGGCTCGCATTTGAATATCATTAAGTGGCGGCGACAGCCCGTCCTTGCGGCGGATGCAATATGCCGCAAGAGGCAATATCAGGGGTTCTCGATTCGGGAGCTTTTAACATACCGACGTCGAGAGCGTTATTGACCCAGGGAGCTTCTTAAAATACATTTTATGCCCATTAAAGGGGTGTGAATTAAAATCCGGGTGAATACGCTGTCATCGCGAGGAGCGCAGCGACGTGGCGATCTCAAAAGTCAAAATATTAGCCAGTTGAGTTAAGGAAAAAGAGATTGCCACGCCTCGATAAGGCCGAGGCTCGCAATGACAGTGTTTAAGCCCGAAATTAAATTCTCTCCTCATTAAAGCCGGGCGGAAAAACTAGTTTTTGTAATTGACTTTATGGGTTTCCGCCCGCCACCGGCGGGCGAAAAATAAAAGTGCAAAGATAGTGGGAGATTATTTTGATTAATAGAAAGAAACCCATAAACGATGAAGATATTGAAGAAATCATCCGGGACTGTTTCTGGGGGGATTACAGTTATACGGTTGAAGATATAAAAAAGGAATTGGCTTCCGGAGATGAAAGATTCGGTCTATTTCTTTTTTCAAAAATTCTATATAACTCCAGTTATCCATCTAAATATATCAGAAAATTGTTCGATGCAGATGAGGTCAGGTTATTTCTCTCAAAAATTCCAGAGAGGCAAAGTGAGAGGGAATCCCGCCGCAGACAGCTTGTGCAGTTTAATGTTCTTGGCGAAGCAATTGATATTAAAGGTCTGAAATGGCGGATCAGATAGATTACAGCAAATTATATCAGGTGCAGAATGAAGTACTTGATGTGGTTTTTTCCGATGAGAGTATTTTCTACCTCACCGGAGGGACATGTATTAACAGGTTTTATTCTGAAAAAATATATTCTGAATATCTTGATTTATTTACTAATGGGAACCTCTAAAGTAACATTGAAGTTCCTATGAATCGTAACTATTGGCATACTCAGGAATCAGGTATTCCCGCCCGCCGAAGGCGGGCGGGAATAGCCTGATTATTAGAGGTTGTCATATGATACATGGCTCTTAGTATAACGATTATAGAAGGCAATAATGAAAGGAATAATACTCGCCGGCGGCTCCGGTACACGGCTTTATCCCATTACACAGGTTGTTTGCAAGCAGCTTCTTCCAGTCTATGATAAACCGATGATTTATTACCCGCTTTCGACGCTGATGCTTGCGGGTATTCGCGAGATTCTTGTTATATCGACTCCGGTGGATCTTCCGAAGTTCCGCGAGCTCCTCGGTGACGGCAGTACTCTTGGGCTTTCGTTTTCCTATAAAGTGCAGGATACACCGCGAGGCCTGGCCGATGCCTTTATCGTGGGACGTGAGTTTATAGGTAACGACGCTGTATGTATGATCCTGGGCGATAATATTTTCTACGGCCACGCCCTCTCAGGCATGTTGCGGAATGCCGCGTCGCAAGACGAGGGGGCGACGGTGTTCGGTTATTACGTCAACGATCCCGAACGCTACGGAGTCGTCGAGTTCGATAAAAATCGGAAAGCCGTCTCTATTGAGGAGAAGCCCAGAAAGCCGAAGTCGAATTACGCGGTCGTGGGACTCTATTTTTACGACAATGATGTGGTCAGAATCGCGAAGGAAATCAAACCGTCCGCGCGAGGGGAGATCGAAATCACCGACGTCAATAAAACTTACCTGCAAAACGGTCGGCTTCGTGTCGAGCTTATGGGGCGCGGTTACGCATGGCTCGATACGGGTACGCATCAATCGATGATAGACGCTTCGGTCTATGTTAAAACCATCGAAGAGCGTCAGGGTCTAAAAATCGCCTGTATCGAGGAGATCGCGTATAAAATGGGATATATCGATGCCGAACAACTCTGCAGGGTAGCCGAGCCCTTACGTAAATCGGGTTATGGGGAGTATCTTCTTAAAGTGGTAGAAATTGACCGGCAGGAAGAAACGGAGGCGTAGATGCCGTCTGCGTTTAAAAAGCTGGAAATCGAAGGTCTTATCCTCGTGGAACCTGTGGCGTTCCATGATGAAAGGGGCTTCTTCCTGGAGTCCTTTAAAGAGAGTGAGTTTGCCGCCGCAGGCATAACCGAGCGGTTCGTTCAGGATAACCATTCACTATCTGCCAGAAACGTAATACGTGGCCTTCATTACCAGAAAGAACCATCCGCGCAGGGGAAATTGGTTCGCGTAATAAAAGGCAGGGCGTGGGATGTGGCCGTCGATTTACGCCCAGGCTCGCTTAGCTTTGGGAAATTGCTTGGGATGGAGCTCTCGGAGGAAAACCGCCTTATGCTTTATATCCCGCCCGGATTTGCCCATGGCTTCGCTGCGCTGTCGGATGAAGTCCACCTTTTATACAAATGCACGCGGGAATATGATCCGGCGCTGGATGCCGGTATACGATGGGACGATCCCGACCTGGCGGTAAAGTGGCCGGTGGAGAACCCGATATTGTCATCGAAGGACAGAAATCTGCCGCTGCTTAGAGATATTATTGAGAGTTGAGTAAAAGACAAAATTTTTGCCGCAGATTAACGCGGATTGACGCAGATTGGCGCAGATTCAAGAATAGGCGACTTTTAAAATTAGTTTTTACTCCCGCTGCAGGTGGGCGGTAAAATCTGATTGCTGAGATTGTCAATAGTTTCAATTTACGTAAATCTGGGAAACTTAATTTTTAGAGGTTATTTTCTTTTTTTCATCTATAAAAAATCCGCGATAATCTGCGTTTATCTGCGACTAATATTTATGGCTTCTAAGAAATGATCTGGCTTATCGGTAACAAAGGCATGCTTGGCTCGGAAGTGGAGGCGCTGCTGCGGGAAGCCGGGCGGGAATACCTCCTGTCGGATAAAGAGGTCGATATAACCTCGCCCGAGGCCCTTTCGGATTTCGCGCGTGATAAGCGAATCTCCTGGATTATAAACTGCTCCGCCTATACCGCTGTGGACAGGGCCGAGGATAAACCGGAGAGGGCGTTCGAAATAAATGCCCGCGGGGTCGGCAATATCGCCCGTATAGCGCATGAAAAGGGGGCGCGCCTCGTCCATATTTCCACGGATTATGTTTTTGACGGCGAGCGGGGTGAGCCTTACAACGAGGATGACAGTACCCGGCCTACCAGCGTATATGGCAAAAGCAAGCTAATGGGAGAGGAGGAGATACTTAAAACTCATCCCGGCCATTTTATCATCCGCACCGCATGGCTGTATGGGAAGAGCGGACCGAATTTCGTTCATACCATGCTTCGTCTTTTTAACGAGAGGGATGAGGTTCGCGTGGTGAATGACCAGCGAGGGAGTCCTACATTCGCACTTGATCTTGCCCGGGCCATCATTAAAATAGCGGTTGATGATTCCCATAAGTACGGCATATATAATTATACGAATGAGGGCGTAATAAGCTGGTACGATTTTGCGTGCGAGATCTATCGACTTGCGCGTGAATATGCGTTGACGAAACGTGATGTGAAAATTATCCCGATAACATCCGAAGAATATCCCACCAGGGCCATAAGGCCGAAGGATTCGTCGCTTTCGAAAGAGAAGATTAAGAGAGAGCTTGGCGTGGAATGCAGGAACTGGAAAGAAGCGCTGGAGGAGTTTTTAAAAGAATTCAGCCGCGGATAAACGCAGATTTACGCGGATGGGAAAAGGATTTGAGGAGGTAGAGTAAACCGGGGTGTTTAAATGGAATTGAATGATATTACAGAACGTATTATAGGGTGTTCATATACCGTAGGGAGAGTGTTGGGATACGGGTTTCTCGAGAAGGTATATGAAAATTCCATGGTTATTGAAATGCAGAAGACAGGATTACGAGTGAGGCAACAGCATCCGATCAGCGTTTATTATGATGAACGAGTTGTGGGCGAATATGTGGCTGATTTGTTTGTTGAAGAAAAAGTGCTTGTGGAATTGAAATCGATTAAGGAGTTGGCGAAGGTCCATTTCGCGCAGTGTCTTAATTATTTGAAGGCGACAAATTTAAATGTTTGTCTCTTGATAAATTTCGGACAAACAAAAGTGGAAATCAAACGGATCGTCAATAATCTTTAATTTTTATAATAAAATCCGCGATAATCCGCGTTGATCTGCGGCAAACATAAAAATGGTGAATGGTATCATGAGAAAAATGACCAACATCCTCGTAACCGGCGGTGCGGGATTTATCGGCTCGAATTTTATCAGGTATATCTTTAAGAATACCGAGTTTATCGGCCGTATCGTCAATGTGGACAAGCTCACCTATGCCGGCAACCCGGAGAACCTCGTGGACATCGATGGTGAATACGGCGGGAAACGATATTTTTTTGAGCACGCCGATATCTGTGATTTCGAGAAAATGAAAGATGTCTTTGCCAGATATGCTATCGATACCGTGATACACTTCGCGGCCGAGTCACATGTGGATCGTTCCATTCACGGGCCCAAGGATTTCATACAGACGAACATTATGGGGACCTTCTCGCTCCTGGAGGCGGCGCGCGAGATGTGGAAGGAGCGGACAGACGTTCTCTTCCATCATATCAGCACCGATGAGGTATATGGCTCGCTGGGGGATTCCGGATATTTTTACGAACATACTGCTTACGATCCTCGAAGCCCCTATTCGGCCTCCAAGGCGTCGAGCGACCACCTGGTGCTGGCATATTACCATACCTATGGCCTGCCGGTGACGCTGTCCAATTGTTCCAACAACTACGGTCCGCACCAGTTCCCCGAAAAGCTCATTCCGCTCATGATAAGCAATATAAAAGACGAGAAGCCTCTGCCCGTGTACGGCGACGGCAAAAACGTCCGCGACTGGCTGTACGTGGACGATCACAACAGCGCGGTATGGGCAATAATCAACAAAGGAACAACCGGGGAGACCTACAACATAGGCGGCGAGAACGAATGGGAGAATATACGACTGGTCAATGTTCTTTGCGAGAAGATGGCGGCATTTCTCGGGAAGGATAAGGATTATTATGCGAAGCTCGTCACCTATGTTAAAGACCGGCCCGGGCATGACAGGCGGTACGCCATCAATTGCGACAAAATCAAGAAGGAACTGGAGTGGCGGCAGAGTCTTGATTTCGATGAAGGGCTAAATATAACAATTGGCTGGTATCTTGAGAACGCACCATGGGTTGAACGTGTCAGAAGCAGGGAGTACCGTAATTGGCTAGAAATGAATTATGGAAGCAGGTAAGAGCGAAGTGATATAAGTATTGACATGCTATTCTACTAAAGCTCATATGGCCAATTAAAAATTATTAATTCGAATTCATTATGAAATACCCGGGTAATTATTATTCAACCGATCGAGTGGATGTTCAGGAATTCATTTCTGGTTTGGATTTTAATAGCAAGATAATTCTTGAGATTGGCGCCGGCAGGGGTCGGTTCGTCGAGTATTTAAGAAAGTTCAATCCGAAGTATATCGACGCGGTTGAGCTGGTGGAGGATAATAAAATATCGCTTGAGAAAATATGCAGAAAGGTGATTATCGGCAACGTCGAAAAGATGAATATTGATTTATCATATGATTATATTTTTATGCTTGACACTCTTGAACATCTGCTTGATCCATCGGGTTTTTTAATCAGGCTATCGGAGAGTGCAAACGAAAATGCGAAAATCATTATCAGCATTCCTAATAATTCTCATTGGACCGTAATATTCGGTTTGTTGCGGGATCGAATTATGTACAGCAAAGAAGGCGGGCTTTTGGATTATACCCATTATCATTTATTTACCCATAAGTCATTCGTCGAGATGATTAAAAACATGCCGTTAAAGATAATTTCACATAAGCGAAAAATAGTGAAAAATGAATTGCTTTACAACCGCCTTTCGATGGGTCTCATCAGGCATCTCTTTACTTTCCAGAATTTCTATTTGCTTGAAAAATCGTAAAATGTTTTATTTTGAATGTTTACTATAAACCTATAAGATGTGAATTATTGGTTGGTACATTTCCTTGTTTTTCTGGATAGTGATGTGGGAATATTCTGAAAATCAAAAAAGAATATTGGAAATGAGAATTTGTTTTAACTATCATCGCAATAATATATGAAATTTAATAATAAATATCACCTGTTTGGGAATGTACAAATCGGCACTAATGTAAGAATCGGTGACGGGACGATTATTTATGACAATGTTGAAATTGCTGATAACTCGATTGTCGCGAATGACTGTGTTATTGGTGAGCCTTTAAGCGATTATTATTATAACAATGATTATATTAATCCAAAAACAGTAATTGGTCAAAATAGTCTTATACGCAGCCATACCATAATCTACGCGGGAAATACCATAGGTGGCAATTTCCAATCAGGTCACAGAGCAACTATTCGTGAGAATTCGATAATTGGTTGCAATTGTTCAATAGGTACTTTGTCTGACATTCAGGGTTTTGTTAGAATTGGCAACTACTGTCGTTTGCATAGTAATGTGTTTATTCCCCAATATACTGTGTTAAATAATTTTGTTTTTGTGTATCCGGGGGTTATTATGACTAACGATAAAACGCCACCGTCTAATAAACAAAAGGGACCGTTCATTGATGATTATTCCCAGATTTCAGCTGGCTCGGTTATCCTGCCTGATGTAAGAATTGGAAAAAATTGTCTGATTG
>Ga0302237_1002373_pt1 | contig 11745 bp, 10 predicted proteins | sample AAG_UR_Ala_MG_FD_193530 | JGI IMG/M metagenome (GOLD analysis project Ga0302237, IMG submission 193530) | Enriched activated sludge microbial communities from anaerobic digester in WTTP, New Holstein, Wisconsin, United States - AAG_UR_Ala | ecosystem: Engineered > Bioreactor > Anaerobic >...
TCCTTGGTAAGTGTTTTTTGTGGTGAAAAACTCCTTAACCGAAGAGGAGGCTGACTGCCACTTTTTTTTACTGAACCTGTTTGGGAAGTCCCTAACTTTTACACTTAAAGGCACTCCGGCCTTTGCGGACCAGGGCCGTGGCGCTGCAGCGGGGACAATGAAGCGGACCCCGATGGGCACGGCACCACCGAAGCTGGATGTGCCGAAACACCTGCCTGTAATCCCGGGCGAAGGCGTGACCGTCGTGCATGGCCAAACAACCAAACAACCGATTAGCAATGTTTCCGGGGCAGGCCATAATCCATTCCGCGAGGGGATACTCTCCCGGGAGCATCTCGCTATCTCCTTTCGAGTTTGGCTGAACTCCCCTAAGGCGTATCAGATGCTCTCTGCTTCCTCAAAGACCTGGTAACGTGCATTTTACGCTAGCACTTTCTTACGATCATCGTCCATTCCCAGAGGGGATAGTCGTGAAGCAGCGAGACACGCTTCGAAAAATTCTTTTTGCAGTAGTCGAACCAGTAGCAGGGGTCGCCGTAGTACAGGTGGGATTCTTCATAGTCGACGTAGGACGTCAGGCAATTGAAGGCAAACCCCTTCCTTGAGAAGCGGTCTATTTCGCACAACTTTTCCCGGAGATACATTTCCCATGCCTCCGGCGTCAAATCCAAGCGGACGTTGAACGTTCCCGACACGAAGGAGTAATCCGCCCGCGTCGTTATTTTCTCCGACGCCAACAGGTTCAAGCGGCCGGTGAAAGCCCTCTGTTCCCTTTGGGCGGCCGCCAGCATCTCCTGGCTGATGTCATAGCCGTTGTACCTCGTGACCTGGAGGTGTCGTTTTTTCCGAAAATAGGTCAGCAAGGCTCCGTAGCCGCAGCCATAATCGTTGATGCTGATCCCCACGTTTTTTGTTTCCGGGACAACCGAAACCAGTTTTTCGAAGCGAAGCTGCTGGCATTCGTCCGTTTTCCAGCCCACCGCTTTGGGTGTGGCGCCCATCTCCCGGATGTTTTTTGCGTACAGGTCATGGATGGGTCTCAATTTCTTGGGGATTTTCATATCAGAACCCCACGTCTTCGCTGTTCAGATGAAAAGGTCTGGTCCGCTCGGCCATGTATACCTCTTTGGGCCGGGTGTCCTTCATAATGATTGACCCGGCCCCGATCAACGATTCGTCCGCGATGTGGATGCCGTCGCGCAACGTCGAATTGACGCCGATGAAAACATTGTTCCCGATGGTGCAGGAACCCGATATGACGACATGCGATGATATGAAACAGTGGTTGCCGATTTTGCTGTGATGGCCGATGTGGTTTCCGCTCCACAGAATGGTGTCGGCCCCGATGCTCGTGAACGGTTGTAGGGTATTGTCTTCAAAGATGAACACGTTGTCGCCCAGGGTGGTGGAGGGCCATATCTTGATGCCCGGGTGAACGAAGGTCGCGCATCGATAGCCCATGCGCCGGACTTCCTCGTAAACGGTCTGACGCATCCTGTTCATCTTGCCGTACCCGATGGCCACAAACACGTAATGATCGCCGGTATCACAGCGGTCCTTCAGGGTTTCAAGGTCATGCAGCGGTCGGCCGAAGATTTTGTCTGATTTCCGATACTGCGAATGGCAGGCGAAGCTGGCGACCCCGAAGCGGCTGTACTCTTCGAAATAGGCCTTCGCGACTTCTGCGAACAGGCCCGTACCCGCTATGATCAGTTTCTCTTTTGCTTTCATTTTCCCATCCGATATGCAACGGTTGCTAATGTTCAAGTGCTGAAAAAGGAAGAACATAAAACCCGGGGTACATGTCCAGGAGAGCCTCTTTCGTCTGTGTTCTGATGGAGCCGTTCAAAATTCGGGTATAATAGTAGTAGGAATAATCCGCCGTCCCCCAGCGCTTCTTGAAGTCGTAAACGCCCCTTTGGCTCAGCCAGGTCCCACCCCAGTTCCAGTTCGAAAACCCTTCTGCCATGGCCTCCTGCATGGCTTTGTATATGACCAGTGAAAGGGCTTGCGTCTGGCGGTAAGTTTCCACGACGACGGGGGTAAAGTACTCCACGGTTCGATTGAAATAGAAGACCAGCAACGCCGCGACCGGCTGTCCCCGGAGAATGGCCGTAAAGATCGCCCAGTCGGAAGTGTTCATGACTCGGGGCAGAAGATCGAAGAAATCCCTCTGCTTGGGAAGCCCGCCGATGGCCTCCATGTTGGCCACGTGGGTGGCATACAGAAAATCGAGCGCGTCACAGTCCTGCCGTCTTTCCACGACCACGCCTTCGCGCATCGCTCTGCGGATGTTGCGTGGTCGGGGGTCCTGGAACAAGTTCAGCAGGGCTTCCCCCTCGGCGGCTGGTAAATGGGTGACCTGTCCGATCCGCTCGTCCAGAAAATCGTGGCGTGTGTGGGCATGATAAAAGGCTGAATCTTTTTCGAGGGGATTCGTGATGATCGTGGCGCTGGCGCCTCTTTCCTGTTCTGCCATTTTGTAGAAGCCGTCGATCAGGCTTTCCTTGGCCTCCTCATCTCGTCTGCCCTGAATAACACCGCCGTTGCTGCCGTAGTAAGCTAAAGAGTTGAAAACGGGACCCAGGGCGCCGTCCTTTCTCATAAAAGGGAGCAACCCGACGATTTCACCGCCTCGCTTTCCGACGAGCCATCCGGGCTGCGCGTCCAGATGTTGTCCGATGAGCGACATGAAACGTGGTGTCCCGTATAGAAGGGAGTTGGGGTTTTGCAAGACATAGTTGTAATGCTCACGGCCTCCGCTGTCCGTCGTACGTTCAATGGTCAACATGGCCCTCCTTTTTCTTTCAATGGCCCCCGTGGGCGACCAGCCGACGGAACGATTTCAGGTGTATTGTTTCAGCCATTCCTCGAGATTGAGGAAGGACCAGATGAGAAGTCTTCGGTTCTGTCGTCCATCGAGGTGTTCCTGAATCAGCTTCTCGACGGATGGCCGGTCCATGAATTGGTAGATGCGGGCGTGGCGATGCAAGAGGGTTCTCTTGACGAAGTCAATGCTGTCGCCTTTGAACCAGGAGGCGTCCGGTGCGGTGAAGCCCTGTTTGACAGCCTGGGTCACCTTATCGGGGATGTAGCGCTGCATGACGTCCCGGAGGATCTGTTTGCCGTCGCGGGTGCGTTCAAAGTATTTCTGCAGTTTGTCGGACTCGTTTTCATTGATCCGGACAACTTCTTGCCGGTTGTTCAGTTTGCAGGCGACGGGGCATCGCATGGCAAAATCCACGAGGTCGTTGTCCAGAAAGGGAACGCGTGTTTCCAGGCCGTGGGCCATGCTGAGCTTGTCATCGACAACCAGGAGTCCGTGGAGGAAGGTCCTGGCCTCGAAGTTGAGGGAATGGTTGATGTAGTCTTCGGCTGTTTTCAGTCTGTGTTCATGTTTCTTGAATACATTACGGAATATGTCGCGGGTCCAGACATGCTTGACATCGCTCCAGACGGGCGCGAAGATTTGTTTGAGGTGACGGTTGTCAACCAAGCGCTGCCAATACAGGTAGTATTTATCCACGTATTGCTCGAAGGTGTCCGTTGGATCGACGGCCTGATAGTAGCGCCAGGGGTAGCCGCCGAAGAGCTCGTCGCCGCCGCCGCCGGAGAGGACAACCTTGACGAATTTCGAGGCCAACTGGGCGGCGTAGTAGTTGGGATAACTCTGACCGACCCGGGGCTCTTCGAGATGCCAAGCGAGTTTGGGCAGGATGCGCTCCATATCCCCCGCCTTGAGGACCATCTCATAGTGCTCGGTCTTGAAGAGATAGGACATGTATTCGGCCTTTTCCCGCTCGTCGAAGCCGAGTTCCAGGCCGGAGGCGGAGTGGAGATCGAAGCCGCAGGTGAAGGTCTTGATATAGGGCAACCGCCGGGCGGCGATGGCGGTGATGGATCCGGAATCCATGCCGCCGCTGAGGTAGATCCCCAATTCGACATTGCTTACGAGTTGGCGGTTCACGGCCTGGCGGAAGAGGCGATCCAACTCTTCAATGTACTCCTGCCTGGGGGCGGGAGTAGCAGGTTCCTGAAAGTTGAAATCCCAGTAGCGCGTGGTTCGCAGCTGGTGGCTTATGGGTGACAGGGGGAGGAAGGCGTAGGAGCCTGGAGGAAAGAGCCTGATGCCTTTGAGAAGGGTTCTATCCGTAAAGATGTTCTGGAAGGTGAAGTATTCGAGCAGGCCCTCCAGATCGATTTCCCGCTTTACCTCCGGATGGGTCAGGATGGCCTTCTGCTCCGAGGCAAAAATGAAGTGCGGGCCGACAAGGGTGTAGTAGAAGGGCTTGACGCCATAGCGATCCCGGGCGAGGAAGAGAGTCTGCCGGGTCTTGTCCCAGATAGCAAAGGCAAAGTGCCCGTTTAATCTGTCGAGGCATTTTTCGCCCCATTGCTTGTAGGCGTAAAGGGCGACTTCCGCATCGGATTGGGAGCTAAACTCATGGCCCAGGGCCGCCAGCTCGGCACGTAACTGCAGGAAATTGTACAGCGCTCCGTTGTAGGTGATGACGAATTGATTTGACTTCGTGGCCATCGGTTGATGGGCCGCGGGCGAAAGGTCGATGATCGCCAGACGGCGGTGGCCCAGGCCGATGAAGCTGTCCGTGTAGAAGCCCTCGCCATCAGGTCCGCGATGGGCGATGGTATCAGTCATCCTCCGCAGCAGGACCGGGGACACAGCCTCGCCGTTTAGGTTGAATATGCCGGAAATTGCGGACATGGGGTTAGCTCATAGCTCGTACCATCTCGTCAACCACCGCCCGCTGATCGTTTTCTTCCAACTCGTGGTATAGCGGCAGGGTCAGGCAGTGATCAAAGGCGGAACGGCTGCCCTCGAAAGAACCGCGGTGGCGGACCCTATCTGAAGCAGCGAAGGCCGGGTGCATGTGGAGGGAATAGGTGCCGATTTGGACTTCGATGCCGCTTTCCCGCATCTTATTCATTATGTTGTTGCGGTTTTCGACGAGGATGCAAAAGGACTGGTAGGAATGCTTTCCGTCGGCCGTGGTTTGCGGCATTTGTACACCTGCTGTTCTGAAAAGCATTTGTGTATAGAACTCTGCCAGTTCGCGCCGTTTTCGGAGTAACTCATCGATATGCCGCATCTGGCCAAGGCCCACAGCAGCAAGGATATTGCTCAATTTGTAGTTTGTGCCGATGCGGGTAAAAACGGTGCCTTCCCGGCTGGGCGATACGCCCATGCCGAAGTGTTTGTAGGATTCCATCCATGCGGCCCATTCGTCATTGTCTGTGGTGATCGTACCGCCTTCACCGGTGGTGATAAATTTGCGGGGGTGGTGGCTGAAGACCGAGATATCGGCCAAATTGCCGACCTTTATCCCTTTGTATTCCGCCCCGAGGGAACAGGCTGCATCTTCGATCATGAAGAGGCCGTGCTTCGCCTTAATGTCATGTAGACGATCCCAGTTGAGGGGGTTGCCGAAGAGGGACACGGGGATGACCACCTTTGTCTTTTCGGTGATGGCCGATTCTATAGCGTCATAGTCGATGAGCATCGTTCGGGGTGAGACATCGACGATAACTATGGTGGCACCCACAATCGCCACCACATCGGCGGTCGCCGGATAGGTGTAATCGGGGACGATGACTTCATCGCCGGGGCCGATGCCCAGAATGCGCAGTGCCATTTCCAGTCCCGTCGTACAGGAGGTCACGGCGATGGCATATTTGCAGCCGACATAGTCGCGGACGGCCGCTTCGAATTCCCTCGTCACCGACCCTTCGGTCAGGAATCCGCCCTCCAGGACTTCGCACACCTTATTCTTGATCTCCTGGGTCATGAAGGGCTTGATCAACGGGATTTTATTCATCTTGTTCCCCTCTCGATTCCTGTCGGGAAGTAGGCCCGGGATCTCCCGGCCCGCCGATGATCAGCGTTGTGTCAGGTTCCTCCTGGTCTCCACCGCCACCATGTTGTTCTTGCGCCATTCGATGAGGCGGCGCATCCCCTCTTCGAGATCAATGGTCCAGGTAAATCCGAGGTCCCGCTGGGCCGCCTTCGGATCTCCCACGCGATTGGTCACGAAGGTCAGACCCGCCGATTCGTACTGGATCGGAAGTCTCGATCCGGTTATCTTGAGGATGATCTCCGTCAACTCCTTGATGGATGTCCTGACGCCCCTGCCGATGTTGTAGAAGCCGAAGGGGATGTCGCTTTTCAGGGCGCAGACGTTTGCCCGGCCGACGTCGCTGACGTAGATGAAGTCGTATGCCTGATTGCCGTCCCCGTAAACGACAGGCGGAAGGCCTTTATCCAGGTTGTCGAGAATTTTCATCATCACGGCGATATAGGTGCCCCGGTAATCCTGGCGGGCGCCGTAGACGTTCATGTAACGGAGTCCCACGCCTTTCAATCCGTATCGCCGGTGGTAGGCCTTGAACATGTGTTCCCCGGCGATCTTGGTCGCGCCGTAGAACGTCCAATTGTTGTAGGGGTGATCTTCCGTCATGGTGTCCGTGAGCGCGTCGCCGTAGACGGAGGCCGATGACGAGTAAACCAGCCGTTTGATCCGGTTGGCCACGCAGGCTTCCAAGACGTTGAACGTGCCGCGGATGTTGACATCGAAGGCGGCGCGGGGATATTCGTGGCATTGCAACAGCCAAAGAGCCGCCAGGTGGACGACGCCGTCGGCGCCTTTCATGGCGGAGTCCAGGATGTCCGTCTGCAGGATATCGCCGCCGATTTCGTAGATTCGACAACGGGGGTCCTTTAAAGCCGCTTCCAGGTTTTCATGGGTTCCCCTGCAAAAATTATCATAAACGATGACTTCCCGGACGTCTTCTCTCAATAGTGCTTCGACGACGTGGGAACCAATAAGTCCTGCACCGCCGATGACGAGAATGCGCGCGCTTCTGATATCCATGGCCATGATCTCCTTTTCGGGACCGTTTTCTTATATGGCGGAATCCGTAGGGCGGCGCGTCTTCATTTGACGGTCAGCCCGTTACCTGATTTTCGATAAGAGGCCCCGCACGCGGGACACGCGAGACGCCTCGAGAGCTTTTCGCCGCAGCGACACATCCAACCAGACGGTCGGGCCGGGTTTCCTACTACCAGTGCGTGATCAAGTACGTCCTTGGTGATCACAGTGCCGGCGCCGACGAAGGCGCAGGCCCCGATGGTGACCCCGCAGACGACCGTCGCGTTGGCGCCGATCGTCGCGCCCTTCTTCACCAGGGTCGGGCGGACCTGGTCCATCTTGGAGATCTCCGCCCGGGGGTTGATGATGTTCGTGAAGACCATGGAGGGGCCGCAGAAGACACCGTCCTCGAGGGTGACACCCTTGTAGACGCTCACGTTGTTCTGGATCTTGCAGTTCTTCCCGATCGTCACGTCAGGCCCGATGACCACGTTCTGGCCGATGTTGCAGTTCTCGCCGATGCGGCTTCCCGAGAGCACGTGGGAGAAGTGCCAGATCTTCGTGCCCGCCCCGATGTCGCACTTCCTGTCGATGACGGCTGTGTCGTGCGCGTAGTATGACTGCGCATTTTCCCCCTTCGGTTTTTCTCCGGGCGCGGATGCTTTCAGCGGGATTTTTGCGCCATCGGTGTTCAGGGACTGCTGGCTGGCATTGAGGATCCGCAGGACGCGCAGCCCTTCCCGCCCGTCCGTGACGGGCTGGGTCCCGTTGGCGATGCAGCGCAGGAAGTGCTCGCACTCCAGGCGCAGGGGCTCCTGCTCGGGGATGCCGGCCACCCGCTCCGGCTCGCCCCTGGCGGGAACGGGGGCATTGTTCCTCCACACGATCTCGTGGTGATAGAGCAGGAGCTTTTCAGACCAGGGCATCGTGTCGTCGAAGACGGCCATCTTGCGATCGCCGACAACGACGAGTTTCTGGTCCTTGAAGGGGTGCAGCCACGAGACGAAGACGTGTGCCTTGATCCCCGAGGGGAAATCGAGGTGCGTCGTGGTCACGTCGGCGATCCGGTGGTGCAGGTAGTTTCCGCCTGTCGCCTGAACGCTCTCGGGTTCCTCGCCGGTCAGCGCGAGGATCATGGAGATGTCATGGGGGGCGAAGGACCACAGGGCGTTTTCCTCGCGGCGGATCTTTCCGAGGTTGAGGCGGTGGGAGTAGATGTAGTTGATGCGGCCCAGGCATCCCGAGACGGCCAGCTCCTTGAGCCGCACGAAGACGGGGTGGTACTGCAGCAGGTGACCGACCATGAGGGTCAGCCCTTTTGCCTCAGCCAGCCCGATCAGCTCCTCGCCTTCGCGGTCGCTTAAGGCAAGCGGTTTTTCGACGTAGATGTGCTTTCCGGCGAGCAGGGCCTCCCGTGCCAGGCCGAAGTGGGTCTCAGCGGGCGTCGAGATCACGATGCCCTGGACGGCGGGGTCGGACAGCACGTCGGCGTAGGCCAGGCAGGGCCGGTCCAGGGGGTACTGCTTCTCGAGCTGGGCGAGCACCGCCCCGTCGGCGTCGCAGACCCTCGTCAACGCGCCCAGCTGGTGGTAGTTCCGCACGAGGTTGCGGCCCCAGGCCCCGGCGCCGATCACGGCGACTTTCGGCATGCTCTCTTTGTTCATGGGAGTGTCTCCGGACATTGCGTCTCCTTCAGAGCTGATTCAATCAGGTGCCTATGGCCTCGAGCAGGGCGGCCACGATCCGGTCCTGGTCCGTCTCGCCGAGGTAAGGGTGCATGGGGAGGCTGAAGATGCGCCTCGCGCAGTCCTCGCTCACGGGGAAATCCCCCGCACGGTAGCCGAGGAAGGAGAACGCGCCCTGCAGGTGCAGCGGCCGGGGATAGTAGATGACCGTCGGGATGCCCGCGGCCTGCATTTTCTTCATGATGGCATCCCGTTGGGCCTCGTCCCGCGCCAGCAGCGAGTACTGGGCCCAGACACTTTGATATCCGGCAGGGACAACGGGCGTCACCAGGTCCCGGCAGGCGCGCAGTTTCCCGGTGTAGCGTCCGGCGACGGCCTGGCGAAGCTTGACTTCCTCTTCGAAGAGGCTGAATTTCGCCAGGAGAATGGCCGCCTGGATCGTGTCCAGACGCCCGTTGATGCCGATGCGGACGTTCTCGTACTTGTGGGAGCCCTTGCCGTGCAGGCGGATGGAGCGGAGAATTTCCGCCATGCCGTCGTCGGCGCAGAAGCACATGCCCCCGTCGCCGTAGCAGCCGAGGGGCTTGGCCGGGAAGAAGGACGTGCAGGCGATGTCCCCGAATGCGCAGGCCTTCCGGCCGTTGTACTCGGCCCCGAAGGACTGGGCCGCGTCCTCGATCAGGAACAGCCCCTCGCGCCCGGTAATGCTCTCCAGGCGGCTGTAATCGGCGGGCAGGCCGAAGAGGTCGACGGTGATGACGGCCTTCGGCGCGATGGCGTTGAGCCTGTCGATGCGCGGCAGCGCGCGGGGCCCGGCACCGCCGCCGCGGAGGGCCGCGATGCACTGTTCGAGCCTGTCCGGGTCGATGTTGTAGGTCTTTGGGTCGATATCGACGAAGACGGGGGTGGCGCCCGCGAGGCTGATGACTTCCGCCGTGGCGACGAATGTGAAGGGGGTCGTCAGCACGGCATCCCCCGGTCCGATGCCGCGGGCCATCAGCGCCATGAGCAGGGCATCCGTCCCCGAGGCGCAGGAAATCGCATGCCTTGCGCCCACGTAGCGGGCCAGTTCCTCCTCGAGGGCCGCAATCTCGGGGCCCATGATGTACTGGCCGTGGTTCAATACGGCTTCGATGCCCCGGGTGATCCTGTCGCGAATCCGCTTTTGCTGTGAAGCCAGGTCGATGAATTCCATGAAAAGCCTTCCTGCCTGAATTTTTTATACAGCTCCGCTTCCTCGATTCCCTCATCGATGAAAAAAATGCGGCAGCCGTATGCATTGAGCCCCTTCGTGCGTCCGAAGGGGCTGTAAATACTGCATTTGACCGGGATGAAGGGTAGCCCACGGGGGGTGTCAAGTCAAGAAAAAACGTTTCATGGGTTGCCAGTAGTGTCCGGTTAATTTAGGTTTCGTTCGCCGGAATGATAATGAACACAGGCCATTAAGTGCGATTTACGTTTTTATCGACTTGAGCTTTTTTCTGCTCTATAGCCACTCTCATCCCAAGACAGGAGTGGCTCATGTATACCGGAAGAACCGTCTTCTCACAGATCATGGACGTGATGCCGATGTATGAGTTCCGAAAATGCGTTGATCGCTACGGCGGCAATCATCATGTGAGAAATCATTCCTGCCTGGATCAATACCTCTGCATGTCCTTTGCGCAATTAAGCTACCGAGAGAGCCTTCGGGATATTGAAGCCTGCCTGCGCTCCAGGCAAGAGAAGCTCTATCATTTGGGAATCCGGGGCAGCATCTCCCGCAGCACCCTGGCCGATGCGAACGAAAAACGGGATTGGCGGATTTACGCCGACTTTTGTCATCGGCTGATCTCCGATGCGCGCCGCCTTTATGCCCATGAGGACTTCGGCGTCGAGTTGGCGCAGACCGCCTATGCCCTGGATTCCACAACAATCGATCTGTGTCTTTCCCTCTTTCCTTGGGCCGCCTTCCGCAAAACGAAAGCCGCCGTCAAGATGCATACGCTGATGGACTTGAGGGGAAGTATCCCGTCGTTTATCGAAATCACCGACGGCCGATGCCACGATGTCAATATCCTCGATGTCCTGATTCCGGAGCCGGGTTCTTTCTACGTCATGGATCGCGCTTATCTGGATTTTGAACGGCTCCATCTTTTTACGGAACTTCTCGCGTTCTTCGTTATCCGGGCCAAGAAGAATCTCAAGTTCCGCAGAGTCTATTCCCGCGATGTCGACAGAACAACCGGACTCAAGTGCGACCAAGCCATCCAGTTGCTCAGCCCCCTTTCCTTGGAAGGCTATCCCGACAAGCTTCGCCGGGTAAAGTACTTTGACGCCGAGAAGGAAAAACATCTGGTCTTTTTGACCAATAACTTTGTTCTGCCTGCCATGAGCATCGCGTTGCTCTACAAATGCCGATGGAAGATCGAAACCTTCTTCAAGTGGATCAAGCAGCACCTGCGGATCAAAGCCTTCTTCGGAACCTCGGAAAACGCCATCAAGACCCAAATCTGGATCGCGATCTCCGTCTATGTGCTCGTTGCCATCGTCAAAAAGCGACTGAATTTGGACTTGTCCCTTTACACAATTTTGCAAATCTTGAGCGTGACCCTCTTCGAAAAAGTGCCGCTGGATCAACTATTTGCAAATTACAATTACAAAAATATCCCCGAAATCAACAACTCGGCATGCAACCAACTGTCTTTATTCGACTATTAACCGGACACTAATGGGACTCCATGAAAACATAAGCCGTCATCCGCAAGAAAAAATCATGCGCAACAGTCGCTATAATAATTACTAAATTCCCCTAAGTAGTCCGTCCTGAAAAATGCGGTTTTCAGAGCCGTATTTTGGTTTCTGTTCTTTGAAAACTGATGAAGGAGATTCGGCAGGGTATCCCAGGGGTTGATTTTTCCCTATGCGGCCGCTCTCTGCCCCCTGAGGTTCTGCTTTTCTTCCCATCTGCCGTGCAGCGAGACGATCTTCTTGGTGTTCCAAGCCAGGGTGGCCCACACCACGTTGGCCGTATCCCCGGCTTTCCCCTTGTAACGGCAGCAGTCCATCCTGTGGTCATGCTTGAGATGCCCGATGATCGGCTCGATTTTGACGCGCCGCTTCTGGGCTTTCCGGAACCAGCTCTGGCGGTGATCCGGATGCCGGGTCTTGCCCTTGCGGGGAATGGCCAGGCGCCG
>Ga0302237_1002374_pt1 | contig 11745 bp, 7 predicted proteins | sample AAG_UR_Ala_MG_FD_193530 | JGI IMG/M metagenome (GOLD analysis project Ga0302237, IMG submission 193530) | Enriched activated sludge microbial communities from anaerobic digester in WTTP, New Holstein, Wisconsin, United States - AAG_UR_Ala | ecosystem: Engineered > Bioreactor > Anaerobic >...
CGGCTGTCGCGTTGCTGCCGAAGCTGAATGCTCCGAAGATCGTGTATCCGATCATCGCCAACGAATGCCGATTTGCGATCGATCGGCATGGCTATTTGATCAACGACAAATTGTTCGTTCTCCCCACCGACGACGCCGCCTTGGTCGGCCTGCTCAATTCGCGAGTTGCGAATTTCTACTTCAGCGCGGTCTGCGCTGCATTGGAGGGATCGGGGGACAGCTACCTGGAGTTCCGCGCCCAGTACGTGGACCCATTCCCCATCCCCGCCGGGCTCGCGGACCCTCAAGCCCGCGAGACGCTGTCGTCACTTGCCCTGAAAAACGAGGAATTGCACCGCCGCCTGGAAACGGAGCGGACGCCGCACGAGCAAACCGCCGTCGCCAGGCAGATCGGAGTCATCGACCGGCAGATTGACAACCTAGTTTACGAACTCTTCGGTCTGACGCAAAAAGACGTCCGCCTCGTCGAGGACGCCGCCTGAAAGTGGGAGACGCCTTAATCCCGTAGCTGCAAGCGCAACGGCGAACGGCGGCGTTAGCCCGCCGGTTCTTCGGCCATCAGCCGGTTACCAGCCCCGCGTCGGTGGCAGCCGCGACTGGCAGCGACGAGTCTCCGCCAATCACGACGACGGGGGGCCTAACCATAAACGCCTGCAAGCGGCAGATGACAAACTGTTGCGATTTTGCCGAAGCGTGCGATAATAGCAGGGCGCGACGACTGAACGCCGCGACCTTGCGAGATGCCGACAGGACAACGGGTTTATGATACTTCGCCCCCTCCGATGGCTGTTTGCGATCGTATTCAGCGGGCTTCCGTTGTGCCTGAGTGTCTCAGTCTACGCGCAAGTTGCCGCTGCAGACGCATTCGGCGGACAGGTCGTGGTTCAGACGGACGGCGGGCCACGTAAAGTCATGAAATTCGATGGACCGCTTCCGCCCGGCGTGACTCCGGAGATGCTGGGCCGCAAACCCGAAGAGAAGAAAGAGGGAGAAGGCAAACCGGACGAAAAGAAAGAGGAAAAAAAGGAAGAGAAGAAAGAGGAGAAGAAAGACGAAAAGCCTGGCACGGTCAAGCGGCCGACGACGCCGCCCGCGGAGCCGGACCCGACGGAGTTGGAGATCCGCCCGGACGCCGGCGGCAAGGTGCGGTTCAACTTCCGCGGGCAGGCCTGGCCGGACGTGCTGGACTGGCTGGCCACGGTCTCCGGCATGAGTCTCGACTGGCAGGAGTTGCCCGGCGACTACTTGAATCTGATCACGCAGCACAGCTACACCGTCGAGGAGGCCCGCGATCTGATCAACCGCCATCTGCTGGCCCGCGGCTATACGCTGCTGGTGGTGAACGAGGTCCTGACCGTCGCGAAGACCGAAAACATCAACGCCGCCCTGGTGCCTCGCGTGGAGCCCGATCAGTTGGCCGGCCGCATGCCGCACGAGTACGTCAAGGTCTCCTTCCCGCTGGAGTGGATGATCGCCGAAACGGCGGTGGAAGAACTCAAGCCCATGCTCAGCCCCAACGGCAAGCTGACGGCGCTCAAGACCACCAATCGCTTGGAGGCCCTGGACGCAGCGGCCAACCTGCGGGAGCTGTATGAGGTGCTGAGGAGCGAGCAATCGACCACCAGCCAGGAACGGCTGGTGCGGGAGTTCGTCTTGCAGTATGCCCGCGCGACGGACGTCGAGGAACAGCTCAAGGGCTTGCTGGGCGCCGCCTCCAAGTCGGGAGGAACCCAGATGCCGATGTCGCCGCAACAGATGGAGATGATGCGGCAACAGCAGCAGATGATGATGCAGATGCAACAGCAGCAGCAGCAACAGCAGCAGCAAGGAGGCCGGCCGCCGGGGATGCCGAGTGCCAAACGGCAAGAGGACGTGAACCTGGTCGTCAACTCGCGCCGCAACAGCATCTTGGCCAATGCGCCGCCCGACAAGATGGCGTTGATCGCCAAGGCCATCGAGGTGATCGACGTGCCGCTGGACCGCGAGCAGTCGTTGCTGCTGAACGTCAATCGCATGCAGATTTATCGTCTGGCCGCAATCGACCCGGATTCGCTGATCAAGGTGTTGCAGGACAGCGGCGATCTGGATCCCACCACGCGTCTGGAGGCCGACCGCAAGAACAAAGCGGTCATCGTCTACGCGCCGCTGACGGATCACATGACGATTCGCACGCTGGTCGAAAAGCTCGACGGCAGCGGCCGGCAGTTCGAGGTCATCCGGTTGCGGCGACTGGAAGCTGACTACGTCGCGGGGACGATCACCTTCATGATGGGGCAGGAGCAAAAGAAAGAAGAACGGCCGCGGTATTTTGGCTATTGGGATGATCGCCGCCGTTCCTCCGAGGACGAGAGCCAGGACAAGTTCCGCGTGGACGCGGATGTCGAGAGCAATCGGCTGCTGTTGTGGGCCAACGATGTGGAAATGGAAGAAGTCCGCAATCTGCTGGTCAAGCTGGGCGAAATTCCGGCCGAGGGCGGGAACCCGGACCGCATCCGCGTGATGGAGGTCGAAACGGGCGAAGGCACGCAGCAGTTGCTGGAACAGATCCGCCGCGCCTGGCCTTCTCTGGCGCCCAATCCGCTCGTCCTGCCGCCGGCCGAAGCGTTGCCGGGGCCGGCGGGTCCGGAAACCAAGCCTGGCGACACGCGCGTCCCCGGCGATGAAGGGAAATCGGAGAACAAGCCGGAGGCGGTCAAACCTCAGCCGCCGCCCGGGCGCGGTACGACCGAGGCACAGACGCTTCCCGGGCGCACCGGATCGTTGATCGTGAGGTTTGCCCAACTCGCGCCGGGCGAGGCCGCTGAAGGCGACCGGCCCGCAGACCCGCCTGCCCCGGTGCAGATCTCGATCGGGCCCGATGGCCGAATGGTGATTTCGTCCCAGGACACGGCGGCGCTCGATCTGCTCGAAGAACTGCTCGCCCAAATCGCGCCGCAGCGCAAAGACTTCAAGGTTTTCGCACTCAAGTATGCTTCGTCCCTGTGGGTCAGAATGAACTTGCAGGACTACTTCAAGGAGGAGCCGGAAGACAAGAGCAGGCGGCGGAACTACTACTTCTACGACTTCCCGCCGCCTGAGGAGAAAGCCAAAAGCTATCGGCTCTCCCAGCGCAAACCGCTGAAGTTCATCGACGACATGGATACGAACACCGTCCTCGTCGTGGGGGCCAATGCCGAGCAGCTCAAAACGATCGAAGAACTGATCCGCCTCTGGGACACGCCGCCGCCCAACGACACGGAATCGGCTCGCATGACTGCCGTCTTCCAGGTCCGCTACTCGAAAGCCGAAACCATCGCCGAAACGGTCAAAGAGGTCTATCTGGACTTGCTCAGTTCCAACGACAGGGCGCTGCAACGTGGCCGCGATGATCGGCGTCCATCGAGCCAGACGACCTATATCTTCGGCGAGCCGGGCAGCGGCGAGCCCGATCGCCGCGCAGAGGTCTCGTTCAAAGGCAAGCTGTCCATTGGCGTCGATCCCGTGACCAACACTCTGTTGGTCTCGACCGCAGGCCAGACGCTGATGGACAACGTCAGCAAAATGATCCAGGCGCTGGACGAAGCGGCCAAGCCGGTTTTCGACGTGCAGACGGTCACGATCAAGGGCAATCTGAATGCAGAACGCGTCCGCAAAGTGCTGGCCGAAATGCTGGGCGAGAAAGTGATCCAACCCGGTCAGCCCGGCGCTGGGAACCAGCCGCCCGGCGAGCCGCAACCGGGACAGCCCGGCGGGCCGCAATCCAGTTCCGGCGGCCGCCGGTAGGGGCGCGTGCCCAGTCCTTAGCAGATGCGCGGCATCTGCTCGCCGGACAACAGATCCAGCAACCGGCCGCTGCCAAAGGCGCTGCGCAGTTCGACGCCGCCGGGGTGCTTCTCTGTGACGGTTCCGATGGTCGCGGGCTCGGCAGTGGCCGGATGTTGCCGCATGATCTGCAAGGCGCGGCCGGCCGCCGCCGCTGGGACAAACGCGACCAGACGGCCTTCGTTGGCGACGTACAGTGGGTCCAGGCCCAGCAATTCGCACGCGCCGCGCACCGGCGGCAGCACCGGGATCGCCGGTTCGTCCAACTCGATGCCGACGCGTGCATGTTCCGCGATTTCGATCACGGCGGCGGCCAAGCCGCCACGAGTCAGGTCGCGGAGACAATGGAGATCGGCGCCGAGTACGGTCAGCGCCTCGACCAAACCGGCCAGCGATGCACAGTCGCTCTCCGGCGAGCCCTGAAACTCCAAGCCTTCGCGGATCGACATGATCGCGATGCCGTGACGGCCCAGGTCGCCACTGACCAGAATCTTGTCGCCGGCGGAAACTCGCGACGGCGATACGTCGATCCCCGGCGGGATCACACCGATGCCGGCGGTGTTGATGAAGATCCCGTCGCCCTTGCCGCGATCGACCACTTTCGTGTCGCCCGTCACGATCTGCACACCAGCCTCTTCCGCCGCCTGCTGCATTGAGGCGATCACTTGGCGAAGCGTCTCGAAAGGCAAGCCCTCCTCCAGGATCAGTGCACAACTGAGATAACGCGGCGCGGCGCCGGCCATCGCCAGATCGTTCACGGTGCCGCACACCGCCAACTTGCCGATGTCGCCGCCGGGAAAACGCCAAGGATGGACGACAAAGGAATCGGTGGTGAAAGCCAGACGTTGGCCGCCGCCAAGTTCCAGCACGGCGCTGTCATGAGGCGGTGGAAACGTCTGGCCGGCGGCCTGCGCGGATGCAGCGAACTGGGGAAGGAAGAGACCTTCGACCAAGTTGCGCATCAGCCGGCCGCCGCCGCCGTGGGCGAGTTGGACCGTGTCATAGCGCGACAGCGGTACGGGGCAGGTCATGGACCGGGGATCGAAAGATTGAGTGGGCATGGCGGTTTCGGGATACGGGATACGGGATACGGGATTTCAAATTTCAGATTTCAGATTTGAGATTTGAGATTTGAGATTTCAAATTTCAGATTTGAGTTCGCGGTTTCGGGGGCGGCAACTCTTCGTAGCATGCCTCTCCGAGCCGTGCCGGGCCTCGCACGACACCTCGGAAATCAGCACGGCTCGGAGAGCGCGTGCTACGGTGAAACGAAATGCCTCCGGTCACGGAGTGACCGGCCTGCACTGACGGCGGTAACGGTAATAGGCGGCACAGGCGCCTTCGGCGGAAACCATCGGGGCGCCCAGCGGATTGTCGGGAGTACAGCGGATGCCGAAGGCCGGGCAGTCGAAGGGCTTCTTGTGGCCCTGCAACACCGCGCCGGCGATGCACTCGGCCGGCTCCTCGGCGACGATGCTTTCGACGGCAAAACGGCGTTCGGCGTCGAAGCGGGCATACTCGTCACGCAACGCCCAGCCGCTGTCGGGGATCTCGCCAATGCCGCGCCACTTGCGGGGCACCGTACGAAGCACTTTTTGGATCTGCGCCAAGGCCGCTACGTTGCCCTCGTCGCGAACGACGCGGGCGTATTGATTTTCGACTTCAAACCGGCCTTCCTCCAACTGCCTAACACAAGCGTACACTCCTTGCAGGATGTCCAGCGGCTCGAAACCGGTCACTACGATCGGCGTGCGATACCTGGCCGCGATCGGCCGGTACTCCTCGACGCCCATCACCGCGCACACGTGGCCGGCAGCGAGAAATCCCTGCACGACGTTTTGCGGCGAATCGAGCACCGCACGGATCGCGGGCGGCACCAGCACGTGCGAGACCAAGACCGAGAAGTTCTCCAAGCCCAGTCGCTCGGCCTGCAGCACAGCCATAACGTTGGCCGGCGCGGTCGTCTCGAAGCCAATGGCAAAGAACACGACTGGCCGCTGCGGATGGCTGCGGGCCAGCGCCACGGCGTCCATCGGCGAGTACACGATGCGCACGTCGCCGCCGGCCGATTTCACGGCCAGCAAATCCTCGTGTGAACCGGGTACGCGGAGCATGTCGCCGAACGAGCAGAAGATCACCTCCGGCCGCGAGGCGATGGCGATGGCTTTGTCGATGATCTCGATGGGCGTGACGCAAACCGGGCAGCCGGGTCCGTGGATCAAAGTGATCTCACGAGGCAGGATCTCGTCCAGCCCGAACCGGACGATCGCGTGCGTCTGGCCGCCGCACACTTCCATGATATTCCACGGGCGCGTCGTCATGCGGCGGATCGTCTCCGCGCATCGCTTCACTGCGTCGGCGTTGCGGTACTCGTCGACGTACTTCACGGCACCGCCTCCGCGCTCGGCGTGCCTGCCGCAGGCAGCGGCGGTTCCGTCTCCTGCAAATCGGCCAATTGCTCGATCTGCTCGATGTAGGAAAAAATCTCGCGAGCTTCGTCTTCGTCGATCTTGCTGATCGCAAAGCCGACATGCACCAGGACATAGTCTCCGACCTGCGTCTCCGGGACGTAGGCCAGACAAACGTCTTTGACGATGCCGCCGAATTCGACCTTGCCCATGGGCAAGGCGTCTTGCTCGTGAATTTCGACTATTTTACCGGGAATGCCAAGACACATGATCGGTCCTTGGGTTTTTGATTTTGGATTCGTGATTTCAAATCTGAAATCTGAAATCTGAAATCTGAGATTTGAGATTTGAGATTTGAGATTCTGAGACCTTCGTGGTTCGTTCCCCTCTGCGCCCAAAGCCCAAAGCTCTCCGCTCTGCTCCAAGCTCTCCGCTCTAAGCTCTCCGCTCTAAGCTCTCCGCTCTAAGCTCTCCGCTCCAAGCTCTCCGCTCCAAGCTCTCCGCCGCAATCATGACTTGTCCCAGAACGATTCCTCCGTCGTTGGGCGGCACTTCGCGATGCTGGTACACTTGAAATCCCGCTCCCAGCAGCGACTCTTCGACTCGCGCCGTCAACAACGCATTTTGGAAACAGCCACCACTCAGTGCCACCTGCGGACAGTCCACCATTCGGGCCACTCCCACGGCCGCCACGGCCAAGGCGTTGTGGAATCGGGCGGCGATCGCGGACACCGGCACGCCGGCAATGCGGTCGTCCAGTATCGCCCGGATCATCGGTTCCCAGTCCAAAACGGCGGGCACCGCCGCGGATGCTGAACCAGCGGACAGGTGCCCTGCGTTGGACGGCCCTCCCGGGCCCTCTTGAATGCCTGGCAAGGCCGTCCTGCTCGATGACTTCTCCACCTCGGACCTTAAAGGCAACGGGTACGCGTCGCGGACGTTCGGATCGGCGACGAACTCCAAGGCCATCGCCGCTTGGCCTTCGAACGTGACGCAAGCCGGCAGTCCGCACAGCGCGGCCACGGCGTCGAATAGCCGGCCCATGCTGCTGGTCTGCGGGAACAGGTTCGGACGGCCGCAAGCCGTGATCAGCATACGCAATTCTTCCGTCGAAAACCACTGGAGCGCCACGCCGGCAGTTTCCGGACCGAGGATCTCGTACAGCAGGCCCAGCGCCGAACGCCGCGGTTGTCGGGCCGCCTGATCGCCGCCGGGCAGGGGAAAGGTCCGCAGGCGGGCGACGCGAGTGAACTCGGCTCCCTCGCACAGCAGCACTTCACCGCCCCAAACCGTCCTGTCCGTCCCGTAGCCCGTGCCGTCCCAAGACAGCCCCAGTACCGGCCCTTCCAAGCCATGTTCCGCGACGCAGGCCGCGATGTGAGCGTGGTGGTGCTGGACCGGCACCAGCGGCACGCCCCAAGCAGCGGCCAACCGTTCGGCGTGCCGCGTCGATGCATAGTCGGGGTGCAGATCGCAGGCCACCGCTTGCGGCACCACGTCGAAAAACTCAACCAGATCGTCGATCGCCTGACGGTGGACCTCGACACTGAGCGCCGTGTCCAAGTCACCGATGTGGGGCGTCAAGACGACCGACGCCCCCAGGCTGAGGGCCACGGTGTTCTTCAGATGCCCGCCGGCGGCCAGGATTGTGGGCAATTCGCGGCGCATCCGGATCGGTAACGGGGCATAGCCTCGAGCCCGCCGGAGGATCTGCAGACGGCCCGAAATCACTCGCGTTACGGAATCGTCCACCGGCCGGACGATCGGCCGGTCGTGCGTCAGGATCAGATCGGCGATCGGTCCCAGCCGCTGGATCGCGTCTCCGGCCGCGATCGCCATCGGCTCTTCGGACAAATTGCCGCTGGTACAGATCAGCGGCCGCGCGGTGTGCGACAGCAGCAGATGATGAAGCGGCGTGTACGGCAACATGACGCCCAATTGCGGGTTGCCGGGCGCGACGGCCGGGGCGATGTCGTCGACTCGTCCGGGGTCGTCGCGGCGGCTCAGCAGCAGGATGGGTGCGGCCGGCGACAGGAGCGCCGCGGCCTCGGCTTCGGACACGCGACAGCGACGGCGGATTTCGTCCAGCGAACCGAGCATGATCGCCAGCGGCTTGTCTGGCCGCCGCTTGCGCTCGCGCAGTCGCTGGACCGCCCGTTCGCTGGTCGCGTCCGCAATCAACTGAAAGCCCCCCAAGCCCTGCAGGGCGACGATCCGGCCGGCGCACACCGCGTCGGCCGCCCGGCGCAGAGCCGAATCACGTTCGGCCAACGAGCGCCCCTCGGAGTTCAGCAGGGTCAATTGCGGCCCGCACGCCGGGCAGGCGATCGGCTGGGCGTGGAACCGCCGGTCGCCGGGGTCTTCGTATTCGGCCTGACAGTCGCGGCACATGGGAAACGACTGCATCGAAGTCCGCGGCCGGTCGTACGGCAACTGCCGGATGATCGACCAGCGCGGTCCGCAGTTGGTACAGTTGGTGAACGGGTACCGATAGCGGCGCTGTTGGGGATCCGAGATCTCCCGCAAGCACTCGCCGCAGATCGCCAGATCGGCGGGGACGGTAGGCCGTGGTTGCGCCTGGCCGGAACTGGTGCGGATCTCGAACCCGCCCGTAGACGGCGCGTTGGGTTCGGTTTCGACCTCGCCCACATCCAGCGACTCGATGCGCGCCTGGGGCGGATGACCGTGTCGCAGCGCCTGCAAGAACCGGTCCAGCGATCCGTGGTCGCCTTGAACCTCGATCCGCACCGCGTCCGCCTCGTTCAGCACCCAGCCGCTCAGCGATTGCTCCCGCGCCGCGCGGCAGACGAACGGCCGGAAACCGACGCCCTGCACGACGCCGCGCACGGTGATCCGCAGCCGGCGAAACGGCGCTGACGGCACGCGTGTGGCGAGGGGCGTAGGCATCACAGCGAAAAGGGGACAGCGAAAAGGGGTCAGGACTCTTTTCCAGGCTGGACCGAAAAAGAGTCCTGACCCCTTTTTGGTTCGTGGCGTTTCCGTACCAGCCAGTCGGCCAGCGCGTCCAGTCCGTCGCCTTTCAACGCCGAGACTTCGAACACCTCGGCCTCCGGCGCCAATCGCTTCATGTCCCCACGGACCCGCGAGACGTCGAAATTGCTGTAGGGCAGGAGATCCAGCTTGGTAATGACGAGAGCCTGGCTGCGCTGGAAAATCGCGGGGTACTTGACCAGTTTGTCGTCTCCTTCGGGAACGCTCAGGGCGATGATCCGCAGGTGCTCGCCCAAGTCGTAGCCCGCCGTACACACCAGATTGCCCACGTTCTCGATCCACAGCGTGTCGATCCGGCCGTACTCGAAACCGTCTGCGGCGGCGGCGATCATGCTGGCGTCCAGGTGGCACATGCCGTCCGTATTGATTTGCACGACGGGCACGCCGATCTTGGACATCCGTTCGGCGTCCACCTGCCCGGCGATGTCGCCCTCGATCACCGCGGGCGTCAGGCGTCCCGCCAGCCGCTGGAACAGCCCTTCCAGCAACGTCGTCTTGCCGCACCCCGGCGAACCCACCAGATTGATGCCGTACACCCCTGCGGCCGTAAACCGTTCACGGTTCTCCGCAGCCAACTGGTCGTTGGCCTTCAAGATGGCTTTCGCCGCAACGATCTTCATCATGCCTCCGGCCGGGTCTTTTCGCAGCATGGCTCTCCAGAGCCGTGCCTTCTGCCGCGCCATCTCACAGGATGCACGGCTCTGGAGAGCCGTGCTACGAAGGGCAGAGGCCTGGGCGCGCGAGAGCTACGCTCTTCCTTTCTGCCATATTCTTTGCCAATAGGCGTGTTTGGGCAAGCGGGGACAGGCCGAAGCAGCAGCCCGGCTTTTTTGGGGGAGCAGCGGGCTTCATCTCAGCCAAACAGTCCTGATTGGGTGCGTCGCATCCGGAACCCGTGTTTGCGCTCCAAGGGTGCTGTCACCCGGCCGTCGCTTGCGGTAATCTGGAACGTCGTTGCCGGCCCTTCGCGGTCGGATCTGGATTCGATTTGCTGACGAGGTTCCTTCCCATGCCAACGCGATTCACTTCCGTCGTTCTGCTGCTCCTGGCGATCTCCGGTTCCGTTGTTGGTGACGACGTATCGCCAACCTACCCACTGATCCTGTTTGACGGAACGAATCTGGACCGCTGGGCCGCAATCGGCAACGAATTCACGCTGGACGGACGAGCCGTGTTGCAGAATGGAGGCACCGGACTGCTGCGAGCGCACCACCGCTTCTCCGATTTCGTGCTGGAACTCAAGTGGCGAGCCCGATCTCCCGAAGCGCGCGGCGCGGTGTGTTTTCGCTCGCCGCTGCCCGCTCCCGGCCAGTACCTTCCCAGCCGCTACCTGATCAGCTTGCAGCCGGGATTGGAAGGCGCGCTGGAAGGGACCGGAATTGGTGGCAAGCCCGATTTGATTCGCCACGGGGACTGGAACGAAATGCGTTTGCAGGTCGCCGGCACGCACGCCGATTTGGAGATCAACGGGCGAAACGTTTGGAGGTTCGACGGATTGACGGAGCCCAGCGGCTGGCTCGGCCTGTACGCCGACACGTTCTGCGGAGGGCCGTTGGAGTTCAAGGATATCGCGGTCACGGAGTTCGGCTTCCGCAGCCTGTGCAACGGCACCGATCTGAGCGGCTGGGAGGGCGGCGGCAGCGACGCAGCACAGTGCTGGAAGGTGGAGGACGGTCTACTGATGTGTACGGGCCAGAAAGGGCCCTGGCTGCGGAGTTGCGAGCAGTTCGACGATTTCAACCTGCGGCTGGAGTACAAGCTGCGGCCGGGCGGAAACTCGGGCGTGTACATTCGCGTGCCGGCCGACGGCGATCATCACGGCGAGGGCGCGGGAATCGAAATCCAAGTCCTGGACGATGCGGCCGAACGGTACAAGACGCTGAAGCCGTACCAGTACACGGGCAGCCTGTACGCGATCGTACCCGCGAATCCACGCGTGGCTCGGCCGGCAGGCAATTGGAACACGATGGAGATCAACTGCCGGGGCACCAACTACCGAGTGACGCACAACGGCGTGGACGTGATTGCGGCCGACGAGAACACGGCGGCAGAGATCAAACAGCGGCTGGTCAAAGGCTTCCTGGGGCTGCAAAACCACAGCGAAGAAGTCTGGTTCCGCAACTTGCGGATCGGGCCCGCGGAGTAAAGGGCGACGTTCGTGGCCGCCACAGTCAAAAAAGAGAGGCAGCTGACAGAAAGATGCGGTGACAGAAAGATCAAGGGACTCCAAAGAAAGGAACGGATCATGAAACGACAGGGCTGGTTGGTCGCTGGGACCGTGTGTTTGATGGTCAATGGGTTGATGCTGGTTGCGGCCGGCGCGCAGGAACGCGGCGGAGCGTTCAGCGGCTTGGGCATGAACCTGGGCAACCTGTCGCGGTTGTCCAACGCCCAGACGCGCTCGATCAGTCCGGAGAACTTCACCGGCGAAAAGGGCAAAGGCGGGATGGCGACCGAAGGTACGAACGCCGCCGCGGCTCGGGACCTGGGTCAAGGCTGGAAGGTCTCGCCGTCCGTCGACATC
>Ga0302237_1002378_pt1 | contig 11721 bp, 8 predicted proteins | sample AAG_UR_Ala_MG_FD_193530 | JGI IMG/M metagenome (GOLD analysis project Ga0302237, IMG submission 193530) | Enriched activated sludge microbial communities from anaerobic digester in WTTP, New Holstein, Wisconsin, United States - AAG_UR_Ala | ecosystem: Engineered > Bioreactor > Anaerobic >...
GCGGCAATTTCTCCGGCATTCACACGCTGGCGGATGTCGTCCGGCAATCGCAGCAGCGCGAGGGCCCGGCTCACCTGGGAGGCCGGCACGCGGAGTTTTTCGGCGACCTGCTTGCCGGTCCAGCCGTTCAGCTCCATCAGGGCGGCGTAAGCTCGGGCTTCTTCGACGGGCTTCAGGTCCTCGCGCAACAGGTTCTCGATGAGTTGCTGTTCCAGGACTTCGGACGGGGACATCTCGTCCGCATGGAAGTAGCACTCGATCGCGGGCAGCCCAGCCAGCTTTGCCGCCCGCCAACGCCGCTCGCCGGCAATGATTATCCACTTGCCCAGTTCGTCCGACCAACGCACGCGGATTGGGGCCAACTGGCCATGCTCGCGAATGCTGTCGGCCAAGCGTCTCAACGCCTCCGGAGCGAATTCGGCACGAGGCTGCTGAGCATCGGGAACAACCTGGTGGATCTGCAGACTGCCAAAGCCGGGCAAGGGCCGCCGGCCGACGTCTTTCGCGAGCGGCATCGGGCCGAGAGCGACCGGTTTGGCTTCGAGCCGCCTTCCCATCGATTCCAGGAGGTGGGCTTCGATGCTGGCCAGGGTTCCGCGAGTCGTAGCCATCAGGCGATTTTCTCCTCGCGGTCGCGGACCTTGATGCGGGCGAAGATCTCCTGCGTCAACTGGTGCATGACACGGGCCGCCCTCGATCGCGGCGCGTAATGGCTCACCGGTTGTCGGCAGGCCAACGCTACTTTGAAAGCCGAGGCCTCCGGGATGACGGTCTGAAAGACCGTAGGGCCGTACAGTCGCCGCAGATTCTGTTCATACGTCTGGTGTACAACCAGACGGCCGTCAGAACGTGTGACGAGATGCCCGAGCAGGCTGAGGCGGGGATTCAGCAGGCGGGCACGGTCGATGGCCTGATGCACGGAACGCAGACCTTGCGTCCCGAAATCTTCCGGCGGCACGGGGATGATCACAAAGTCGGCGGCCACCAGCGCGTTCCAACTGCACTGATAGAGATTGGGCGGACAGTCGATGAGCACCACGTCGAAACCGGGCAGACGATCCAGGCAGCCCTGTAGAGCGAACTGGCGAAGTCCGGTCGTCTCGGGACATGGCGTGTTGTACGGGGCCAAGTGCTGGCTGGACGGCAGGATGATCACGTTGTCCAACGGCGTGTGAGCGCAGAGCGATTCCGGGGCAGGGAACGCGTCGTCGAGGAACAAGGCCGCCAAGGTCTCCTGAGGTTCCAGACACTCGACCAGGGTCGATCCAAAGAACCCTTGGCTGAGCGAGCCTTGGGGATCCGTATCCACCAGCAGCACACGATCACCGGCCTGGGCAAACTGGCCTGCCAGGTGAAAACAGGTCGAGCTTTTTCCGCAGCCTCCCTTCTGATTCAACAGGCAGATCGTGATCGGTCGCATAGTCTCCTTTGGTTACAGCGGCCGGCGCCGCTGGTCGATTGCCAGTGGCAATTCCGGCCAAACACCGGGGATCACTGGGGATACGGTGGCACAGGGCACGAAAGGTCGTCAAGGAAAAACGCGTCGCGAACCGGGCTTTCCGATCGCGCGGATCGCCTGCGCGAATGAAGCTTTCGGGATTCGGTAATGACTGCTATGAGTTGGGACGGGATGGTTCGAGGGAAACGTGAGAGAACAAAGCCGACCAGCGGCGAGAGCACGCCATCGCGCTCGTCGGCTGGATTGGGCATGGGCCAGCTTACCCTGGTCGAGCACGCACTGTGTCCGCTGGACGCGCGGACTTCGCTCCGCGAAAACCTCCGCCACGAAGCCGATTATCGCTACACGGACGCGGACGGAGTTCCGCGGACGGCGCGGGCCATCGTGTATTGCCCAGCGGGTCTGTCGCCGGGAGACGAGTTCTACCTGTGAGGCCTGCTGGCCCTGACCTTCGCCCAACCCGATCCACGCGCCGAGTTCCAAGCGACACCGCATTTCTGCTTGCGAAAGCTGGGACTGATCTCCCCCGACTCGAAAGGCGGCAAGAGCTATCGGCTGTTCCGCGACGCACTGCGTCGGCTGTCCGCTGTCCGATATCAGAACGAACGGTTCTACGATCCGATTCGCCGGGAACACCGCGCCGTGAGCTTCGGCCTGCTGAGCTACAGCTTGCCGATCGGCTCGGACTCGTCTCGGGCCTGGCGCATCGTCTGGGATCCGTTGCTGTTCGAGTTCTGCCAAGCCGCCGCAAGCCAGTTGCGTTTCGATCTGAACAACCGAGGATAAGGACCGGGAGCTTTGCCGGCTCCCCATGCGCGCTGGCCCTTCGAGCTGGGTACGCGGAGACGTGTTCGCCCAGTTCAATGGAGGCTCGTCGAAGTAATCCCGGCGGTCGCAGGCTCCTTCCGTAACGGAGAAGCGACCAGTGTCGGAGTAATCTCGGCGTTCTATCCAATACACGCGGGAGAAGACGGGCGATGCGGACCCACCTCGTCGCAGGACGAGGCCGCGTCGGTGAAGCAGTTTCACATGCTGTGGACTGTTTCTGTGCCGCGTAGCAGCGGCACACAAAGCGGGTGACTTGGAGGATCGGGCAACCACGGTTGCCCCACATCCATCAAGAAATCCCGTCCGTGGGGATCGGACTTGCGCGGCTGCGCGAGTTCGTTCAACGCGGCTGGCGTGGGGAGCTTCTGTCTGGCGACAGGCAGAACCGGGGTTGACCACCTCGGCGACCGCCGGCAAATCCGGCGGCGGTGAACAGCTCAACCACGAAAGGCCCAACCGCACAGGTAAGGGAGGGCTTGCCAGTAAGATTCTGAGGAGACGGAGCCGAATGGCGAACATCTGTTTGGGAACGGTACCCCGATCTTCTGGTTTCGTAGGGGGAAATCTGGCGCACCAGCGTCAGGAAAGTGCGACCTGTCGGAAGACGGCACGCACCCAAACGGACCGGGTGGTAACACGCCCTAGCGACGTGACCTCAGAATTGAAGACCGACGCTAACGCAGGAACCACTGCGGCCTCCGGATTGGCAATCCGGTGCCTGGCTTGGTCGGCCAGGTGGAAGTAGCAGCAGCGTGCTGCTGTGAAAAGCCGTAGTGGGGGAGAGTGGCCTGAGTAGAACCGGTGCGGAAGCGCCGGCGGTGTTCTGGGCGCAGGTCCAGACCTGGGTGCTGCAAGACCAATGCAGCGACCCGGGCGCGGCGAGGCAGTCGCGACCCGTCTGCAATCATGCTGGGAGTGATGACCCGGCGAGCAGGAACGAAAGGGCTGAGGGGCGTTTTGCCCAACAGGAAACGATTGGCTCGCACCTCGCGGTGCGAGTGTCCTTGGCAGGCAGCATGCGGCTAGAGGCGGTCGCTCGGGAGAGCGGCCACCTGTGGCGGCGGACTGACGACGGACGCTCGACGTGCGCCTTCGGGCTACGCGAGCGTCCGGCGGAGGTTCTTTTGTGCGGGCACTATGGATTGGCCGTGTGCACTGAGGAAATCAGTGCGCACGGCCATCCGACCGTAGGACCGCGCGAAGTCACCTTGCGGCGGTGGTTGCTGAGCGGTGGCCTTTGTTTGGTCGCCGTGCAGTCCAGTCACCGTCGTGGTGCCTGTTTCGTCAAGGTTTCCGTTGAGGACAACAACGGCGTTGGTGGGGTTGGCCGAAAACGAACCCCACACCCTTGACCGAACGTAAGGCGGTTGCAGAGGCACCATGCAGTATCGATGCGTCGCAAGTTCACCCGAGGGCCTGGTTCAGCAGGTCGCCGTGAGCTACCTGCGGCATGGCTACTGGTTCTACGTCAGCGGCTGGGTCAAACCAGGAAAAGACCCGGAGCAGCTCGACCGCAAGCTCATCGACAAGTACCAGATCGCCATCGGCGAACGGGAGCGTGCAGCTCGGAAGCTGCGCGGCCTGGCAAACATGCAGTACATCCGGTACCGGCACTGGTTCCTGCTGCTGGCCACCGAGGGGCATCATCCCTTCAAGCAGCACGAGCGCAAGCAGATCCGCGACTGCCGCCGCGTCCCGATCAGGTTCGAGGGGTACTCGATCAGCTACCGCCGCAGCGGCCTGACGCCGAAGGGCGGCGGTCCGCCGAAGTGGCACGCCTGCGTGCGGATCGACGGCCCGACGTACAAACAGCTCAAAGCGTTTTTCCTGGAGCGGGGCAGTCACCGATCCGTCGAAAACGTTGCGGCCGACTTCGCCCGGGTGCCGTACGCCCGCTATGCCCCGGTGCGGAGGCAGCTTCTGACCATTTGCAGGGCCGTGAATGAGGCCCGCGCCCGAACTGGATTCGACCCGGTGCCTGTTTCTGCCTTGCGACTGCGGCGGGCGATCGTCACGCCGTTTGCATCAACCGACTGTGAGGCGGAACCTACTCCTGTTCCGTTGCATCCGGTGAAGGCGAACGGCGTTCTTGCTCAAAATGGTGTTCCGAAAGACGGAGAACCTCGTCGAAGTCCACGCCGATGGCTGCTGAGAAATGACGCAGGTCCGTGAGCAAGTCGATGATCGTTTCGTCGATCAGGTCGTAACTTGGCAGTTCGCCGACGCCTTTGATGCGAGCATACTTCTCAAGGGCGTATTCTGCGGCAACCGCTCGCTTGTTCTTTCGCGTTGATGTTTTCATGTCGTTCCTCCTGTCAAAATCAGTTAGCTTGGTCATGGTTTGTTTCTCCAACGCGGCTTGGTTGTTCAGAGTCGGGAATGGCTTGTTCCCTGGACCGGCGAACGTCAGACAGCCGCCTGCTGCACCGTCCGCTTTTGGCCCGGCATCGAGTCCCACGGCAAGGCAAGGTGGAGCCTTGGCCTGCCAAGGCCAAGCAGCAGCGGACGCCAACGGCGGGAGCGGACCTTGACGCCGTGATACCATCGGCACGGCCAGCGAAGGGACGGCCTTCTGTACCTGGAAGCCATCCCGCGTTAGGGATGTGAAGGGCGCGCAGCGGTCTGCTTTCAGCAGACCGAGCGGGAGCGGAGCCCGGAGCAGCCCGGCCCGTAGGGCAACGCCCGAATGTGCTCCATACGGAAGCAGCTTGCCGTCTCCGAAGCTACTGGCAACAGCAAAGGCGCCCGTGCTAGTCCCACCCGCGGAAAGAGGGCGAGGGCCCTCTTGTGCTACAGCTAAATCGAAATCCGCTCCACGATGTTGCGTGTCACCCGGCGCTGGCGACGGTCGTAGAGCCGGGTTGTGCGCGGATCGGAGTGGCCGGCCAGGTGCTGCACGTCTTCCAGGGCGACGCCTTGAGCCAGGAGATCAGTGATCGTCGTGACGCGAAAGGAATGCGGTGACAGGCGCTCTGGCAGATTCGCGTCACGCATTCGCCGTTTGACCATCCGGCCGATGTCGTCAGCGGTCATGCCGGAGTCGGTAAGTGCCTTGGTCCTGCGGATGGCTGAACGGAACAACGGCGACTCGGCCGGCGCGCCGGCAAGGCCGGCAACGCCGATGTAGTCGAATAGGAAGCCCTGCAGGTCGTGGCGGACGGGAATTTCGCGAGACTTGCCACCCTTGTCGAGAAAACGAAGGCAGTACTGGTCGCCGACATCGAAAAAGTCGCGGAGACGGAGGCCGGCCACCGCGCCAATGCGGGCCGCCGTGTAGATCAACATGGCGATGATCGCCCGGTCGCGGAGCCCGACGACGTGACGGGTGTCAATGCCGGAGAGCAACCGTCGTGCTTGTTCAACGGTGATTTCCGGCGTCTTGCCTTCGACGACTTGGTACCGCTCGCCGCGCACCGAGGCCGCCGGGTTGAAGGCCACCGCGTGCCGGACGACCAGTGTGTCGAACAAGTGCCTGATGGCCGCCAGGTACACCTTCTTGGACGCGACGGCGTCCGGCAGGCTGTCAAGGAAGCGGCCCACGTGGGCCGGCGCGATGGTGTGCAGGGCAAGGCGGCGCTGCTCGCACCACCGCAGGAATCGGCGGGCAGCGCGGCAATACGATCGTCGGGTGTGCGGGTTTCGAAGCTGCCCGTAAAGGAACTCCTCCCAGCCGAAACGTGCGCCCGCCCCCGCGTCAGAAATTAGCGCTGGCACCTGGGCTGGGGCGGACACCACTGCCGCCGCCGGAGCCGGAGCCGGGATTGATGGCAGATTCGATTGTCGTTCGTGCTCATCCATTCGCGTTCGCTCGACCGGCGTTGTTCTTTTTCGGCACACGAGTCGCTCGGGCCAAGGCACGAATCGCCACGCATGTCAACTCGGCAGGTGTTGCGCCAAGCCAACAACGCCTCGGCAAAGCGAGCGGCGGCGGGGGGCACCGTGCGCCAATGCGGTCGACCGGACAACCGCTGGCAGCGTCAAACAGACGCTCGGCGCACCGTCCCCCTGCGGGAATCTGACCTGTGAGTTTTTTCATGGACCCGACAAAGACCCCGATAGCGCCGGATTATGTCCTTTATCAGGCGTTACCTACCACGATTTCTGGAACGATGACAAGGACGTTGTGTCGTGCTGCCGGGGGGCTGCGGGCCGGCGAGACTTTGTGTGGACAGTGCTTGTGTTGGGGAGGATCTGGAAGCGGTTATCGGAGCGAGCAAGCCACGTCGTCTTCCGGCAATGGCGGAAGAAGCGTGCCGAGGTGAAGGGCGCGGGCATCGAGTTCGCGAAGAGCAACCTCGAACCTTCCGCCGCTGATGTGCTGCGTCAGATCACGGGCGACCCGGTCGTCGAGCACTGCCCAGAGGGCAAGTGCCTCGCCGAATGGCCGCCGCGCCACACGGCGAAGAAGAAACGGCGCGGCATGCTCGGTCTCGACGACGAGCGTTTCCAGTCCGCGAGGGGTGACGATGCCGAGGTACGAGTTGGTCACATCGATCCAAATAGCACGACGGCAGCGGTTAAGTCAAGAACATTGTCAGCCTTCATCCGGCACGAAGTCAAAGTAGAATCGCGGGTTGTGCTGGAATTCCAAGCTGCCTTTCCGGCCATCGCTTTTTCGCCGCACAGCGACGTAGGGCGCCAGAAATCCCAGCACGTCGAAGTCGGCGGCGAGTTCGCTCGTCTCCCAAACCCGGCCGTGCTTGGCTTCCAGTGCCGTGCGGCTACCGGGCTCCGCGTTGATGTCGATGAGCCGCTGATGACGAATGATGTCCATTGTGTTTGTCATGATTGCCTCCATGTTGATGGTCGGTACAGCTTGGTCCGGCTCGCTGGCGAGCATGACTGTGATCGTGGGTTGCCCCAACTCGTTTGGCCGGTAGACCTCCTTCAGGCGTATAAGAATGGTTGGCTGCCCGTTTTCGTCGGGGAGCACCAAACTGAAGTAGAGCAACGGCTCCGGTACGGCCCATGTCGGCATGGCCAACGCCAGGGACCCAAGGATGTCTCGCAGCCACGCCGTCTCGTCACGGTCGGAGTTCCTCGATGGTGCGGAAACGCACGTCTGCCAGACAGATCGGGTCAACGCCACGGCGCAAGGGATGCGTGTTTCTCGTGCGAATGGGCTCACGTCCACGAGGATTCCGCCGTCCAGCAGTTCGATGAGTTTCGGTGTTGTTGTCATGCTTCCTCCATCCACGTTGTGGGTCCGGCATGCCCGCCGGACCGCGTTCATCATCGCGTTACCGGTTGCCCGACTTCGCTTCCCGCTCGGGCGGGCCTTCGCCCAGCGTTTGGGCCCGCACGAGCGGAAAGCGACGGACGCCGGCTGCAGCTTGGCCGCCGGCGGGGGAAGCGAAGCAAGGCAAGTGATCAGGCCCAGCCTGGCACGGCCTTGCCGTGGGGTGGGGGGAGCCGCCAAGCCGCGGCCGCTGTCAGCGACGCGATGATGAACGCGGTCCGCGGGAGCTTGGACGGTCCAACTTGGAGAAGCAGCCGGGTGGTAACGCGATGAGGGGGCGGACTGGCGGATCCTCCGGAACTTATTCCGAACGATTCGGAATATCTCGGAGGTTTTTCGGAATATGTACGTCTGGACAGGAAAGTAACGCCTGCCATCCCCCTTGCCGGCGGGGGTTGGCAGCTATCCCTGAGCGAACGTCGTGCAAGCGGTCGTGGCGTCGCCCTTGCGTTAGGGATGTGGCACGTGATTGTCTTCAAGTCAATTCGGGCGGCAAGTGAGCCCAGCGATCCATTATGTTGTGAAAGACTCCAGCTTACGCTTTCTTTCCCGCCAGTCCGGCACTGCGCGGTCGAGCAGGCGGTAGAACTGCGGGCCGTGGTTGTGGACGATCAGGTGGCACAGTTCGTGTGTGATGACGTATTCGATGCAACGCGGCGATACCTGAATCAGGAGCAGATTCAGCAGGATGGTTCCCTCCTTGGTACAACTTCCCCAGCGGCGTTTCATCTTGCGAATGGTCCAGCCGGGCGTTGCGAGAGACCGGAACCACGACGACGAAAGGCAATACTGCAGTCGATCCGCAAAGATGCGTTGGGCTCGGCGACGGTACCAGCCGTCAAGCTGGCATTGGATGGTCATGGAATCTGTCTTGTCGGGACTGACGACCTCGAAGTAGCGGCCGATGAGCTTAACGCTCGGCGTTGCCCCATGCGTCACACGCAGGCGGTACTGGCGACCAAGATAGCGATGCGTTTCGCCGCTGACGTATTTCTTGGGTGGCATGGAGGGGCCGAAGGCGGCGAAGGCGTCTCGCTGGCGGATAATCCAGCCGGCTTTACGCTGAATCTGCTCCCGCACAGTTTCCAGCGTTGCCTCCGTCGGCGCTTTCACGATCACGTTGCCGTTCGGCTCAACGGCAATTGTCAGGCGGCGGCGCGGTGAGAAACTGAGACTGAAGTCGATCGTCTCAGTGCCGTAGGCCAGCGTTTGCGGGCCGGTCATCCTGTCGGCCTGGCTAGTGGTCATTGGGATCGCCTCACTCGGGCAATGTCGATGCAACGATCCAGAATCTGGTCGATGTCTTCCAGCGTCAGCGGAATGTTGTGCTCCTCCTTCAGCTCGAAGAGTAAGTCTTCGATCTCGGTCTTCATACGATTCTGGACGTCGTCGTTGTGGGTCCAGTCGACGCAACGACGTTCCAACACGATGCGGTCGATGGCCAAAGCCGCGTCGGCGGAGCATTCCACGGCGTCGAAGCCGCCTACCTTGTAGTTCTCCAAGACTTCCCGGACTTCCCCGAAGTACGCTGGCGCGACTTCTTCATAGGAGATTCGCTCCGGAAGATTGTCGCCACTGCGGTTCACCACCTTATCGCTGATGTCTCGGACGGTGGCCAGGTACTCCGCGTCGGACAAGCGGCGTGCCCGCCAATCGTCGATCACGTCCTGGAGCATGCGTGAAAACTTCTTGTAGAACGCAGGATCTTCCTGCATCTTGGTCGAAATCACCTTCTTGGTTTGATGGGCGATCGCATCGGCCTTCGACGCATCGCTCCCCAGCCTGGCCAATTCCGCTTCGCGCTGGGTCGCGTCAAATAGATTGAGCGGCTGCACCACCAATTCGACCTCCGACGTGCCGACGTGCTGGTTCAGCAGCTTGCGAATTCGCGCGTCGTACTCATCGTAGTTGATGACCTCTTGATAGCGTCGCTGCACACTCCGCCGGAGCATTTGAAAGAATTTCAGATCCTCCTTGTACCGGTTGACTCGCGAAGCGGGAGTCTGCTCGTGAAAGGAAACGGTCGATAATGCCAGTCCCAGCGTTCGGGAGAACACCGAAAGCCGCTGGTAGAATCGTTCCCGCAACGCTTCGTCGGCAAGCAGCCGTTCGTAGGCTTCCTGGTCCTGGTTGTTCGGGAGTGCGTTGAAGAGTTCCCGCACGTCTGAATGACGCTGCGCAAGCTTGGCGATTTCATCGGTAATCGGAATCACGGTCCCCGCGAGGTCCGCTTCATCGAAATCGGCCAGCTTCCCGTAAACGTCCAGCGCCTTGTCCAGATTCTGCAACACGCCGACATAGTCGATGATGTAGCCGAACTCCTTACCCTCGTAAAGTCGGTTGACGCGCGCGATCGCCTGCAGCAACGTGTGGTCCCTGAGCGGACGGCAGAGATACAGGACGGTATTGCGCGGCGCGTCGAATCCGGTCAGCAGCTTATGGACCACGATGATGATTTCGGGGTCTTCACTGTGGCTGAAAGCGTTGATCAGATTCCGCTGGTATTCCGCGGCGCCACCGTGCTTGGCCATCATCCGGTTCCAAAACGCGACAACCTTGGCCTTGTCGTCCTCGGTCAACTCCTCGGCCTGATCGACTTCCTCGTAACCCTCGCGTTCATCAGGGCCGGAAATCAGGACTTCACTCGTGACCTTGCCGAATTCGTCCAGAAACCGCTTGTAGAGCAACGCGGTTGCCTTATCGGGGGCCACAAGCTGGGCCTTGAACGGAGTCCCCTTCCAGTTCTGGGCGTAATGCTTGCTGATGTCCCAGGCGATCGCCATCACTCGCTGTTCGGTCTTGTTCAGGCTGCCCGACGTCGCATATTTTTTCTTCAAATCGGCCTTTTGCTTCTTGGTAAGCCCGTCGGTCCATTCCTCAAACCACCGGTCAACCTGAGCCGCATCCACGGTCTGCGGAACTTCGCGGCCTTCATAGAGCAACTCGACGACCGCCTTGTCCTTAACCGCCTGGGTAATCGTGTAGCAGTGAATCAATCCACCGAATTTGCCGATGGTCGTCTTTTCCCGTTTGACGACGGGCGTGCCTGTAAAGCCGATGAAGCAGGCGTGCGGCATCACTCGCCGCATCCGCGTGTGGGTTTCGCCGAAATGGCCGCGATGGCTTTCGTCCACCAGGGCGAAGATGTTGTCGCCTTCAATTTTCAGGACAACCTGAAGCGCCGTCTCGAATTTGTCGATCACCGTGGTGATGATCCGGCTCTGATGGCCGTCGAGCAGCTTGGCCAGGTGTCTACCCGTTGTGGCCTGCACGGGTGTGGTACCGCAATTCTTGAACGTGCCGTAAATCTGGTCGTCCAGGTCGATGCGGTCGGTAACGAGCACCACTTTGAAATCGTCGGCCCCTTGGCCAGGCAGGTCGAGCGCCAGTCCCTTGGCCAGCATGACCATCGTCAGCGACTTGCCGCTCCCTTGCGTGTGCCATACGACACCGCCGCGGCGGCTGCCGTCCTGATCGCGGTGCTGGATGCGGTCGAGAATCTGGCGGACACAGAAGTACTGCTGGTAGCGGGCGATTTTCTTGTCGCCGCCGTCGAACAGCAGATACCGCTGGGCCAGTTCAAGCAACCGCTCAGGGCGACAGAGCGAGAAAATCGCCGCATCTTGTTCCGTGATCTCGCGGCCCTTCTTTCCGGCGAGCTTGTCGAAGTACGGACGGGCCTCGGCGAATCCGCCGGAAAACAGCCGGTCCTGGACATCCGGGGCAAGTGGCTGGCCGACAAGTTTGCTGAGAGCCTCTTTGTCGAGGTTCTCTTCCTTCCAGACGGCCCAATACTTGGCGCTGGTGCCGACGGTGGCGTATTTCGCTTCGCCGACAGCGAGCGCCAGTACGAGTTGGACGAAGACGAACAGCCGGGGAATTTCGTGGACGCCCTGGTTGCGGAGCATCTGCGAAATCGCCTGCTCGACCGGCGAGCCACCCCCTTCAACTTTGGCGTTGGGCGACTTGTTCTCGATCACGGCCACGGGAATGCCGTTGACGAACAACACGATGTCCGGCCGCCGAGTCTCCTGGCTGCCGGTGCGGGCGACTTCGAACTCGGCGGTGACGTGGAAGCGGTTGTTGGCCGGGTTCTTCCAGTCGATGTAGTGCAGCGGAAAACTCTTGGTGTCGCCGGCGATGGTCTGTGGCAGCGTGGTACCGAGCGTCAGCCGGTCGTACAGCTTTTCGTTCG
>Ga0302237_1002381_pt1 | contig 11716 bp, 11 predicted proteins | sample AAG_UR_Ala_MG_FD_193530 | JGI IMG/M metagenome (GOLD analysis project Ga0302237, IMG submission 193530) | Enriched activated sludge microbial communities from anaerobic digester in WTTP, New Holstein, Wisconsin, United States - AAG_UR_Ala | ecosystem: Engineered > Bioreactor > Anaerobic >...
CCGCCCCCCATTCCCACCTTGGCCTCCGCGAAGGGTGTTTACCGACCCATAGGCACTGCCGCCGCCACCACCCCCACCGCCCCCTTTGATTCGGAGCCATACTTTTGTCACGCCCGTGGGAACGATCCAGGTCTGCGTGCCGGGGGTGGAGTATAGGACCCTGCGATTTGGTAACGGGAGGGCGGCCCGGATAGCGTTGTCCGCGGCGTCCATCTGCTGCTTGGTGACAAGGCCGGTCGCGGTCGTGGCGTCTGTTCCCCTCTGCTCGGCGGTGAACGGCTGCGACCCGTTCAGCAGCGCCACCTGATCCTTGCGAACGGCGTGGCCGTTCTCGGTCCCGGGCGGGACGGTGATGGTGCCGGTGAACACGGCGCCGGTCAGGAGCGCGTAATTGGCGCCGACCATGGCCTTGGCGATGGCCACGACCTCGTCGCGGCGGACACCGTCGTCCGGCTCCTGGCTGGGGGCCAGGTGCATTGCCCGCTTGCCGCCGAAGTCCACGTCGTCCAGGAACGTCGCACCGCCAGGATTGCGCGGCATGTACCCGGCGCCGGACCCGGGTGAAATCAGGATGATGACGAGGCGGCCGTATGGCACCACGGACGGAAGGCGGACGGTACTGGAGCTATGCGTTACATATTCGTCCGGCTGACCTTCGTTGTGCACCGTCTCGGTGATGTTCTGCCATGTGATCGATCCGGTGGGAACGCGGTTGCCATCGATCCACGCCATAGGCGTGTCGTGGTCGCTATCCCACGCGGCCGTCAGGGTGAAATCCTGTTCACCGGCCGGGGTGGTTACGGCGCGAACGGTACGCGCCGGCCAGACCACCGTGGCCACGAAATCCGCTAGTGCGGCCTTCTCCTTGGCGTTCATGCGCTTCTCCCTAGGGCGTTGATGTCCAGGGCCAGGTCGTCGATGCGGTAGCCGGCGGCCGTCGCCAGGTCATGGCCGCGCACGGCGACGGTGCGGCCCATCTTGCCGAGGCTGCGCCAGGTGGGGCGCGGCGCACGGCCGGGCAGGGACAGCGCGCTGCCCATGATGCCGCCGTCCTCGGCCAGCGACGGGCGGCCGTCGACGACCACTTGCAGGCGCACGTCCTCGGTCGCGGTGATTGACACGCCGGAAATCATGACGCCATTGGGGTAGCGCCTGCCCAACGTTTCCCACCGGACGGGAATGTCGGCCTGGCCGCCGATGTTGTCGATGTCGTCGGCGTCGTCGTCCTCCAGGCTGAACACGTCATCGGTCGAGCGGATCCACACCTTGCCGGCGGATTCGCACATCGCATGCACCGGCAGCGGCAGGCGCCAGGTGCTGAACCCGTGGACCTTCTGGCCGGGCGTCAGCGACAGGCACACCATATCCCGGCCGAACGCCAGCAGGAAGCAGCCCAGGCGGCGGGCGTAGATGGCAATGGGATTGGCGCCGGTGTCGTTCGCTAGCTCGTTGACCAGGCTGTCCACCTTCGACCCGACCGCATCTTCTGCGGGATCGAGGGTCTGCGTCACGGTGGTCAGGCTGCGGATGCCGGCGTTCGTCAGCAGCAGCACGTCCCCGACGATGGACGCGATGGCGCGGGGGAAACGGCAGCCGACGCCGGCGACCGTCGACTCCTTGACGTACCGCGTGTTGTCGGTGTCCATCTTCCACACCTGCATGCCGGCCTCAAAGAACACGGCGAGGCGGCCGCCGAAGTCGGCCAGCGCCCGCGGCATACCGGCGCCAGCGGCGTACTGGCCGAGGGATTCAAAGCCTTCTTCGTTCGTGGCATCGCCACCGCCCGGCCCCCACGTCTCCAGCTTCGACGGGTCGGCATCATCCAGGGCGGAATACCACAGCTTGGTCAGGCCGGCGTCGAGCGCCCATGCCCGGCTTTCCAGGCCGATCAACGCATAGTCCGGGGTCCCGGAAAAGGTGATTTTCGTGGAGTCGCCCGTGTCGTCGCCGGCCGGCGGGCAGTGGTGCAGCTCCGACGCGCCGGCCGGCATCTTGACCAGGACCAGCGATGCGCCGTCGCTCCCCACCATCTGGCCAAGGATGTCGGCTCCGGTGACGTCGCTCTCGCAGTAGTCGAGGACGATGGTTGGCGACAGCCCGGCGGCGGTGGTTTCATGCTTGGCGAGCGCCCGCACCTGGTTGCCGACGGCATACAAGCCGGCCGTGGTCGAAGGGAGGCGCAGTCGCCAATGCAGAGCCGGGCGGCGCACCAGGCCGCCCGAAGGGGTAACGATCAGGTTCTCAGCACGGACAAACGCACCCTTGATGTCCATGGCGCCAGGACGCAGGTCCAGGCCGGTCGCTGGCATCAAGGGTACGGCGGTCATGTCAGTGTCTCCTACGTCATCGCGTCTACGTGGTCGCGGTTACGCGATGCCCTTGGAGACGATGTGCCAGGCGGTTCCGTCGCTGACGATCTCGACGAAGTCGTTGGCCGCATCGATGGCCGCATAGGTCGCGCCACCGTCGATGGTCTCGGCGCCGTTCGGGTCGATGGTCACAGCGACGGCGTCCGCCGTGGTCTTCTTGATGATGTACCCGCGCCCGGTGCAGCTCGCAGCCGCCGGCAGGGTGACAGTGATGGCCCCGGTATTGGGTGCGATCACCAGCTTGCCCAGGTCGCCAACGGCCAGGGCCTGGCTGGCGGTGGTGGCGTGCAGCGTCTTAACGGCGGTGAACCGCTCCGACGTGTCGATGCCGTAGGCCTGCTCAACGATGTGCCAGGCGGTTCCGTCGCTGATGATGGACAGGGTGTCGTACTGCGCGTCCATCGCGGCGTTGGTCGCGGAGCCATCGATGGTCTCGGCGCCATTGCCGTCCAGGGTGACGGCAACGGCATCGGCGGTCGTCTTCTTGAAGACGAACCCGGCGCCGGTGCAGCTCGCAGCCGCCGGCAGGGTGACAGTGATGGCGCCGGTGTTCGGGACGATCACCAGCTTGCCAAGGTCCGACACCTCCAGCGCCTGCGGCGACGTGGTAGCATGCAGGGTCTTGGTGCCGGCCACGAAGGCGGTGGCCATGACCGTGGGCGCCAGCAGCGCGGCGAGGGCGGCGGGCGTCGACAGGCGGCGCTTCATGCCCTTGGCGATCAACACGAAGTCGGCCGCCTCGGGGGTGGCGGTGGGGAAGCCGTAAGCGGCTTGAGTGGCGGACATGATAACCTCCTGTGTCGGAGTGGTGGTGGATTACCGGGGGAGCCGGACGGCTCCTCCCATGAGACGGGGGTCGGTGTAGGCGGGCACGTCGCGGCGGCGCAGGCTGACCACCTGGCCGGGGCGCTGCTGGGTCTTGAACGCAGCCAGGTAGGCGTTGTGCGCGGCCATCAGGTTGTCGGCGTTGGGCATCCGGCGGGCCGGGCTCGCTGCGACCAGCCACGCGGCGCGGCCGATGACGGCCTCCTTGTCGAGCGCCAGCAGGTCGCACTCGTCGGACAGCTCGTAGACGCCGGCGAGGTAGTCGATGGTCAGTGATCCGCCGGTGGGCACGCAATCCAGCTCCATTACCTGCACCGGGCCCAGGACGGCGGTCAGGTCGGCGGACGTGCCGCCGGTGGCGGTGAGCGTGGGGGCCGTCAGCCAGCCGGCGCCGGAATCGCTGATGACACCGCCGGTGATGACGCCGGCCTCGACGGTGGCGGTGATGACGGGGTTGCTGCCGTCGGCGCTGCGCTGGCCGCCGGTCACGCCCAGGATCTGGCCGGAATAACCGGTGCCGCCGGCCGCAATGTCGACCTCGACGATGCCGGTGGATGGGCTGATGTCGAAGCGCGACGGCGTGGCGATCTCGATGCGCGCCTCCCGGTCGATGCCGGGAAGCAGGACGGTGCGCGTCCCTCCATCACCGATATGCACCACGGTCTGAACCTGCCCATGGCGCGCGTCAACGGGCAGGTCGAACAGGCGAACGCCGGCGATCGTCTTAACGGTCTGCCGGCGCTGGCGCAGGTACTGGTGTTCGACGGAAAGCTGGTCCTGCGCGCTGTTGATCGCATCGGTCACATGCGCGACCAGCTCGGGATCGTCCACGCCGTCATCCAAGAGGCCGATGCGGGCAATGACCTTCTCGATTGCTTGCTGGAGGGTGACGGCGGGCGAGGGCATGGGATCAGCCGTTGAAAGGGGGGATGGAAGCGCTGCCACCCATGGCGGCGAGCGCGTCGTCGGGTTCCGCGGCCTGGGCACGGGGGCGGCCCCTGGTGGCCGGCTTGGCGGCGGCCTTGGCGGCATCGCGCTTGATCTGCTCGCGCGAGCGGTCGCGCTGTTCCAGAAGGGCCAGCGCATCACGTTCGGCCGAGCGCCAGGCATCGGACCAGCCGGACGGCTCGACGGTGGGGTTGGCGCTGCCGTACTGCGCCTTGCAGGGCTTGGGGCGTATGCGGCAGTGGTTCTGCCAGCGGCCGAGGGTGTTGACCTCCTCGACGGAGCCGGTTGGGTCGATGTGCACCTGCTCCTTCTTCAAGCCGGGGAATCCGGCCAAGATGAGGGGGATCTCGGGCGCATAGACCGAGAAGCGGCGCGAGGTTTCATGGTCCACGCGCAGGTTGTAACGGATGGCAAGGGGCATGGGTGCTCCTGTGGGAAAGACCGCCCCTCCCGCCAGCGCGCCCCATGCTGCGCATCCGACGGGAGGGTGGTCAGTGGATGGCCCGGGGCTGGGGTCGCATGGTCCCGGGCGATGAATCAGGTGAGCTGGAAGATGCCGTTGCAGGCCATCGCCAGCGGCTTGATGGCCGCGCAGTGGTCGCACTGCTGCTCGATGGCACGCTTGCGCGGGTCATCGGCCGGGATGGTGAGCTTGAAGTCCAGACCGGTCTGCACGAGGTATTCCCAGGCGGGCTCGTACAGGACCACCAGCATGTCGGTGAACTTGTTGGTGGTGCCGGTGGTCGTGTAGCCTCTGCCGACGTTGGCAACGGTCACGGTGGCGATCTTGCCGATGCGGACGTCATCGGCCGCAACCTGGGTCAGGCCCGCACCGCTCGACGCGCTGTAGACCGTGCAGGTGATCGACCCGTCCGCGCCGTCGCCGACATTGGCCAGGGTCAGCGTTGGGGCGCTGGTGTAGCCCTCGCCGCTGTTCAGCACCACGACGCTGTCGATGGTGCCGTCGGCCGCGACGTACACGGCGAACTTGGCGCCGGTGCCGCCGCCGCCGGTGACGGTAACGCTCAGGTCCGACAGGCCGACACCAGCCTCATCCGAGGCGACGGTGTCCAGCAGGTCGAGCGTGGTGTCCAGCTCCAGGTCGAAGTCCTTAGCGATCTGCACGTCCTCGTCGGCAAGCACCAGGTTGACCTTGCCGCCGCCGCTGGCGTCGCGGTTGAACCGCATGCCGGCGTAGTTGTTGGCCTGGTAAATGTACTTGTCGAACCAGCCAGAGCCGCCGAAGCCCTTGAAGCGGCCACGGGGCAGTCCGCAGGTCTTCGCCCGGATGCGAAGCTGGCGGATGAACTTGGTGAGCTGCGACAGCGCGGTGCCGCCACTGCCCACGGTGCCGCCGGCGCCCAGGCTGTCCTGGCCGTTCAGCGTGCTGTTGGCGTCGTTGCCGGCGAAGATTAGGTGCTGCACCGCCGGTTCCGTGGCGCGGTTGATGCCGCAGCACAGGCCGTCCATCTGCGGCGAGACGAAGCCGAGGATGCCGACCACGTCAATGGCGGTCGCGCCCTGGCGCCACAACAGCTCGTTCCAGTTCTCCTCCATGCGGTCGAGGTACGACTCGTTCGCGTTGGTCATGATGTCGTACAGGATCCGGTCATCCTTGGGGCTGCCGACCCGGCGCGTGATCTCGCCGCCGCCCGCGTTGTTGTTCGGGATGATGGTGATCCCGTTCTCCTTGCGGATGTCCTCATGCGGGATGCGGTGGCACCACACATACCGGGCGAGCGTGACCTCGCCCTTGATGCCGTCGCGGATGCGGACGGCGTCGTCGATGGTGTCGTCGCCATCGATGGCCTGGCCGACAAGGTTGGTCGCGCGGTTCTTGAACCACATGACATCCTTGCCCTGCATGTAGGCGCCGGTCTTCTTGCGCTTCTTCATCCACTCGACGAGCGGGCGGGGGCTGCGGCCGGACTTGGCCACGAAGTTGCTGCGCGCCTTGGCGACGGAAGCGCCGGCGACGGCAGCGGCGTGACTGGAGAGGATCTCGATGGACATGACTGGATTCCTTGATGGTTGGGGATGGTCCCCGCGCGGATCAGGTGCCGTAGGTCTTTGCCATCAGCATCTTGAATTCGGCGTCGGGGTCGTTGGGGTCGATGGTCGGTCCCGTCCCGGCGGACGGTTTCTGGTGGGTGGGAGGCGGCGCGGTCCTGGCGCGACGTTCCTGCGCCAGGATTCTCCCCTGCACTTCGTCGTAGACCCTGGTTGCGACCTTGGCGGTGATGGGCACCTCCAATGTCCGCAAGCGGTTCAGCTCGGCTTGGTACTCCGAATTGATCCGCGGGAACACCGCATCGACGAACTTCCTGCCATTCGATATTTCCAGGTCGTTCAGCTTGCCTCGGGCGTGAGCTAGTGCGACGCGCGCGACTTCCTGGGGGTTCTCGGCCTGCGGGCGCGGCGGCGGTTGCTGCTGCGTCCTGGCAGGTGGCTGTTGCTGGCTGGCCGCCGGTTTGGGCGGCGCTTCGGTCGTGGTGCCGTTTTTCGCGTGCCTCGCTTTGAAACGAGCCAGCACGAATTCCGGGTCCGTCGACCGCGCCATCAGCTCGACCAGCTCCTCCACGTCCTCCATCGGGATGCCTTGCGACACCTGCTGGGGCTGGGGGATCTCGATACCGAGCGCCTGGAGGACTTGCATCCTGGCGTTCTCATCGCCCTTGCGGCTGGCGGCGACATGCCGCAGCAGCGGGACGATGGACTCCTCGGGGATGCCGGCGTGGTCGAAGTGGTCGATCAGCTTGTCGGTGATCTTCCGTTCGTCCTCCAGCTCCTTCGTCAGGGCCTCGGCCTTGGTCAGAGCCTCCCGTCGAACCTCAAGCGCCCGGTGCAATTTCTTGAGCGGGACGCGCCCTTCCTTGGTTTCCTGTGCGGTCGGATCGATGTCGGCCGCCGGATCCGCCTGCGGCCTGTCGCCTGCGGGCTTCTGCTCCGGTTTGCCGCCATCCTGCGCCGCCTGGTCGCCGTCGGCCTGGGGGTTCGGTGGGGTGTGTTCGTCGTTCTTCGGTTGTTCGACACCCTGGTCATAGGTGCGATCCATCAGCTCCTTGAAGGCAGCGTCGGGATCGTCCTGATTGGCGCTGGGGGAGCCCGTCGAATCGGTTGCGCCGCCGGTCGCGGGCTCCCTCTGATGCTCGCCACCGCTGATCGCGGTCGGCGTGCTTCCCTGCGGTTCGCTGCCTGCGGCCGGGGTGCCGCCTGCGCCTTCGCCGGGATTGGTGGTGTCGATGGTATCCATGGGCATGGCTCTTTCAACGTTGTGGAATCACGGTGCCGGCGGCATGGCGCCGGTCATGGGCTGTGATTCCTCGGTGGGCATGGGAACGGGTGGCGCCTGTGGCGCCTGTGGGGCCGGAAGGCTGGGGGTGGATGGGGGCGGCGGGATGGGGGCGGACGCCTGCATCGGCGCCGGCGCCTTCGGACGCATCAGCTCGCGGGCGCTGCCGCGGACGTCGGCCAGGCGCAGGATGGGGGCGACGAGGGCCTGCTCGTCCAGCTCGATGCCCACGGCCGCGCACTCGGCCTTGGCCGCGGCGACCTTGCGGATGGCGTCGATGGCGCCGTTGATGCTGGCGATTTCCTGTCCCCGGGCCTGCCGCTTGTTGCCGGCCACGGTGATGTCCACGTTGAGCCCGAAAAGCAGCTCCTCGCGGGTCCGTGGCATCGGCCATATCGCCTGGTCGCTGCCGGTCAGGCGCTGCACCTGCTTCTCCGTCAGGTACGCGATGTCATATCCCAGGATCTTGCGGATGCGGCGCGTGCCGAATGCGGACAGGGCGATGGCGTGGCGGTCGCTGGCGGCGGCGCTGCGCTGCTCGGCAATGTTCGCCTCGGTGGCGGTGTTGGCCACCTGGACAACGCCCAGCTCCGACAGGCTCATGCCCATCACCAGCTCCAGCAGGCGGAACAGTTGGTCGAGGTTGTACTTTTCGGCGTTCCAGTCGTCGGAAGCGATCTCCTGCCACGAGTCCCTGATGTCCTTGGGGTCCTCGCATTCGATCACGTCATGGGGAACGCTGGACCGCAGCTTGTCCATTTCCTCGGGCTTGAATGCGCCCTTTTTCACGATGTACCGCTTCATGCTCGCCCACAGCGATTCCTCGCCATCGGTGAGGCGCTGATTGATGGCGGTTTGGATCTTGCGCAGGAACGTCACTTCCGACGTCGGCAGGTGCTCGCCGTCGAATTGGTTGAACGCCAGGCACTCATACGGGCATCTGGTTTCGTCGGTGACGGGCAGCGGCTCGTTGACCAGGAAGAAGGTCAGGCCCTCGGCCCACATGTAGTGGCGGCCGTTGGCGAAATCGAAGCGGTCCCACAGGACGCACTTGCCACCCTGGCTCGCGCTTTCGTAGTCGGACGTCCCCGGCTCCTGTCCGTCGGTGGTGCTACCGGCAACGGTCCCACGCAGGGACTCGGGGGTGGCTTCCGGCCGCTGGCCGGTGCCAAGCTGCCGTGCCTCCTGGGGCGACAGCTTCCACTGCGACGCCAGGCGGTCGCGGTCCATGAGCACCTGCTCCGCGATCCAGTCGCCTTTCTGCGCCGCCTCCTGCGGCAGCACGCGCCAGTCCCACCGCATATTCTCCGGGCGCGGGTGGTCGGTGGTCGGCTGCTGCCAGAAGTCCGGTTCCGCCAGCCAATCAGCCGAGAAGGGGCGACCGTCCGGCGACTCTGCCGCGGCGGCGACATCGAGGATGCGCTCGTCGCCGGCGATCTGGCCGTCCAGCATCTGCCGGGCCTTGTTCCGCACGTTGTCGGACAGGTCCAGGAATTGCTGCCACTTCGCGCTGTTCTCGTCGAACCAGCCGCCGGAGTATTCCTGGGCCAGCATCTGGAGCCTGGCGATGTCGTCCTGGGTGTCCCACCGGCGGCAGCCGCTGGCGTCCTTCTTCGGGTCGCGCTGCCACCCGTCCTTGGTCCAGGCCAGCCCCACGGTGAACGTCGAGAGGGCGGCCTTGGTCTGACTGTCGGTGAAACCGAGCTGGCGCATCTGCTCCAGCAGCAGGCACTCGTTGGTGACGCCGAACCGCTCGCGCCGCTCCTCCAGGAGGCGGTACGCCTGTTCCGCCTGATCGGCGGCAGCGATGAGCGCCCTGGCGTCCGGCATCACGCCCATGCGCCGGGCCGCCTGATTGGCCGCCCTGATCGCATCCTTGCGCGCCCAATCGACGGACCCAACGCTCCGCTTCTGCGTGATCGACAGGTCGGACTCGCTGGGCGCGATGCGGGTCAGCTTGGACTGGATGGCGCGCGCGGCGAGGTTGACGCCGAGCGTGGACCCATCCGCCAGGGCAAAGGCGGTGACGGCCAGGAACTCGCGGTCTGCCTTCCACGTCGCCCACTTCGTGCGCAGCCACGACGGGACGCGCTGCTCGTCCTCAAATTGACGGATGAGCGCCTGCTCGGCCGGCGTGCCGACGCGGACGGCCGGGGTCTGCGGTTCCGTGGACACAGCGACCACCACCGTTGCGTCAGCGGTGGCAGGAATGGCGGCGGCGGTCTGCTGGTCGGTGTCCATGTTCGTTCCGTTCGTTCTGCGGTTCTCGGTCTTACGTTTGGTCAGTAGACGATGGCGAGGGCCGGCACGGCGTTGCCGTCGGCGCTGCGGACATACAGCTCATCCGCCGTGTCGCTCGGCTCCTGCCATTCCTCGCCGGCCTCATGGTATTCTCCGTGCGTGGTGAAATCGGTTGCCGCGATGGCGGCGCCCTGCCTGGGGCTGGCGGTCAGGAACGCGGCACGGTCTGTCGTCACAGCCGGCTGATTCGCGGAAATGCGAATGCCGATCTTACCGCGACCGATCGGTCCGATCAGGTCGGACAGCTTCGTGCCCTTGCCGTCGTTGTCCGTGTTGGCTGGGATGGAAATGGCCACTTTGAATGGCCGGTGGGTGGATTGAACGTCGAATGCCATGATGTGCTCCTGGCTCGGTGGTTTGGGGTGGTGTGACGGTCGTCATGGCTTCACCACTCCCTTCTGGTCGGGATTCGCCCCAAGGCGAAGCCAGCGAAGAATACCGCGACGGTGGCGGTAAGCGCATGCCAGACCGGCAGCGACACCCGCCACGACCAGCAGCCAGACGTGGTCGGCGGCCCACAGGCTTGCGATGCCGATGGCGATGGCGTAGATGCCGATTTCCGTGGCGGCTCCTGCAAGGCCGGCGATGACGGAACCGGCGGCGGTGGTGACCCCGATGATGCCAAGGACGGGCGCGGCGACGGTGGCGGCAATGGCGGCGAGGCGACCGATCCGCAGGACCACTCCCAGCCCCATGATGGCGCCACCCAGCCAGAGGCTCCAGCTTCCGAGGCTGGCAAGTTCGGCGGCGAGGGTGCCTGGTCCTTCGCCGCCGCCGTCTCGCGGGTCGCGGACTCCGCATGCGCAGCCGGCCAGGAGCCACACCAGGGCGACGATGGCGATGCCGACCAGGGCGCCGCGCACTAGGGCATCGCGCATGCCGAAGAACCGGCCGCAGCGACGGCAGCGGGGGGCTGGGTACTCGGGATCGGTGTTCCCGTCCCATTCGTGGAAGCTGAACAGACAGCGAAGATCGAGCATGGTGCGTCCTTTCCTTTGGACTTTGCGGGCGGTTCAGCGAAGCGGGCCGACACGACGCCGGTGCCGACAGCAAGCCACACCACCAGGCACAGGATGCCGATGATGACGGCCGGGACGATGCAGTTGATTGCCGCGTCGATGATCTTGCCGATGACGGGATTGGGCTTCGCCAAGTCCCCCACCAGTTTGGTCAGCGCATCCACCGACTCCTTGAGCGACACGACGCTGCCGCGCAACTTGGTCATCGTCACGGCGCCCTCCGTCAGGCGCTCACGTATGGTGCGGACCTCGCGTTCCAGTTCGCGGATGCGGCGGTCCTGGGCGCAGTCGATTCCGTGCGGTGGCGTCGGGAATGACTGCGGCGGGAAATCGGTGTCGTCGTCCTTGGGCACGGCTCATCCCTTCTTGAGATTGGCCAGGACGTGGGCGGCAATGCGGTTGAGCGCATCCTTCCAGGCCTGGTGCTGCTGATCGGGAAGGGCCGCGCATCCGGCGGCGCCTGCGACGATCTGGAAATCGCGGTGCAGCTCGGGCGGCATCTGCGGCGGCGCTTTCTCGGGCGCCGGCTTGGTGGCTGCCGTCTCGGCAATCGCCTTGTCGATGGCAGCCTGGGCGGCGGGGATGGCGGGGTTCTTTTTGGCCATGGGTTACTCCGTGGGGACCGCAGGTGCGGCATTAGGGAAAGCGCGGGCGACGAGGGCCGCATGGTTCGCAGCGCAAACCTCCTCACCCAGCAGGTCGAGCCATTCCATCACCTGGGCGCCAGAGATGTCGATGGTGCCTCCCTTGCCATCGGGCACGGGGAACGTCTTGGAGAGGAGCGACACGACGAGCTTGGAGTCCAGACCATGCACGATCGGGTCGCCGTCCTTCTCGGCGTCGCCAACCTGCACGAAATGCAGATAGAGGTCGATCCGTTTCTGGTCGAGCTTCTTGGGATTCCGGCACACCAATTCACCCACGCGAGTTTTGTATTCGGCGGCGGGGACGGTGGTTTTAAC
>Ga0302237_1002395_pt1 | contig 11676 bp, 9 predicted proteins | sample AAG_UR_Ala_MG_FD_193530 | JGI IMG/M metagenome (GOLD analysis project Ga0302237, IMG submission 193530) | Enriched activated sludge microbial communities from anaerobic digester in WTTP, New Holstein, Wisconsin, United States - AAG_UR_Ala | ecosystem: Engineered > Bioreactor > Anaerobic >...
ACTCAATCCGCCCCAACCCGTGAACCCTGAACCCCTTACACATATCTCGACGTGACACCATTTGGGAATGCACCCGCCCCTCCCCACCAGTCCGGGACTGGCTTTCGCCTTGGCCACCAGACTGCCCGGGTCGAGATCGGTCGTGGACAGGACGCCTTTCATCGCGCCGAAAATGCGGATTCGTCGCACCAGCGAACGGGTATATCCGTCACGGTTGTTAAGACGTGAATCAAGTTCTCCCTCCGAGGCGCGATTCCGGATGCGCTTTGCCGGCCGGTCTCAAGTCTTCGGGGGATGCCGCCCGATACCCATACACGGCTGTGGGTCTCCGGACACTGACACACGTCAGGTCCGGTCAGCCAACCATCGAGGACTCTTGCTGCGGCGAGCGAGAGTCCTCATTTTTTTTGCGCTTCGCAAGTCGCTTCAGAATCGTTGCCGGCGGATTATGGCGGGCTTCATCTACGCCGACCAGGACGCCAAGCCCCCACATCTTTACATTGTCCCCGTTGCCATCCTTCGCTATAATCCGCAACCAACGCGACCCTTGGCTATATGGAATTGGCCCGCGAAGGGCCTGACGGCGTGATTGGGGAGGATTCAGCCACGACAGGCCTACGAATTGGAGTTGGTCACGATACGCATCGACTGGCCCTTGGCGGGCCGTTGGTGGTTGGCGGGGTCTGCGTGCCACACGACCACCACCTAGTCGGGCACAGCGACGCCGATGTGCTGCTGCACGCCATCACCGACGCGCTCCTCGGTGCCGCCGCCCTGGGTGACATCGGCGAGTTCTTTCCCGATACGGATGAGGCGAATCGAGGCCGCGATTCGGGCGAAATGCTGCAACTGGCCCAACGGCGAGTCCGGGAAGCCGGCTTTCGCATCGTCAACCTGGACTGTATCGTTTTTGCACAGCGTCCTCGATTGACCCCTCATAAACCGGCCATTCGCCAGCGAATTGCCGAATTGCTGGGGGTGACGCCAAACCTGATCGGACTGAAAGCCAAGACAGGCGAGGACTTGGGGGCGGTGGGACGGGAGGAAGCCATGTCGGCCCAATGTGTGGCGCTGCTGGAAACTTGCACGACGGAGTGTGAACGATGACGATTCGACTGTACAACACCTTGACCCGAAACAAAGAAAACCTGCAACCGGTGATGCCCGGCAAGGTCGGCATCTACCTGTGCGGACCGACCGTCTACGACAAGGCCCACATCGGCCACATGGTCGGGCCGGTGATCTTCGACACCATCAAGCGGTATCTCGTCTACAGCGGTTACGAAACGACCTGGGTCGTCAATATCACGGACGTCGATGACAAACTGATTAAGAAGGGCAAAGAGCGGGGACTATCCATGGCCGAGGTGGCCCGCGAGAACACGGCCGACTATCTGGCAAATCTGGAGGGGCTGGGCGTCGATCAAATCGACCACATGCCGAAAGCCACCGAAAACATCGACGAGATCATCCGCTTTGTTCAGGGGCTGATCGACCGCGACTTTGCTTACGTCGTCGACGGCGATGTGTTTTTTGATGTCGGCAAAGACGCCGGCTACGGCAAGTTGAGCAATCGCAGCGCGGACAGCCAGCAGGGCGAAGGCGGCGAGGCGGCGGCCAAAAAGCGATCGGCCGGGGATTTTGCGTTGTGGAAGGCGGCCAAGCCCGATGAGCCCTCGTGGGACAGCCCCTGGGGTAAAGGCCGTCCCGGCTGGCACATCGAGTGTTCCGCGATGAGCCGGCGACTGCTGGGCGAGACGTTCGATATCCACGGCGGCGGATTGGACCTGATCTTCCCGCACCACGAGAACGAGATCGCCCAGAGTGAATGCTGCCACGGCAAGCCGATGGTCAAGTACTGGCTGCACAACGGCCTGCTGCGGGCCGCGGCGGCCGGCAAAGTCGGCGGCCGTACGGAACGCGAGCAGGAAGAAACGACGGTGGACACCAAGATGAGCCGCTCGAAAGGCGCCGGCGGATTGGCTGACCAGATCGCCCGTTTCGGCGGCGAAACGATCCGTTTTTTCCTCCTCCGCACCCACTACCGCAGCACGGTCGAATACAGCGAACAGGGCTTGGAGGAAACCAAAACGGCCCTGGACGGTTTTGCACGGTTCTTTGAACGCTACCAGCGAATTACCGGCCAGAGCTTCTACGAGTTGCCGCCGATCGCGCGACGCACCGAGGGGGAGATCTCCGCCGCCGGCGACCCGTTGCTGACGGAAGCGGCTCAACGGCGGGCCGGCTATCTGGCCAAAATGGACGACGATTTCAATACGGGAGGGGCCATCAGCGAACTGTTCGAGTTGCTGCGGGCGCTGAACAAGTACGCCGACCAACACCTGGAGGCCCCGGCCGGCCGCACGGAATCGGCGCTGGCCAGTTTTCAGCGCGGGGTCGTCACGCTGCGCGAACTGACGGCCATCCTGGGCGTGTTCCGCACCCCCCCGCAACTGAAGACGGGCCAAGAGACGAAATTGGTCGGCCGGCTGCTGGATCTGCTTGTGGAACTGCGCAACGAGTCGCGCAAGAAGAAGGACTTCGCCACGGCCGACCGCATCCGTAACGGCTTGAGCGAATTGGGCATCACCCTCGAAGACCGCAAGGACGGGACCGCGTGGAGACTGCCGTAGCGTTTTCAGCCGGGGTCTGCTCTCCCCCCGTGCGCCCCCCGTGACTTTCTGCTGGCCGGGATTCGCGTGGGGCGAGCAATGGCGAATAGCGAATACTGAATAGCGAATGCAGAATGCTTCGATGCCGGCTCATTCAGACTTCTGTGTTCCTTATTCTGTATTCCTTCATTCAATTGAGAAGACTGAGGAAACCGTCCCGCGATGGACTGCGACGTACGTCATGACCTGGTGCTGGGCATCGACCCCGGCTTGAACACCACGGGCTACGGCCTGGTGCAGCTGGGCGCGGGCGGTCCGAAGTTGGTCGAGGCGGGCGTGGTGCGCAGCCGAGCACACGATCCGCTGGAGGCCAAACTGGTCGAAATCCATCGGGGCGTGACGGAATTGTTGACGTCGTTTCAGCCCACCGTGATGGCCATCGAGGAATTGTACTCGCATTACGAACGACCCACGACGGCGATCCTGATGGGGCACGCCCGCGGCGTCATTTGTTTGGCCGCGGCGCAAGCCGGCGTCCCGATCCGGCATTACGCGGCGACGCACGTCAAAAAAGTGCTGACCGGCAGCGGACGAGCCCCGAAACCGCAGGTCCAGATGGCGATCTGCCGCGAATTCGGCCTGCCCCAAGCACCCGATCCACCCGACGTGGCCGACGCCTTGGCCATCGCCTTGTGCCACATTTACTTTCGTGATGTGCCCTTGACCAAATACTCATGAGACGGAACCTACTCCCTTGATCACGAAAATCTCCGGCAAGCTGATCGCCGTCAGCGAGTCCATCGCCACCCTGGCGGTGGAAGCCTTCGAGTACGAAGTGTTGATCCCCGAAACCACCCGGCGGCGGCTGCAAACGATGCTGGGCGAGACCGTCAGCTTGCACACCCTGCACTACCTGGAAGGCAATCCGGCCCAGGGGCGCGTGGTCCCGCGGTTGGTCGGCTTCGTGAACGAAGTCGAACGCGAGTTCTTCGAACTGTTCTGCTCGGTGGATGGCGTCGGCGTCCGGAAAGCCTTGCGCTCGATGGTGCGACCTGTCAGGGACATCGCGGTGCTGATCGAAGAGCAAGATGCCAAGGGCCTGTCCGCGCTGCCCGGCATCGGCCCGGCCATCGCCGAGCGGATCATCGCCAAACTGCGGCGCAAGATGCCCAAGTTCGCCCTGCTGGTCGGCCGCGAAGAAAGCGGCGCGACGGAAGTCGAACGCAGCGTGATGGACGAGACGTTCCAGATCCTCTGTTCGTTGGGCCACAGCGAATCCGACGCCCGCCGCCTGCTGGACGCCGCGCTGGCCAGCAAGCAGAAATTCAAAGACGTGGAATCGCTGCTGCAGGCCGTCTATCAACACCGGCGCGACTGAGCCGCGACCGGAGCCTTGGCGTCCACTGCTAGCTGCCGGCCCCCTACCGCCCGCGACGTTTTCGCGGCGCAGTTCGCGGCGTCACGCTCTTGGGGTCAGGTGGTTCAAAGTTCAAAAGTGGCGGGGAACCGCGTTGCCATTGGTTTGCCCGCTTACCCGCCACTTCTGAACTTTGAACCACCTGACCCCGGCCCTTGAGAAAGCGTGACTTCTTGAACCGCCCAAGAAAAGGCGTGATTACCGCCAGCAGTTTTGCATCTGCCAGTGGGATGCGATCGTCGCCAGCGGCGTCCGCTTCGCTTCTCTGGAACAGAAGATCGTGGCGGCCGACGCCGGCGACTTTCGAGCGAAACTGTTTCACGCCATTGGGCCCACCCTGTCGCTGGACCTGCACCGCTCGTTGGGCCGCTCCGGGTTCGCCTGGATCGCCATGCCCGCGACTCGCTGCTGGTCGGCGAAGCGAGGTGGAGTGCGCCCAACCGAATTCACCACACCGACGACCTTGGCGCGATCTTGGATGGCGCGATCTTGGACATGCAGATTGGTCTGCAGTGGACGCGCTGCCTTCCACGCTTAGGGAAACTGGCCGTCCGCGGCACCTACGACCAGCAAAACTGGTTCGGCGCGGGAACGTTCTTCGCTACCGAGTCGCCCGCAGCCAACGGAATGCTGGGCATTCAGCCGGACGACCACGACATTGTTTTCATGGGGTTTTCCATCGGCATCGAGCTGACTCGCTAACCCTTGGATGGCCTTCCGGCGGCCGTGTTGACCAGCGGAATCTCCGGCGCGGCCGGATCCGGCTTGCGGCTGAGCAATTCGGTCAACTGGAAGGACTGATACGGCCGCTCGGCGGCGGGCTGCAGATCGGCGCTGGCGTTGGCGACCCAGAAGCGAGTGCTCTTGGGCTCGAACAGCGCGTTGTGCAGGTTCGACTTCATCGCCACCGGACGGTCCATCAAACGGATCGCCGTTTCGGCCGTAAAGCTGCCATGGCCGTCAGCAATGCGGCGGGCCAGTTCGTCATAGCGGTCGCCCGCCGACAGGATCACGCAGTCCTTGACGGGCTTGGGCAGCAGCGCGTGGTGCTGGCCGGGATCGATCGCGAAGAAGACGTTCCAGGACGCTTCCATGCCTACCGCCCGGTTGGTCTTGGCGTCGGCGATCACGTAGAAATACTGGCACGTGCGGGGGCTGTCGCGGAAGATACGGATGGCGTCATCCAGCGTGGCGGCCCGCTCCAGCACTTCTCGGACCAAAAATGCCATGGGCACGCCTTCCCAGTGCCCGATGCCGCCCCCGCCCATCTCGCCGATCGACACGTGACGGGCATTCATGCCGGTCACCGAGCCGATGAAACCCGCGTAGGTGACGTTCACAAACGGAATCCCGCCCTCGGGCTCGGCGACGATGATCACTGCGTGCTCCTGCAACCGCCAGTCGATGGCGTAGTCCAGCACGCGGCCATGGTACAACGTGCCGTCCTTGGTCGCGGTATTCATCACGGCAAACCCGCTGCAGTGGAACATCTCCGGGATGAAATTCGCGATGCGGGCGTCCGCCACCGGCACTCCGGCCCCGTCTGCTACGCCGCGAATTTCATCCATGATCCGATCCGGCACGAACGGCTTCTGCGTCTCGATGATGATCTCCACGATCTGCCGAGGCTTCAACCGCACCGGCCCCCATTCCAATGCCTCCTGCTCGCCCTTGACCTCCAGCAGGTACCTCGAGTTCTCGCGCACGTGGTCCTTCAGCAGCGCGCCGTGCTGGTATCCCATCTCGTACGGGGTGCCCTTCAAGTGCAGCACGGGATACCCGTCGATCCGCTCCAACCACCCGGCGCCACAGCGGGCCACCGTCTCCGCTCGGATCGCCGTGGGGACACAGACGAAAGCGACGAGAATTGCCGCATGAATCAGAAGGAATGGCGTACGTTTCATTGGTTTTGGATCCTGTGCTGACTTGACAGACGAGTTGTTCACAACTAGCTCTGCGAACTGGCGGGACAAGGTCAAATGTGGAACGTCGCACGATGCCCGATCCTGATAGTGTGCGACAGACGGGACGGATACTTCGTCCTGGCGGACTTCACTGCCTCGTCGAATGTATCCCCCAAGAAGTACTCGCCGGTTTCCGGCTCGATAGCAACGAACCGATCCCGGTGCTGGGATTCCAGATTCGTCCGCAATTGATCGGCGTAGATGTGCTTGGCGCGATCGATAACCGATTTTGTCTCGGCTGATATCATATCTGCTCTCCCTCCCCTGCAATAGCTCTGCCGGTATTCTACACCAAAATCGCACCGGGAACATCAGGCATCCCGAGCCTGCGCCCCTCGCGTTAGGGGGGCAGCTTAACCGTTTTGATCCAACAAGCAATCAGGGCTCAAGAAGATTGGTGCGGAGGCACTGCCGGCCCCATCACCGGGCACGCACGGGTCACAGGAAGATCTCTTTCTCGTGCATCCGGGCCTTGGACGCCCAACCTTGCCGGCGGGCTTGGGCGATCAGTTCCTTGCCCGGTCCATGGTGGGCATACAGCGCTTCGCCGGGGCTGACGTAGCGGTTCCAGTGGGCTTCGAAGACAGCCACCAAGTCCTTGTTCCTGGCCAGCACCGCCGGCACCGCGTGCAGCATCACGCGGCGCAGTTCGCGGCGCTGGAAGTAGCGCCCCACGAACGAGGGCAGAATTGCCGAGAGCCACGTGTTGCGAGCGACGTGGACGGATCGCGTAATCACGTACCGGGGCCGGTCGAGCGGACCGAGGGCTTCGTGCAACGCCTGGGTGAACAGCGCCGCCTCCTCGTCGCGAGCTTCTTCCAGGAACAACCGCACGTAGCCGCCCGAACGCTGGCCCACGTGCAGCATGCCCGGATGCCCCAGCAACTCGGCGTCGCACAGCGACAGCAACACCGCCTTGCCGATGGCCAGGGCCAGCGAAGCGTCGTTCCATTGCTCCCGCGCACCCTTGAAAGGCGGGAACCCCCCGCTGCCGCCCAGTGGGCTCGTCTCCAGCGCGCGGATCGGTTCCGCCGAATACGGCTGGCCGATCTTCCACAACTCCCGCACGTCGGTCCGCCGTCCGGCCCGGGCCAGCATCTCCGCATTCAACAGGCTGGTGGAACCCTCCAGCCCCTCCGGCTTCAACTCCGTGAACGCCGGATGGACGTGCCCGACGCCCTTTTCGATGGCCCCGTCGTCGGTGATGCCGAACAGCGTGCTGTGCTTGGCGATGAACCGCAAGTAGTCGTCCAGGCCCTTGGTGAATTCCGGCGCGATGCAGACCACGTCCCAGTTGTTGGCCAGCTTCTGCGGGTCCTCCGCGTCCAGCCGGATCGAACGGCCGCGCAGTTGATTGACGGTCATGGATGTCGTAACGGTGGTCAAGTCGATCAGCACGTTGATCTTGCTGGCGTCCCAACCCTCGCCCAGCAGGCCGCGGGTGCCCACCAGGCACTTGGTCAGCCCCGCCTGGAACAGGTCGGTGATCATGGCCACGTACACGCGAGGGCACCAGTCACTGCCCTTGCCGCGGAGGACGTGGAAGCCCTCCTCCTCGCCAAACTCCAGCTCGACTTGGTGGCCTTCCTTGGCCAACCATTGCTGAGCCGCGACGTCGAACGTGGGAGCCAGATCGTCGTCCACCAGGACGCTGGAGCCGGTGACCAGAATCGGCTGCAGAGCGTCGGTGCCCGGGTGCTGGATCAGTTGCTTGAAGGCGGCGATCGCCCCGCCCGCTTCGGCGTCCAGCAGGTGTTCGACCTCGGCGCTCACGGCCGAAGTCTTCTCGAAATCCGCGACCACGACCGCCCGCAGCCGGTCGCCCAGCAGTCGCTGCTCCGCGCCCAGGATGGGCACGAGCGCCTCGGTCTTGCTTCGGGAATAGGCCATGACGCGGGCCACGGGCGAGGCGCAGGCCTGGGCGCCCGTCTCGGTGATCTGCACGCCCAGCGTCCTCAGCCGCCGCACCACTTGCTCGGCCAACTCGCGGTTCGCGGCGTCCGCCGAACGCCGCAAGTGGTGCCGCACGTAGCGGTCCAGGACCGGCGTCAGCATGGCCATCTCGGGATACTCTTCGGGATCGACATCGGTCTGGGGCGGCGGCACCTCCGGCGGCAACTCGTGACCGCGCCGCAGCAAGAAAGTGCGAGCCGCCAGCGCGAACGCCGGATCGCGTTTCTCGAAGCTGTCCCAGTCCCTGACCACGCCCGTCGGCAGCCGTCGCTGGTGCAGCACCTCCAACAGCCAATCCGACAGCGGCTCGCCGGTGGACGGGTCGTAGGATGGGTTTGCAACCCGTCCCGCGTCACCGCTTTCCGCCAGCGTTGGGGGGCGGTCTGGCAGCGTTGTGGTGCGGTCTCCCGACCGAACCACGTCGCCGACCGCAGGTCTCCCTGGGAGGGCGGGAGACCTGCGGTCGAAGACCTCGGCGGGGTCGGGAGACCCGCGCCGAACGTGGACCTCGGCGAGGTCGGGAGACCCGCGCCGAACGGGCGCACCGCACCCAACCGCAGCGCCAGCTTCGCCGGCCGGGCGGCACAATTCCGCCACCAGTTCGTGCAGCTGTTCATCCGCGTTGGCGATGAACGCCAGCTCTTCGCGCGTGGGCCGGACGAAGTAAGCCAGGTCTTGAGACGGCGCGAGAAAGCCATCCTTGACGACCGCCGGCACGGGCACCTCGTAGTCCACCTCGCCAAAGAATTCGTCGTACCGTTGGACGTCCTCCGGCCGCTTGCCTTCCCGATCCGGCGGCGTGGCCGTCAAGCCGATGACGACCGGCTGGTCCAGCAACTCGTGAGCGTCCGCCAGGACGCGGCCCCAGTGGCCCAGCAGGTGATGGCACTCGTCCAGAATGATCAGTCCGACGCCGCGTTCCTTCAGCCGCTGCAAGGTCCGCAGACTGGAGGCGTGCAGCAGGTCCAGCGAACCGCCGGCCAGCGCCGCCGCGTCGCGGACTTGTTTGCGGTAGCCGCGCAGCCGCTGCTCGTAGTAGTCCCGGTTGTGCCGCCGCAGGTCCTCGATCCACACGGCCGCTTCCTGGGGATCCTTCGCCTGGCCGGCTTCGATCAGCCGGTCCTGCCACAACTCGACCGCCGGCGCTTCGTCATCCGGGCCGCCGCGGCCAGGCAGCGTCACGGATTGGTAGGTCAGCGAGGTCAGCAGAGCCGGCTGTTCCGGATTGGTGCTCACCAGCGGCGGATCGGTCTGGGCGGGCGAGAACAGCTCGATTTTGTCCGCCCACTGGGCTTGGATCGCCGAGTTGGGCGACAGCACGAGGGCCGGCAGACGGACGCACTCGGACCACAGGTACAGCCCCAGCACGGTCTTGCCGGACCCCGGCGGCGCGACGATGTGCAACCGCCGCTTGCCGGCCGCGAGCTTTCGCCGCGCGATCTTCACCGCGTCGGCCTGCGACGGCCGCAGTTGGCCCTGAAACCGGATTTCGGGAAACTCGGTGGCCATCCCAGCGAAGGACAAGCGAGAATGCTCTGCAAACAAACAAAACAGCCGGCAAGATAACCTGCCGAAGCACTTGATGCGAGGGGCGACAAATTCACAAGTGCCTGCCAGACAAGTCTTTTCGTAACACAAACGGAGGGGAAGACTTGACTTTCTTGCCCAAGTTTCGCACGATAACGTCTGCGGACACGCTTAGACAGGATCACCTCTCACAAGTACGGCTTCCGTTGCGGCTCGCCCAAGCGTCTGTCCGTTGCGTCGGCGGCACGTTTCGAGACACGAAGCGAAAGGGGCTGCGGATCATGGTGAGCACGGTAACCACAAGACGCGGAGAGTTGCGTTCCCATCGGGACCAGGTACAGCGACAGTTGGATCAGTTGGCCGAACTGCTCGAAGACATCGCGGATGCCGATGTGGATTCGTCGTGGGGCTGGTCTGCGGTGCCCACCGACGCGGTGCCCGATCGGGTGGCCGATCTGTGCGGCCGGTTGCAGACGTTGTTCTTCCTGGAAGAAACCGACGGGACGCTGGCGGACCTTCTGGAGGAGCAACCGGAACTCCGAGAGGAAGTGGAGGGTCTGCACGACGAGCACCCGCGTCTGCTGAGCCTGTTGGAAGAGATCGGCGAACTGTCCGGTTCTTCCGTTCGTCCTGCCTCCACCTGGGACGACGTCGAGTCGCGGTTCCACCAGTTCCAGCGGGCTTTGTCGGGCCACCTGCGGCGACATGACGACCTGGGGCAACGCGCGGCGCTGGTCGCCATGCGCTAGTGAGGCTGGACGGATGCCGTCGCTGTTAGTCGTAGACGACGAACCCACCGTGTTGCACCTGTTTCGGCGGATGTTCGACAAGGTGGGCGTCGAGGTGCTGACGGCGGCGAATGCGGCGGAGGCCCGCCGTCTGGTCGCCGAAACGCGTCCGGACGTGGCCATCCTGGATCTGGTGCTGCCGGATCAGACCGGCCTGCAGGCGTTTCAGGTGCTGAAGGAAATCGACCCGCGGCTGCCCGTGATCTTCATGACCGCCTCCGGCAACAGCGACACGGCCATCGAGGCGATGAAGCTGGGTGCGCTGGACTATCTGCTCAAGCCCTTGGACTTTGCCGAGGTCCGCAAGCTGGTGGACCAGGCGCTGGAGATCCGCCGCTGGACCCGGCAGCCCGTCGCCCTGCAAGACACCGCGGCTTCCCTGCCGGCGGAGGGCGACGCGCTGGTCGGCCGCTGCCCGGCGATGCAACTGGTGTACAAGGCCATCGGACGAGTCGCTTCGCAGAACGTGACGGTGCTGATTCGCGGTGAGAGCGGGACGGGCAAGGAATTGGTCGCCCGCGCGCTGTATCACCACAGTCATCGCTCGACCGGACCGTTCATGGAGGTGAACAGCGCGGCCATCCCCGAGGCGCTGCTGGAGAGCGAATTGTTCGGCTACGAGCGGGGCGCTTTCACCGGCGCAGACCGACGGCGGATCGGCAAGTTCGAGCAGTGCCATCGCGGCACGCTGTTTCTGGACGAAATCGGCGACATGTCTCCGGCGCTGCAGAGCAAGATCCTGCGGGTCCTGCAGGAGCAGCGTTTCGAGCGCGTGGGGGGCAACGAGATGATCGCGTCGGATGTCCGCGTGATCGCCGCCACCAACCGCGACCTGGAACGGATGGTGGCCCGCAATCACTTTCGCGCCGATTTGTACTACCGCCTGAACGGCTTTACGATCCAGTTGCCTCCGTTGCGCGAGCGGGGCGAGGACCTGCCGCTGCTGGTCGATTACTTCCTGCTGCGGGCCAATCGGGACTTGAAAAAGGAAGTCCGCGGCGTCTCGCCCGCCGCCCTGGAAATGCTGCGGCGCTATGCCTGGCCTGGCAACGTCCGGGAACTGCAGAGCGTTGTGCGCCAATCCGTGCTGCAGACGACGGGGCCGGTGCTGCTGGCCGACTTCCTGCCGGACATCGTCCGCGGCGGTTCATCCTCGCCCCTGCTCAGCTACCCCAGCGAGGACGCGGGGGCCGAATACTGGGAGCGGTTCGTCAACGAACGCATGACGGCAGGCGTCGAGGACTTGTACGATCAGGCCCTGGCCCGCATGGAGACCGAGTTGATCACCCGCGTGCTGCGCCGCACCGGGGGCAACCAACTGGAAGCCGCCCGCATCCTGGGCGTCACGCGGACCACGTTGCGAACCAAGATCCGCCAGTTGGGCATTGCCATCGACCGCGTCGTCGTAGGCGGCG
>Ga0302237_1002397_pt1 | contig 11671 bp, 7 predicted proteins | sample AAG_UR_Ala_MG_FD_193530 | JGI IMG/M metagenome (GOLD analysis project Ga0302237, IMG submission 193530) | Enriched activated sludge microbial communities from anaerobic digester in WTTP, New Holstein, Wisconsin, United States - AAG_UR_Ala | ecosystem: Engineered > Bioreactor > Anaerobic >...
CTCCGGCAGGACTGATGCGGACGCGAGTCGGAGGGCCGAGCAGCGACGTGACCCAGCCGTACTTCTGCTCCGCAAACGGCGACAGGTGCCCCTCGATCACCAGCCGCTCCATTCGCTCCCCCTCCAAGGAGGTTCGCTTGATGCCGATCATTAGCGGGTCCAATTGCTTCCAACCGCCGCCGTAGAACTGTGTCAATTCGGCGTACCGCGCCGCCTCGCCGCGCGTCACGGACCGCACCGCCACGTCGGGAATCGGGGTGAAACTGCCGCGCGGGCCGCGCAGCGAATCGACCAGTTGTCCGTCCGCGACCGTCGGTCCGCTGCCATCCGGCCGCTGGCCGAAGCCGGGCGGCAAGAGTTGAGCGCGGACCAGATCGGCGATCGTTTGGCCGGGCCGCCCTTCGGCTCCCGACGCCAATTGCGCCAGCTGGACCAATTCCAGGTCGGCTACGGCTTGCAGTCGCCGGCGCAGTTCGATCTGGTACTGCGGACTGAGCAGCCCCTGCTGAAACGCGGAGGAAAAGAACACGAACACCGTGTCTTGCCGGCTGGTCGGCATGATGGACCGCGCGTGCCGGAACTCGCTGCTGGCCCCCAAGGAACCCTGGCCGTCGCGGACTGCCAAGAAGCTTTCGACGATCGCGCGCGACGAAGTGACCAGGTGGTAATCCCCATCGACGACGTAGTAGGAGTGCAAGCGGTGGTCCGGGGTGGACAGGAACGATACGTCACGGCCGGCGATCTGCACCGTCTCGATACGAGACCCGTTGGCTTTCTCGGCTTGGAGGGCGGCCTTCCGCTGGTTGTTGATGTCATTGCCGAGCAGCGCGTTGCGGGCCTGAAACAGCATGCCGACCGCCGCGCCTTCGCGGAGGAACAGGTCGCGGCCGATGAGAGCTACGTCGACAATGACGGCCGGGCCGAGCAGGTCGGCCAGCGGCGACGCCTCCAGGGCCAGTTGCCGCTGCATCCGGTCGCCCGCCTGGTCGTCGAAACCGCGCAGCGTGATCATCCGCTCCAGGTCGCCGCCGTATTCTTGCTGCAGTTTGTCCCACCAGAGGTAATTCTGGAAATTGCCGAAGCGGATGTAGAAACACTCTTCCGGGACGTGCCTGGCGATCGGTTCGATGTCGACTTGCTCATCGGCGACCGGCGGCACCAGCGGTTGCCAGCGGATCTCGTCGGGAACGGGAAGGTCGGCTGGATCGTTGGCCGCGTAGCCCACCGTGTTGGTCTGCCGCAGCGCCGCCAAGCGGAGGTTTTCCGCGCCTAGGATCAGTTCCATCGTCTGGAGCGGTTCGCTGCGTCGACGTTCGACCGCCCGGCTCAGGAAGGGCGATGCGAGGCCCAGACGCCGCGAAAGCATGCTCGTGAGATAGGTCTGGACGATCGGCGGATAATCACTTTCTTGTGTTTGCCGGCGCGCCAACGCGTTGTATTCGCGCCACCAGCGCTGCATCAGCCGCTGGTGCCCGCGAAGATCCCGAGCTTGCTGCGGCATGAGGCGGAACTGCCTCGCCCCCGGCGCGTGCACCGTCAAATCCAGGGGCTGCTCGCCGGTGAACAGGAACAGGATGTTGAGCACATTGGGAGCCGCAACGGGAAGATTGTCGCCCAGAATTTCGCCCAGCAGACGCAAGATTCGCCCTTCGGTGAACACCGGATACAGGGTCCGGCCGTTGGCTTCGGTGAGCGCAAACCCGTTCACGTCTGCGACCGCCGCCGCTTCGGGGACGGTCAGCGTGACCAGTCCGACGCCAAACGGTTGGCCGACGTACGCCTCGCCTTGCGCTGACACACGACCGGTCAGCAGTAGCAGCAAGCCCAGCGCGCAACCCAGCGATTGAATTCCGAGGCTTTGGACACTCCGTTTCATCGCTTCGCCCTCTCCTTCAGCAGATCCGTTCATGGTCACGGAAAAAAACTTCTGTTGTCAGCAACCATTGCCAACAGCAACGGCGTCGGCGCGGCGCGGCGGCCGAGATAGTCCAGGGTGCCCAGCAACTCGACGATCCGCCCAGCGCCCAACTGGTCCGCCCAGTACAGCAAGCCGCCGCGGGACGGCGGGAAGCCGAAGCCGAGCAGGACGGCCAAGTCGATTTGACCGGCGTCCCGCACGATGCCGCGCTGGAGCATGCGAGTCGCCTCCAGGAGCATCGGCGTCAGCAGCCGCAAGATGGTCGTTTCGTCTGTGTGCGGTCGCTGCTCCTGAGGCCAGCGTGCCAGGGCTTCGTACAGTTCCGGATTCACCCCTCGCGGTGCTGGGCCATCCGCATCATACAGGAAGAACCCGGCGCGGGTCTTTCGCCCGAGCTGTCTGGCCTTGACCATCGCCACCAGCGGCGGCGAGGCCACGACAAGGCCCGATGAATCCTCGGAGACAGCCCAGCCGCACTGCAGTGCCGTGTCCAGACCGATCGCGTCCATCAATCGCAGCGGGCCGTAGATCATCCCAAACGATTCGGCGGCGGTTTCGACCGCTTCGACCGATACCCCCTCGGCCAGCAGTTCCATGGCTGCAGACAAATACGGTACCAGCAGCCGGTTGACAACGAACCCCGGAACATCGGCCACCAGCAACGGCAGGTGCCCGATGGCGTTGGCAAAGCCGACTGCGGCAGCAACCGTGTCCGGGCGAGTCTTCACGCCGCGGACGATCTCCAACATGGGCGCCTGGCCGATGGGCAGGAAGAAATGGCAGCCACACAATCGGCCCGGATCGCGGAGCGGTGAGGAGAGGCGAGCGAGGGGGATGGTGGAGGTATTCGAGGCCAGGATGGCACCTTCGGCCAAGCGAGGTTCCAGGTGCGTCAACAATTGCTGCTTGACGGCGATTTTCTCGACCACGGACTCGACGACGAAATCGCACCGAGCAGCCTCGTCCAAGTCGCTGCCGAGCCGCACCAGACGGTCTAACTCCGTGCTCGGCGCCTCGTTTGTCGCCGGCCGTGCGCTCAACCAGGCCGAAATCCGCTGACGCACCGTGGCGAGGGCCTGTGCATTTTCGTCGACCATCACCACGGGAATTCGACGGCGAACCACCGCGGCCGCGATCGACGAGCCCATCACGCCGGCGCCGACGATGCCCACCGAGTTCGGCGTGCGGAGGCCGTCTGCCCCGTACTGCGACTGGGCCGCCCGACGTTCCGCGTCCATCAATCGCTGAATGTGCCGGGCCTCAGAGGAATCTGGCTTTGTGGACATATCGAGTTCCCCGTCGGCCGGTCACGCGTTCCTGAGTCTCGCAATCAACTCCGGCACTACTTCATAAATGTCGCCCACCAATCCGTGGTCCGTCGCGGAAAAAATCGGCGCCTCCGGGTCGCGATTGATCGCCACGATCGTCTTGGCATTCTTCATTCCGGCCAAGTGTTGGACGGAGCCGGAGAGGCCCAAGGCGACGTACACTTCCGGCGCGACAATCCTGCCGGTCTGCCCCACTTGGTACTCGTTCGGTGCGATGCCCGCGTCGACCAGCGGGCGAGTGCTGCCGGTCGCTCCGCCAAGTGCGTCCGCCAGACCGCCCACCAGGCGTTCAAAATCCTCTCGGCTTTGAATCGCTCGTCCCCCGGAAACCACAACTCGGGCCTGGCTAACGTCGGGACGCCCCGTCCGCTGGCCGGCCAAGCCGACGTACTGCGACTCCCCGCGCGGATCCATCTCGGAGACGTCCAGTCGCGTAACCTCCGCCGCTGCGCCGGATCGTTCAGCGGGGGCATAGGCCGTGGGCTGAATCGTGACGATTTGAGGCGTGCCGAGGAGTTCTACCGTGGCCAGCACCGCAGCCGCATACATGGGACGCTGCAGCCTCAATCGCCCGTCGCAGAACTCGTGGCGCACGACGTCGCTGGCCATCGCGCCCCCCAACAGGCCCGCCGCACGGGTGACGATGTCGCGAGCCGACGTGCCATTGGCGGCCACCAACAAGTCCGCCCTGCGCTCGGTAACGGCCGCCGCGATGACCGAAGCGTACGGTTCGGCCAAAGGATAAACCAAGGCGGGGCTGTCGGCTGCGAGTACTGGGGCGTAGGTCGCGGCGTCGGCGGCCGGAGTGTCGAGTTGGTGGCCCAGCAGCAGCCATTCCACGCTGCCATCGGTGGCCGTCGCGCACTGGCGGGCAAAGGCCAGCGCAGAGCGGCTCGCGGCGGCAACCGTTCGACCATCGTGCTCGGCGACAACCAGAATCCGCACCTTTGAACTCCGAATTAGACAACTTTAGCTTCGCGAAGTCGGGCAACCAACTCGTCCACCGACGCCGCTCGCCGGCAGTTCCGCGAACTCGATGACGCTTGCAGACCCAGAACCCGAACACGGGGCTCGATCACGACCTCCAAATCCGCCAACGACGCGCGCTGCAGAGGCTTCTTCCGGGCCCGCAAGATCGACGTCAACGAGGCGTAGCGAGGCTGGTTCAACCGCAGGTCGGCGGTGACCACCGCCGGCAAGCGAACTCGCACCGTCTCCAGGCCCGCGTCCGTCTCCCGTTCCACCTGGACCTCCCCGTCCAGCCACTGGATCCGCGAAGCGAACGTCGCCTGCGGCCACGACAGCAGGGCCGCGAGAAACTGACCCGCCTGATTGGCGTCGTCGTCGACCGCCTGCTTGCCCATCAGGACCAACTGCGGCGATTCGCGCAGCACGAGTTGTTGCAGGATGCGGGCCACGTTCCACGAGTCCAGCACCTCGTCGCACGGGACCAAGATCGCCCGGTCGGCCCCCATCGCCAGGGCGACGCGGAGTTGATCTTCGCAAGCCTCCGGTCCGATTCCCACGGCCACGACCTCGACAGGCCCAGCGGACCGCTCGCGGACCAAGATGGCTTCTTCCAACGCGACCTCGTCGAACGGGTTCAGCACGTAGGTCAGGTCGTCGTCCTCGATGCCTGCGCCGTCGGCGCGCACGCTGACCCGCTGATTCGGGTCCGGGACTCGTTTCGTGGGAACCAAGATTTTCACAATGCCTGCGGCTCAATGTTGGCGTTATTGCGATGATATGATAACGGATCATCCCCGGCACGCGAAGGGTGGGATGGGAGGGACTTGGCCGCCGCAGGAATGTTCGCTACATTCTGGGAAAAAGCCATGAAAGCAGCAGTTCAGGAACGCCCGCAAGCACCCTTGGTCTTGAAGGATCTGCCCGCGCCGGCCGTGGGGCCGCGCGAGGCTCTGGTGCGGGTCCGCGCCTGCGGCGTGTGCCACACCGATTTGCACCTGGCGGAAGGCCTGTTCAAAACGTTCGGCTACGATCCCTTTCCCCTCGTTCCGGGACATGAAATCGCAGGCATCGTAGAAGACGTCGGGCGGGAAGCGGCGCATCCGCGGCCCGGAGATCGCGTCACCGTTTATTGGTGGCACACTTGCGGGCGTTGCCGTTGCTGCCTGGCGGGCCAGGAGGAGTCGTGCCTGGAGGGGCTGGCCAAGATGCAAGCCACGGGGCTAACCCGGAACGGGGGTTATGCGGAGTACGTCAGCGTGCCCGCGGATTGCCTCGTTCCGCTGCCGGCCGAGATCGAGTTTGCGGACGCCGCGCCGTTCAGCTGCGCCGGCTTGACGGTCTACGCGGGACTCAAGAACGCCGGGCTGAGACCGGGGCAACGAGCGGCCATGTTGGGCATCGGCGGCTTGGGCCACTTGGGATTGCAGATCGCTCGGGCGATGGGGGCCGAGGTGATTGCGCTGACGTCCTCCGAGTCGAAACAGGAGATCGCCCGGCAGCTTGGCGCGCATCACGTGCTTCCGGCTACGGGCCGCGAGTTCGGCAAGCGGTTGCGCGAACTGGGCGGCGCGGACGTCGTCGTCTCGACCACGATGGACTTTCAGACGATCCGCGACGTGATGGACGGCCTGCTGCCGCAGGGAACGCTGGTCCTTGCCAGCCTGACGGCGGGCCGTCTGCCCATCGACCCACGCTCGTTCATCCTGGCGCAGCAGCGAGTCATGGGCACGTTCCTGGGTTCGCGGCTCGAATTGCAGGAACTGCTGCGGTTGGCAGTCCTGCACGGGATTCGCCCGGTGCTGGAGAAGTACCCGTTGGAGCAAGTCAACGAGGTGTATCAGCGGTTGCGGGACAACCAAGTGCAGTTTCGGGCGGTGCTGGAGCCGTGACGGAAAGATGGACAACGAACTGACCGACGACGATATCCGGTTACTGCTGGCCGAAGTGCAGCGGTTTTGCCACAAGTCGATCCAGCCGCTGGTGGAACGGCCCGAACGAGTGCTCGATGCCGGGCAACTGGCGCAGCTAACCGAGCTGGCGTCGGAAATCGGCTTGCTGAATTTCGGCGTGGAGCCGGGCGCCGGTCTGTGGGAGGAGACGGGAGGCGTCGGCTGGCTGAAGTTCAGTTCCGCGGCCTTGCGGCAGATCGCCCAAACCAACGCGGGGGTGGCGTTCCATTTCCATCAACTGGCGTTGGGCGCCTACCTGCGCCGCCGCCTGGCCCTGGGCGTCGCCGTGCCAAGCGTCGTCTGCGTCCAGGGCAGCTTCGGGCTGGCTCGCTGCAGTCTGGCGCGGCTGCTGAAGCGCCGGCCGCTTGATGCGGACGATCGCAGGCGGTTGCAGGATTATTTCGTCACGTCCACGGCCGCGGATCCGAAACCGCTGCTGTTCCAGGCCGCCGGCGGCTGGCAGCAGTTGCTGGTGCCTTGCCTGGACGGGGATTTGCGATTCGGCTGGGCCGCCCTTGCCCGCCAGGATCTGCGGCTCGCGACGTTACCCCACAGCCACGGACTGAACGAGACGCATACCTGGCGTTGGCAGCCGGCAGGTTTGCCCAAGCAGATCGTCGCCGCCGAGCCCGATCTGGCCCTGACGGTGTACGCCGAGACATTCCAGATAAACGCTCAGGCGCTGGTGGCGATCGCCTGCGGGGCGGCGCAGCAGGGCTATGCCAAGGCGCGGGAATTCGCGGCCTTGCGGCGTCAGGGCGGCGTCCCCATCCGGCAGCATGCGGCCGTGCGGCAGATGCTGGCCCGGACTTCCAGCGTGCTGCGAACGGTGGAACGACTCCGGGAAGAGTCGGCCTGCTCGACGCTCGGCTTGCAGCACCTGGGAGACGTCCTGGCGGCCCGCGCCGAAGCTCACAACCTGCTCTGCGCCGCAGCCAACGAGGCGCTGCAGGCGCTCGGCGGGGCAGGCTACATCGTGGAAGCCGGGTTGGAGAAGATCGTGCGGGACTGCAACCATCTGCGTCTGCTGTGCGGCACGCCGGACGAGTTGCTGTTGTTCCTTTCGGAGTGGGAGCGCGACGCGCCGGCAGACTCGGCCCCGGCGCAAGTCGGGGGCCAGCCTTCCGGCTGCGAGCCCCCGCTCATCTCGCCGTCGCCCGCGCCGCCGCGTGATGCTCTCGAAGGCCACTTGCCAGCGGCTCACCCCTTGTCCTACCGGCAAGCTATCCAGGGCTTTCCGCCGTTGACCAGCGGCATCGTCTGCTACGAACCGGCCTGGATTTGGGACCAGGACACGGCGGTCTTGCCGCCGCCGCTGGCGGAACTGCGCCGGCGGACCCGTGAGTTCGCCGAGCGAGAACTGCGGCCGCGAGCGGTGGACGGCGACTTGCGTCCGCACGACTCCGAAACCGACGCCGCCGTGTTGCGGGCAGCGGTTGAGGCTGGTGTGTTGTTCAGCCACCTGCCGCCGCCCTTGGGCACGGGCCCGATGGCCTTGACGGATTGTCCGTTGGCCTGGGCCGCCGCGGTCAAAGTGGAAGAGTTGTGCGCGGCCTGCGGGGGCTGGGGGCTGATGCTCTCCGCCCATGCCTTGGGCATGATGCCACTCTTGCTGTCTGGCGACAAAAAGGTGTGGAAACGCTTTCTGATTCCCGCCAAGCAGCGCACCCAAGCCGGGACGCCGCACCTGTTCGCGTTCGCGATTACCGAGCCGGGCGCGGGTTCCGATGTCGAAAACGGATTCGGGGCGTCGCTGTACCGCCCCGCGACCGTCGCTCGACGCGTTGAAAACGGCTGGGTGCTCAATGGCCGCAAACAGTACATCTCCGGCGGAGACATCGCCGATGCCGTCACCGTGTTCGCGGCCCTGGAAGGCGAAGGCATGGAATCCTGGACGTGCTTTCTGGTGGAGCGGGGCACACCCGGATTCCGCTGTTTGCGGAACGAGCAAAAGATGGGACAGCGCGCCAGCGGCGCTGCGGAACTGGAATTGCGGGACGTGTTCGTTCCGGACGACCACGTGATCGGCCCCTTGCGTACAGGCTGGGCCTTGAATCGTGCGTCGCTGACTTGTTCCCGCTTGCCGGTGGCTGCCATCGCCCTGGGGATCGCGCGAGGAGCGATGGAGGCAGCGATCGACTTCGTCCGCCGCTTCCACTTCGGCGGCAAGCCGCTCATCGACGATCAGGAGGTCCAGTTGCGAGTGGCCGACATGATCGCACAGACCAGTGCCATGCGGTCCCTGATCTGGCAGCACGCCGGCCGGCCGGCGGTCACGCAAGCCGGCGCCGCGATGAGCAAATTCCACTGCAGCGAGGCCGCCGTGCGGGTCTGCGAGACCGCGATGGAGTTGCTCAGCCAGCACGGCGTGCTGCACCAGAACTTCGTGGAGAAGCACTTCCGCGACGCGCGCTTGACACCGATTTACGAAGGCACCAACCAGATCAACCGGCTGGCCGTGATCGAAGATTTCCAGGAGTTTTTCCTCAACTCATGAACCGACGCCACGATCCCTTTTTTGACGTTCCCAAGACGGTCGCCACGACGAGCGAGGGCGAAGTCCAGCTGCCGATCTGCTATTTGGACGCCTCGCACTACATGGCCTTGTTCCGCGTGGATGCGGCCAAGGCGGCGGCCAAGTTGCAGGACGTGCCGCTGGAACCGGTGCTCGTGTCCCGGAAAGCGGTGGCCATTCTGAGTTTCTTCAAATATCGCGATACGACCCTGGGCCCGTATGATGAAGTCGGCTTGGCGCTACTGGCCACACCGCGGGGCCAAAGTCTGACTCTGAGTTCCTTCACGGACCTGCTGCAGCAGACCCGGAATGAATCACTGGGCTCCTACGTGCTTGATCTGCCGGTCAGTACCCCCTTGGCCAACGCCGCCGGCTGCGAGATCTGGGGATATCCCAAGTTCGTCGGCCAACTGCCGATCGAACTGGATGCGGACCGTTTCCAGGCCCAGGTGCTCGATCCCGACGGCCGGTTGATTCTGGAACTGGCCGGCGAGCGCGGACACGCGCTGCCGGAACCGTTGCCCGGCATGGCCCTAGTCACGTACTCGATGCGCGGCGGGCAGATGCTGCGCACCCGCGTCGAGATCCGCGCGACGTGCGCGACCAGCGGCGGCGGGTCGCTGCGTCTGGCCGTGGGCGATTCGCCCCACCGCATGGCCCGAAACCTGGCGGACCTGGGCTTGCACGGCCAGTCCCCCAAATTGCTCCAGACGACGGAAGACTTCCAGTCGCTGCTGTTCGCCGGTCAGCCGATTTGAGGGTGCGTCCGGGCCCTTGAACCCGTTGCCTGGGCTAAGGCTGTGCGCCGAGAGGCGTTCCCGTCGACAGCGTTCGATACGGTGACAGCCATCCAGCGATCTTGGTCATCGCGGAACGATAGAAATCAGGCATCTTTTCACCTCTCGTACACGGGGCACCTCAATCGCCGTTGGCGACAAGTTTTTCGATCATCTCCTTGATGTCCGCAGCGTTGCCAGGGTCGCTGCCCGAACGGATCAGGCGGATCTTGCCTTGGCGGTCGATCAACACAACGACAGGAATGCGGCGGACGGCGTAGTAGTCGGCCAGCGAGTCGCCCTTCTGGATCGCGAGACGATAAGGCAGCTTGTGATGTTGTGCGAACTTGACCAGCATCTCCCGCTGCTTTTCCGGAGCAACCTTTTCTTTTCCCTGCGCCCGGATTGGGCGGCCGGCCTTCTCGTCCCACGTATAGTTGAAATAGCGGGTCAGCCCTACGATCACCAGCCCTCGGTCCGCGTACTGCTCGTGCCACCGGCGCAAGTGGGGAAGCGCCGCGATGCTCGGCCCGAACCAGACGGCCCAGAAGTCGAGCAGGACGACTTTGCCTTTCAGATCCTCGGCGGCCAGCGGATCTCCGTTCACCCAGGCCTCGACTTCCAGCGGAGGAGCGTCTTTGCCGACCAGGGCTGTCCGTTGCTTGGCGCGGTCGATCGAACTCTGGAGCCGAGACAGGCTCTGATCGGCCCCCTCCAGCGACTTCTTCGCCCCAGAGTCCTTGACCCTCGGCCGCAGGACGTCCAAGAATGCCTTTGCCGAAGTCAGGCCCTGTTCGGCGCGCGCCGCGTCCCGAGATGCCAACGGTCCCAGTTCCAACCACAGCTTTTGGGTATAGATGGAGATACTCGGTCCGTCGTCGGGATCGGCCTGCAACTTGGCCTCCAATTCCGTTCGAGACAGGCGTGCCAGTTTGGCGGCTTGCTTCGCCGCGTCGATGGAGTGCTGCAGATCTGCCAAGATCTGATCTGCGCTTTCGAGAGCCTTCTTGGCCGGTTCTTCCTTGACCCTCGCTCTCACACTGTCGAGTAACACTTTGGACGCCCGCAGTCGCTGCTCCGCCTGGTCGGTCGAGTAAATCCTCGGCAGGACCTCCATGCGCACCTTCTGGGCGTACGACAAGAGGGTCGATCCGTCGTTGGGATCCGCCTTCAGCCTGGCCTCTAAATCCGTGCCTGACGTCCGCGCCAGCTGAATGCGTTGCTCCCAGAAACCGATCGCCCACTTGGATCTGGCGAGCATCTTCTTTGCCTCGTCTTGGGTGGGCTGGAGGGAATTCACAAACTGCCTCATGGTATCAACCCGTTTCTGGGCCTCATCCGGATTGACGGTGACCAGCGTCATCAGCGGCCAAACCGTGGCCCGCATGTATCGATCCCAAGCGGCCAAGTCGTCCGGATTCTGCCGGAGTTGTTGCTCGGCGGACGGAGACGCCGGCGCCTTGGCTTGCGGCCGATCGGCAGCCAGGCCCACGGTCGACAACAAAATCGCCGGGACGGTGAACGAGCGGAGGAGGCTCATGGTCGATTGACTCCACGCACAAACATGAGAAGTGGCCGGTGATCGAGAAAACCGTGGTTCGCGAGGGAAGCCCGCGTACAAGACCCCACTATTTCACCACGACCCGGCAACGATTGCTAGTGTCCCAGCGAAAAAATTCTTGCCAAGCGGTTGAGGTGTTTCTGGAGCGTTGCTAACTCGTCAGACGGCTGTGGCGGCAACCATAGGCCGCATAGCAAACAATGCCCGCGACGAGCCAAACGGCGAACCGAAGCCAGGCGAGGTAAGGCAGGCCGGCAAGGAGCCACAGGCAGGCCGCGACGCCCAGCAGCGGAATCAACGGCACCCACGGCGTGCGAAAGGGACGCTCGCGATGCGGGTCGCGGCGGCGCAGCACGAGGATGCCCAGGCAGACGATCAGAAAGGCCGACAGCGTGCCAATGTTGCACAGGTCGGCCATCTCCTCCAGGCTGGCCAACGCCGCCCCTACCGCCACAAAGCCCCCCGTAACCAGCGTGGCGAAGTAGGGGGTGCGGAAACGCGGATGAACTCGCGAGAATACCGGCGGCAGCAACCCGTCGCGGGACATCGACATCAGAATCCGCGGCTGCCCCAATTGAAACACCAACAGCACGGCGGTATGAGCTACCACCGAGCCGAAGGCCACGATCCCTGCTGCCCAGTCCAGACCGGACAC